>ENA-ORNB01000233-ORNB01000233.1-human-gut-metagenome-genome-assembly--contig:-NODE-233-length-65245-cov-17.552309_pt1 | contig 65245 bp, 56 predicted proteins | sample MGYA00242112_ERZ509016 | MGnify/ENA primary metagenome ERZ509016 (study PRJEB26280, sample SAMEA2338705) | human gut metagenome | biome: human gut; feature: human-associated habitat; material: faeces...
GTAACGATACGTGGCAAACCTAATACCTGAAATGGAGGATCATCCGTGCCGGCTCCTTTGTTGTCCGCAGTCTTCAGGAAAACAGTGTTAATGAACACCTTACAGCTGTTGCTGCAATCATAAATCTGTTCTCAGATTCGTGGGAGTCTTTTCTAAGAAACTTAAATAAATACAGTGATAAAGGGAATAATTTATATAAGCTATTCGTATCCAACTGCGACATAATCAGAAAAGAGTATATAGTAGAGGGAGTGAGGAAAGAAATGTAACATCCACAGTTTTGGATATTAAAATATTCCAAATTTATAGTTCATTTATATTCTTTGTTTAAGGCGAATACGACAATCTACCATCTCCAGATTGTTGATTGTTCAAATGCGATTTTTAACAGATAATTATTATTTTTGTAAGCATGTGGTCGCTGACTCGTTTATCTCTCCGAGTTGCAAACGACTCGGATTGTAAATAAAACCAGGTTTATACTGAAGTAATGATGCGTAGATATGAAAATTAAGCATGTAATAATTGAGAATTTCAGGGCTATTAAAAAGCTTGACTTTGAGTGCTCAGGGAAAGTAAATGTATTCATAGGTGACAATGGCGTGGGTAAGACAACGGTGCTGGAGGCCATATTCGTGCTTTGTTCTTGGTTGAATGCCAAACTTTCGTTGCCAAAGGGCAGAGGTCGAAGCATCCGTAAAGAGGACATTCGTATAGGTGCGGAGTATTGTTTTCTATCTATAGCTGTTGAGTATAAAGGAAAGTCCGCTCAATGGTCACTAATGAGGGGAATATCTTCGGATAATTCGTCAGAGAAACAAACTGACTTGAGGGAACTCGAAACTTTGGTAAGATATATTCGCGAATTCAACGATGATGGCAAGAGTTTGTTCTCCATTTATGGAGTGAATAGAAACCTCTCCTCTATCAGCATTGACAAACGGGTTTATGGTAAGAAAGAAGTAACGCGGGACGTTATTGGAAATTCTATTGCCAGAACTAGTTGGAAACAGTTCTTTAATTGGTATTACGAGCGAGAGAACGAGGAAAATCGCATGAAAGCTAGATTCAGCTTCCAGTATCATGATGAGTCTCTGGACGCCATCAGGGAATGCTTGAATGAGGTATTCCCAGATTACCATAATCTTCGTGTCGAAGATCGCCCCACGCGCTTTGTGATAGATAAAGATGGGAATGAGATTAACTTTGACAGGCTTTCAGACGGAGAAAAATGTTATATAACGCTTGTCCTGGATATTGCTCGCCGCCTGTCCATGCAAAGTGATGGTCAAGGACCCATTTTGAACGGAGAACTGATTATCCTAATTGATGAATTGGATTTACATTTGCATCCTTCTTGGCAATTGCAAATGGTTCGCAATTTGGAACGAAAGTTCCCGAATTGCCAATTTTTTGTTTCTTCACACTCCCCGCTCGTTTTGTCAAGTCTTTGTGACGAGGACAAGTTGGTGGTGCTTCGTAATGGCGAACAGGTTGAGCTCTCAGCTATTCCATATGGAGACAATGGAGATTATATCTTGAAACGTTTCTTTGGCTTACGCTCTGTGCGAGATCCGAGGGTGCAGGAAGAGATAGATAGCATTTCGGCAGAATTAGTCAAGGAACATCCTGACTTAAATATGATAGAACGAAAACTGGATGACTTAAGAGAAAAAGGCGTCCAGTTTGAAGAGTCTGTGAAGATGCGTCTACAATTGGCACAGAAAAAGACGATAGCTCATGAGAAAGATTGATAAAGGGGCTCCAATAGAGTCATTTTCGAAGTTCGTGAGAACTCATCCGCATGCCAGATGGGAGGACGCTAAAGATATGAGACCTGTTTGGAGAAAACATATGCTGAATTGTGAACAGCATGGTATGAGCGGATATACTGAGGAGCCTCTTAAACAAGAGAACTCTCATATCGACCATTTTCGCAAGCAGTCTTTGTTTAATACACTAGTCTTCGATTGGAACAACTTCATTGTAGATGGTGTGGATGAGACGTATGGGGCTAAATTCAAGGATAAGTGTGTGACTCGTTGCGAGGACAACGATAGACTCATAAACCCGGTATTAGAAGATGTGGGTCGTTTCTTCAAATATGAACTTAACGGTAATATCTCTGTAGCCTCAGGATTGAGTCCGGCAGATGCGGCACGAGCAGACTATACAATTAGGGCTTTCAACTTAAATGAGGCCAGCCTTTCTGAAAGGCGGAAAGGAATCATCACTATCGTAATGGATTATTACAGAGATCTATCAGACGAATCGGTGCTTAAAGCCCTTGAACCGATAGGATTCAAGAGTGTGGTCGAACAATTGTTGAATGAACGAAAAAAAGAGGAGGATTCCAGATGATGACTAAGAAGAGCGAAATGGCCGAATGGATATTGGATTTTTTTAGACGAAAAAAAGTGGATGTCGGCCAAGTTATTCTGATGCGTAACATTCAGAATAAACTTTATGAACTCAATCCTAAGGAACGAGACATGTTTATGACCGTTGCCAACGAACTCATTGACAACGGCTACTTTACATATGAAGACGGCTCTCCTCAATTTTTGCGCTTAACGAGAAAAGGATATGACTATATCTATAATCCCAATGCTAAACTTGACTGCTGCTACGATGTTCAGAAGTTATCGTCGGCTCAGTCTAGATATATAGCGAGTTGGCATGATAGTTTTGTGAATTGGGTAAAGGGTGTTTTGAATATTATCGAGGTTCTGTCTTCTATGCCAAAAGTAACAGATGAAGATAAGCAGGCTTTAGCTAAATGCAAAACAATTATGAACGGTGATGTGGTGGGTGCAATAGAAGAAAGCTTGTCCTGCGGAGTGGTTACAGATGACATCCTTGATAAGATAGAGAATTTGAATAAAAGTCTCGTGGATACAATTGTTGAGCGTATTAAGACGGATGAGTTGGTTAAAGATTTTTTGAAACGTTTGTGTTGTCTTATAATCGAAAGAGAAAAGAATGCAGAAAAAATGAGACTGAATATGTTGCGAATCTCGAAAGGGTAGGACACCCAAACATATACATGTATATTATGAGAACGGGCTACAATTCCTAATAGACGACATCAAAAGCCTCAGTACAAGAATTAGATTTAGCGTGTAAGCATGATGGAAAAGTTGGTGTTTAATGGCAGGAATAGAGTTGCGGGACTTCCAGGTGAATTGGACCGGACTATCGCTTTTCTTCTGGAGAAGGAATCTGAGGGATCTTTTCAGTATAGCAGTTCGGTCGAAGATTGGGAAAATGCTGCGGAGTTTATTGAGGAGCCTTTGAATCTTGGGTGGCGTAGTCATGAATTGGCGGCTTCTGTCGGGTTGGCATATATTGCATGTCTAAATGATGGACATATTGATTTTCTGGAGGATGTGCAACAGCAGAGTTTTGCTCACGCGATGCAATCATTCATTGGTTATTCGAATTGGGATGCAGAGATTGTATCGAATGTGGTCAAGTCATTTGATGATAGAGAGGAGGATATTCATCATTTTTTGGGTGTTGCCATTAGATGTTATTGTCAGTCCTATTTCGATAATGGGGTATCACAACCTCTTTTCATAGTGTTTATAAAGCGATGCTAAAAAGTGGCGAAATCACAGAAGTCGACAGTAAGGTTCAAATTGCAGGTTAATACGGACTTATAATTCTGATAATTATGTTCCCCTTAAGTATAACAGCAGGTAAGTTAAATAAAAAACTCCGTAGTTCAGCACAACATAATGTATTTTGAGTATATTTGAAACACATTTATATTTATAACGAAACAGAAAAGAATATGACAGCAATCGTAGGAGTACTGAATAAGCACGCTGTGGCAATAGCTGCAGATAGTGCGGTCACTATGGGAAACACACACAAGGTTGTCAATAGCGCGAATAAGATTTTTACGCTATCGAAGTACCAACCTGTGGCTGTGATGACATATAGTAGTGCGTCATTTATGGGTGTTCCATGGGATATAATCATTAAGGAATATAGAAAACAATTACGAGACGGATCTTTTCCAAAATTAGAAAACTACGTAAATGATTTCATTGAATATCTGCGCAGTAAACAGTTCTTCTGTGATGAAAAAAATCAAAAGAAGTATTTTGAATGGATGTTGGATTCGTTCTTTGATATTTGTTGTAACGAAGCCTGCAATGAGAATCGCATAGTAGACAGAAGCACTTTGACAGCTATGCAGATTGAACAAAAGTTTTCGAATTGTCTCAATTCTTATAAACCCGCCGAGAAGTGTCCTGACTTTAAAACGTACGCATACGAGGATTTTAAAAACTTTACAAAATCAATCATACAGGATTTTGCAAAAGAAAAGGGGGTTACGAATGTGGATTTATTGTCAGAGACCTTCTTCTATTATTTATCTGTAAAGACAAGAACTTATTCCTATACAGGTTTGGTATTTACGGGGTATGGGGAAGAAGAAATCTATCCATCGCTTATACCTTTGAATGTATCTCCATTGACTGTTGATGATCATTTGAAATTTTTTGTGGACCAAAATAATATTGCTCAAATTTCTGAAAATGGCTCTATGGCTGTGATATGCCCCTTTGCTCAGACAGATGTGATTCAAACAATCATTAGAGGTATTAATCCGAGTTTTCAAGATATTATTTACAATGTTATAGATAAGTCCATCGTATCTTATACAGATGCAATTACAGGAATTCTTGATAAAAATCCGTCAACGATAGCAATGACTACAGCTGTAAAAAAACTGGATAAGAAGTCTGTAATTGATGGAATTACGAGCCAAATCAATAGAGAAATGTTTAACTTATACGCAAAGCCTTTGATTGACACAGTGGCGCTTTTAGATAAAGAAGATATGGCGAACATGGCTGAAAGTTTCATATCTCTTACCTCGTTGGTTCGCCGGATGCAACCTGGTGAGGAAACCGTTGGTGGTCCGGTAGATGTTGCAGTAATATCTAAGGGGGATGGTTTTGTGTGGATTAACAGGAAACACTATTTTAACCAGAATTAAATGCTTCGTTTTTATGCAATTATTTTAAGTAAGAAAGGAGTCTGTTATGTATGATACAACAATGATTTGCAGTTTATTCCCTGATACAAAGTTGGAAGGAACATTGCTGACTCAAGAACAGATAGATGAAATTTCAACACGTATATCAAAGCGCGTCTCTGAATATGTGGTAAAACAGTTGGAAGAAGCTATTTCGACTTTATCTTCTGAGAAAGCAGAAAAATCAATAGAGAGAAAAGAAGTCTATTAGATATTTGTGCCTTAAGACTTATTGGTTACATAGGTACCGTCGTGAAATGCCTAAAAAGTTTTCCACTTTTCTAACGAGCTGATTGACGAGGTGATAGAAATCTCGTAATTTTGAAAAGGGAAAAGAATTCCCCCAACCACCGAGAAAAGTGAAAAAATGGGGGGATCGCATAATTAATCTGCTTGTCGAAAGTACTAAATTTTTCTGAGATAGCGCCAGACATTGCGTTCCCGGAGTTCAATTTTTACGAGCTCTACTATTCAACTTTCGAGAAGAGCGAATTGGGCAGGATAAAGAAGCTGCTCCCTCTCCGCGAGATGGCAGAGACCCTTCTGTCTGGTTAGGAAAAGCAGGAGGCCGAAGCGACTGGAAACAGCTATAAAATTGAAATATTGATGAGTCGGATTATCGCTCCTTTGCGTTAAGATGTGAAAAAATCACTATATTTGCCCAAAATAACATCTGAAGATATGCTTATAAGGTACTCGGTAGAGAATTTCCTTTCTTTCAATCAAAGGACTGAATTTTCGATGATTCCAGGCAAGGGCTCTTTGAAAAAAAGAGCATAAAGCGCCGGCAATCAATGGCGTCAGCGTGCTTAAAACTAGTATAATTCTTGGGGCCAATGCATCTGGCAAATCGAATCTCATCAAGGCCATGGCTTTCGGACGATTTATGGTCGTGAAAGGCTTTCCTGCCGGACAGATGATTGATTATGAAAAATATCGTTTGAACAAATCTTCAGCTGAAAGTAATTCTAGAATGGAATTCGAAATTCAGGCTGACGGCAAGAATTACGCTTATGGATTTGTCTTCAATCATACTCGGATTGTTGAAGAGTGGCTATATGAAGTCACGAAGCGTTCGGAGAAAAAGATATTTGAACGTAATCCGCAACTTGCAGGCAACTATGATTTGGCTCTGCTGCTGAAATTGAACGAGAAGGAGGAAGACAGGCAGTTTATCCGTTTCACAGCAAAGGGAACTCCGGATAACCAATTGTTTTTGAGGGAACTGATAGTGCGTAAAGTCGCGGAGAATGTAAGTTACTTGAGCGATATAACCTCAGTTTACAACTGGTTTCTCAATACATTGAAAATCGTCTTTCTGGAGGATAAGTATAATGTCGGTTTGGAATCCGAGGTCAATGATAATGAACGGTTAAATACCATCTATAAAGAATTGCTCAAGTATTTTGGGACAGGAATCGTGGGGGTATGCCTTGAAGATGTCGAGCCGAGCAGTGTCATTATACCGGATTTTATCCTTTCCGGGATAAAAGAGCGCTTGATGAATTCGAAGAGTGAAAACGTGAGGAGCATATTGGGCATCAACAACTATACCTACGTTCTGTCACGTGAAGGGAGCGGGCTGAAGTTCCAGCAACTTAAGACAAAGCACGTCACAAATGAAGGGAAAGAGGTCCTGTTTGATACGAAGGATGAATCTGATGGAACGAATCGAATCATTGACCTTATACCTCTGCTCATAGATTTGATCGAGGGTAATAATGTCTTTATTATTGATGAAATGGAGCGTAGTCTTCATCCCAATCTGATATATGACATCTTCGACTTATTCCTTGGTTCGTCATCGAGTACCCACAGCCAACTTATTGTAGCGACGCATGAGTCTTCTCTTCTCACTCAGAAATTGTTCAGGAAGGATGAAATATGGTTTGTTGTCAAGGATGACAATGGAACAAGTCACATGCATTCATTGGAAGATTATAATGTCCGCTTCGACAAGGAAATCCGAAAAGACTATCTTCTCGGACGTTTCAAAGCTATTCCTCGTATAGGGAACAGGTATGACCTATCATTAAAACTTAGTAAAGATGCCTAGAGAAAGTACTCCACTAGTCCGTAAAAGTGGCTTTTTGGAGGCTGAGAAGTTTTATGTTCTTGCCTATGAAGGAGATGTTACGGAGAAAAAGTATTTTGAGGATCTTCGCCAATCCCCAATGTTCAATAATTCAGGCTCGATAGAAACAATTCCGCTGAAAAAAGAGCGAAATGCAGGCAATAGCCCTCTGGACGTGAAAAAGCTGTTGTCCAAGGCGAAGGCAGAATACAATTTCAGAGCCACTGATGAATTTTGGCTGATAATTGACCGAGATGATTAGGAAAAGATTCATCATGTCGATTTCGATGCCTTGTATGACGATTGTGAAAAGGAGAAGAACTTTTTCATCGCATTGAGCAACCCTTGCTTTGAGTTTTGGCTGATCCTTCATTTGAGAAAATTGGAGGATATTGCCGATGGTGATAGGGAAAAGATATTGGAAAATGAAAAAGTCAGTGTTAAACATAACTACATTGACCTATATCTTGCAGATTGTATCGGATATGGACGAGGTTACACCAAGAGACCAAAGGCATCGGTTTTTATGCCAAGGGTTAAAGTTGCAATAGAAAATGCGAGGATGATTCGTGACCTTGGCGAGCGTATACCTGGCGGGTTGAGTACTGACGTATATAAACTTGTCGAAAAATTGATAAAATAAGGCACGGCTGCAGTCCATCTCGCTCTCTTGGCTTGCGGAGTGGGCCCCGGTGACGAGGTTTGTGTACAGTCTTTCACATTCTGCGCATCTTCTCATCCGATAACCTATCTCGGCGCAAAACCTGTGTTTATCGGTTCGGAGCCGGAGACGTGGAATATGGATCCTGCGCTTCTTGAGAAGGCAATCATTGACCGAAAAGAAAAAACGGGCAAATATCCGAAGGCGATTGTCCCGGTGGCTCTCTATGGTATGCCTTACAAGATTGACGAGATCATGGCTATTGCAGACAAATACGATATTTCGGTTGTCGAGGATGCCGCAGAGGGCATGGGTTCGCGCTTCAACGGCCAGGTTCTCGGAACTTTCGGCAAGTACGGCGTGCTGTCGTTCAATGGCAACAAGATGATCACGACCTCCGGCGGCGCTCTTGTTTGCCGCAATGCCGAGGATACCAATGAAGTTATGTGGTATGCGACGCAGGCTCGTGATGCCTATCCTTACTACCAGCACACTGCTATCGGCTACAACTATCGTATGTCCAATGTTTGTGCAGGTATCGGTCGCGGCCAGATGACTGTTCTCGATTCGCATATCAAGCATCATCAGCATGTGCAGAAGCTTTATGAGGAACTGCTGGCCGATGTGCCTGGTGTTCATATTCATAAGCAGCCTGCGGATCCGCGCTATGATGCGAATTTCAGGCTCTGCGCAGCGACATTGGACCCTTCTGTTCATGTTCAAGGTCAGGAAAATGCCTACAAGGAGGTCATCAAGACCGCAGTGGGAGGCGCTGCAGGTGTGATTCACGCCGTAGATTGTGCGACGACCGATTGTCAGCCGAACGAAAATGTGGAGGCTCTCCGCGTCTTCATGCTGGTCAAGAAAATCGAGTGTCGTCCAGTCTGGAAGCCAATGCGCAAGCAACCGGTTTACGCAGGTGCCACAGCCTACACCAACGACGTGGAAACCGCTCTCTTCAAGATAGGCTTCTGTCTCCCTGCGGGCCCATACGTAACTGACGATGATGTCCGCTATATTGTAGATTGCATCAAAGAGGCGATTCGGTAGGGGATCTCCACGAATTGCACCTTCTGAACACCAAAATGTCAATGGAGGACGCCGAGTACGTGATAGAGAATTTCGCGTAGATTGTGAAGGAGGTGGCTATCTAATCAGTGAGACCGTGACCATTTTCATCGCGTTTGTAAACAGCCTGTCAATTTTTCGAACAAGTTGGCAGGCTGAATATTATAGAAAAGTTTGGCTAACAGCGCATTACAGCATCAGAGGCGTGCCGACTCCCATACTTACGTTTTCCTGTCGATACCCGTTCACTCTAGGATTGATTTCAGTAGTCACCGGAGGCTTACATTTCTCATTATATCGGCAAATAACAAAAAGCAATTATAAAACTATTATTTTGGCGAGATCTTTGTCTCGGAAGATTTTGTTATCGTCGAGAATCGTACAACCTTTAGTTGCTTCGCAATCTCGCTTTTTACAGAAGACGCAATTCTCGTTGACATTTCTCTCACTTCTCGTTGATTGAATGTCTCCCCCAAAGAAGTTAGAACTGTTGTAATATTATTCATTTTCTTGATAATCGTTATAATAATTGATAAAGAATTGATTATTCAGTTCTGGCTTAAAATAATGCTTCCGCTTCATCCAGATCAAGCCGTCACCTTTAGAAACAAAAACCACATCAACGGGGCCTCCAACAGTTTCTTCTCCTGGAGACATGCGTCTCACGAGAGAAGTCAGAGAGACAAAGCTTTCAGCCATATTAGACATGTCTTCTTTGTCCAGGCTCACTATCGTATCCAATAATGAATCCGTATACTTTTCCTTAAACTGCCCATTTGTAGATTCAATGAAATTTCTTGTCACAGCGTCAAGGTCGAGTTTCAGGATTGCATCTGACGCAGTGGCATTTATGGGTTTAATAATCCTTGCAATTTGGTTGGCAAAACCCGAAAGACTATCTTTAAATGTTTCAGCAAGAACATCATAAAATGAAGGATTTATGCCCCGAATAATGGTCTGAGAAACATCAATCTGCGCAAACGGGATAACAGATGCAACTGTCCCATTCTCTTGGATAATTGTGGGTTTAACAAAATAATAATGTATACGATCCTCTATACCAAAAGATACCGTCAAGGGATATAACGACGGATAAATTTCTGTATCTCCATATCCAAAGAAAACCAATCCCGTAGAGTCTATTGTTTCTAGCACGATCCTAAGGTAATAAAAGTAAGACTCAACAAATAGTTCTTTATGTTTATCTTCTATTAGATATGGTTTTGTGCCCAGAACTTCGTTAATCTCAGAGGATGCAAAAGCTTTGAATTGCTCAAGCGTATAATCTACAAATTCGGGACACAGTTCTGTTCCTGAGGTCTTATTTGAAGACAAACATTCGTTTAATTTCTGTAACACAAAAGAAGTTGCATTATCTTCCCTAAAACCACGGCATTCCCTAGCTTGCCTCTCGACCTTATTGTAAAAGTCTAATATATTGTCCCTCAAATACCGATGCTGAGTTAGGACCTCTGCAAAAAACTTTTGGTCGTGAAGATATTTTATGAAGTCATCGACATACTCGTTTAATTATGGGAAAGAATGCTTGCCCAGTTTTTTACGATATAACTTGATAATTATATCCCAAGGGGTACCCATAAACGCACTCCTACCATATGTAGCAACGGCAACAGGGTGATACTTCGATAAGGCAAATACTTTGTTCCCTGTATTGACAACCTTATGAGTGTTTCCAAACGTGACCGCACTATCTGCCGCTAACGCGACACCATGTTTATTCAATACTCCAACGATTGCTGTCATTCTCTTGTCTTTTTTTTGCAAACTTACATAAAATTTTCCGATTTTACGCCCGTTTATCATTACTGTCCGGTAAAAGTTCCGGAGGCTTACGATACTGCTAGAAAAGGCTATCATTGACATGAAGGAGAAGGCGGGGCTGTATCCGAAGGCTTGGCTCCGCGTTATGATGCGAATTTCTGGTTTTGTGCGGGTAATGCATTAGTGTGGTGTGATTGTTTGCCATGAGAATGGGAATGCTTCGGATGTGAGGTGGGTGTGAGGTCATGGAATTGACAAGGATATTGGAGTTATAGCATTGACATTGACATTGACAAAATGAAGAGGGCGCTATATGCGTGGGTGATGTCTGGCCTTCCTGCGAAGATGCTCATTGAACTCCGATTCGCACATCTACGCAGAAATTGAAGGGATTGGCAGCTGCTTCGCTCAAATTGAGAGCATTAACGACAAACCCTAAATATAAGATTATTCTATTCTCATCATTCCAGCCAACTGTACGAAATAATCATTTGACCAAATGTCAAGTTTCTTTGGGTTGCGCACGAAAGGCAATACATCTTCTTTCACTTGTTTTATATCAGCTGTTGAGAGACGCTCAATGAGTTTCTCTTTGAATAACGTTGGTGTAATATCCTCATTGTTGAATTGCTTGCACCGTTCTGCTAAATGAGTAAAATCAAGTGGGACATTATGGCGTACATACCATTCAAAATCGTACCAATCACGACCTTTTACTCTGTTCTTCCACGCACGATATACTAATGCGTGCATCTTGCCTGCAAACAAGTCGGGAAGTGTAAGACAACGTGTCATAAATGAATATGGCTGAAGCAATAGCTTCTGTTCCGTCTTGAAGTTCAACGGTGGGCAAGTATCTACTTCTATCTTTATCTTTATAGACTTCTCTCTTTGGAAAGTCACATCATATACATCGGTATTGTCTTTAAGAAATGCAGATTCGACCTTTCCGAAATTCCTTTTGTCTTTTTTCTTTATTTCAACCTCACGGCCTACCATTGTGAAAGCATCAATGATAGCAGGAAAATATTTCGTGAAATCGAACTTGTCATCTTGTGTAAGCAATGAAAAATCCATATCCTCACTGAAACGCTGCAAGCCATGAAAGATTCTCAAGCAAGTTCCGCCATAGAAAGCTGCTGACTCGAAAAAGCCTCCGGCATACAAGCCGGCAAGTGTCACTTGTTGGTTCACTTCAAATATAGCGTTTCTCTTCTGTTGCTCTGTTGTTAAATCATAACGGGAGAGCATATTGTCGAATATTTCATTTTTCATCGTCTTAAGAATTTTAAAAGTGTCGAAATTGAATCGGCCTTTTTGCCAACCTTTATGTAGTCTTCAAATATGGTTTCATCCATCTTATTGAACTCATCCATATCTATACGAATATCTTGTTCAAGATATGTTTCCACATCTTTCATATAGCGGAGATAGACCTGTGAGGAATTGGCAATCAAATCACACAAAGCTTTTTCCGGTGATGCTATAAGAAAAGCATAATTATCCTTGTACATACTCCTTACTCCTATCGGAAATGCCACTTTTGAGATATGCTTGTAGTCATAACAGCCGAGCGGAGTTTGAAAACTGCGTGAGTGCTTTACCGTCATTGATTGATGAACATATACAGCCTCGGGGATAAGTCCATAATATCGTAGTGCCGTCGACATTGAAATATACGAAGGTGTATAGATATGATTGGCAATCAACTCACTCGATAGAGTCTTTTCTGAATATTTGGGGTTAGCCACATAAAGTCCCCGCTTCAGTCTGATGATAAATTCTTGCTTCTCAAGCCAAGTAACTTTCTTATCAGCTGACTTCAATTCCGGGTATAACGATTCAATGATTGAAGTTGTTACCGGAATGGTTCCTATTTCACTTAATTCTCTCTTCATGCTGCAAATATAGCAATAATTGGAACAATAAAAGAAATAATACTTCTTTTTCTGTTCAGAATATTGCTACTAGGCAATCTTATCGACCGCTATCATTCAAAATGCTCCAGACAGATGGATGAACTTTTGTCAAAAGTATGACTTGACGGTGACTCGATCTGGTGGATGATCCGCAAAGAAGCATTATCATCTGCACGAGGAATACCTTGCGTCGTTAAAAACAGTTAAATTCTGATGAACAGGCTTTTTTCGAACAAGTTGGCAGGCCCAATATTTCGGAAATGATTGGTTAGCAGCGTGTTGCAGCATCGACAGTGTGCCAACTCCCCTATTTTTTCATGAGAGTTGGCAGGGACTGGATCGAGCACAAAACATCATAATCACCTATCATTCAGGAGGTTACAGCTAGCAACAACCACATCAGCATCTGCCAACTTGTTCAGAATTTTCATCGCGAAAAAAGAGAAGTTTACATTTGTCGTGAGTTTGTAAAATGGAGAGAATTGTATCGAAAAAAGCGTACATTTGCAATGCGGAAGTCAGAACATAAAATACGGAGAGTCGCTCGCGGGTGAACTTGCCGTAGACTCTTCCAGTGTAAATGGCGGAAACGTGTCGGACACAAATGGCGGAAACTTTGTCGGTAACCCAACGCACTGTCGAACGAGACTTCGCCATACTGCAGAAAGCAGGAATAATTAGACATGAAGGGAAAGTTGATGCAGGGCTTGAAAACTTCAAACAGCTCGTATTGGACAATGACAGACAATTTGTTTTTCAAACTGATACAAAACGCGGTAGGCACGGCTGACGGGTTCGGGCCGGTGGTGCCGTCGGTGGAAGAGTGGGTGGCAATGTATAAGGATGCTCAGAAACAGACATTGCCGGGAGTGTGCTTCGCGGGCGTGCAGAGGATATGCAGCAGGCATCCGGAGCAGGCTGTAAAGTTACCGACCAACCTGAAAATGAAATGGTTAGGCGCCGCGGCGAGCATACAGAAACGCAATGAAATCATGAACCGGCATTGCGTCGAGCTGCAAGAAATGTTCGACCGGGACGGGATACGCCTGACTACTTTCAAGGGGCAGAGCGTGGCGGCTCTTTATCGCGAGGATTTGCGGGGGCTGCGACAGGCCGGGGACATTGACGTATACGTCGAATGCGGACGCGAAAAGACATTGGAATACCTGAGGAAGAAGGGCATTGACGATGGCGGCTGGGATTACGTGCATGCGCATCCGGAGATTTTCAATGACACCGAGGTGGAGCTGCACTATCGGTTGAGCATATCGCATAATCCATTCAAGAACAGAAAGATACAGAAGTTCTGGAAGAGTCATGAAGAAGAATTTTTCGCCGGGAAAGCGGAATTGCCTTGTGGGGAAATCGTCTGCCCGTCCGACTACATACATCTGTTTTATCTGCTGCATCATGCGTTCAGGCACCTCATTTCCGGCGGAATCGGACTGCGACAGATGATGGACATCTATTTCGCGCTCCTGCATCGCGATGCCAGTCAGGACAGCCGTTTGATGCAGGATGTCGAGGCAATGGGGATGACCCGTTTCGCTTCCGCGACAATGTGGGTACTCCGGACGGTGTTCGCATTGCCGGAAATTCCGTCGCTTTGGAAAGCCGATGAGGCGGAAGGACATTTTCTGCTCTGCGAAATAATGGAGGGAGGAAACTTCGGGCATGGCGACACCAGGTTCCGCCACCCGACATCCAAGGCCGGAAAGCTCATCGAAATCACCAGGCGCAATCTCCACCTGCTGAGCCACTACGAAAGCGACGCACTCGCCGCCCCGTTCTACTACATCTGGCACTTCTTCTGGAAACGGATTCAGATTTGCAAGGGGAGATACAGATAAATTACGTCTTTTTCGAAATAAAAGTGTAGATTTGTCAAAAGTACATCCGCGTGCAAACGCAATATTTTCAATAATTGGCCATGGGGAATTTTATAGATAAAGGCAATGACGGCTTCGCTTCTGTCCGCAACACTAATTTTGTGGATAAAAGCATGCTGATAGAGGAGGTTAATTCCGTGATGTTAACCGAGAACCGGTACATGTGCGTTACCCGTGCCCGCCGTTTCGGAAAGTCCGTTGCCGTAAAAATGCTCAATGCTTATTATGACAGGTCCTGTGAATCAAGGTCATTATTTGAAGGGCTGGAGATAAGCAATCAGGCTGATTTTGAGAAAAATCTCAATCGCTTCCCTGTGCTTTATCTGGATATGACTGATTTCGTAACCAAGTATGGGGATAATGAGCATCTCATTGACAGAATCAAGCATGATATCTGCGAAGAGCTATTGAGCATTTACAATAACGTCTCCATGAACGCCAACGATGATTTGATGGATCTCTTGGTAAACATCGTCAATCAGACTGACAAAAAATTCGTCTGTCTTATAGATGAATGGGATGCGCTTTGTCGTGAAGGGTATGAGACATTGATGGATGAATATGTGGATTTCCTGCATCGCTTGTTCAAGGGCAGCAAAACAGAATATGTGTTCGCATGTGTATATATGACCGGTATTCTTCCAATCAAACGGTACAATACACAATCTGCTTTGAATAACTTCGAGGAATACACGATGCTAAGTCCGGCTCAACTTGCTCCATATTTCGGTTTTACGGAAAAAGAGGTTGCAGGTCTATGTCAGGACGCCGGCATGGATGCGAGACAAATGAAGCTTTGGTACGACGGATATGAATTAGGTTCCGAAAAGGCAATTTATAATCCTTTTGCGGTCATGCGGGCTCTGAAAAGAAAGTCCTTTGCCAGTTACTGGGCCAGCACAAATACATTCGAAAGCCTTATTCAATACATAACGATGAACTTTGACGGGCTGAAAGATGATGTCGTATCCCTCCTCAATGATATTCCAGTCAAGGTAAACTCCCTCCGATTCAGCAACGACATGCACAAGATCGACTGCAAAGATGACGTTCTTACCCTCTTGTGCCACTTGGGGTATCTCTCTTTCAATACTGAAACAAAGTGCGCCAACATTCCAAATTATGAAGTTCGTCAGGAGTTCGAAACTGCCATCGCGGACTCTGGCTGGTCCGAAGTCAATGAAGCCTTAAAGCAATCGGATTATCTATTGTCATGCGTTCTGAATGGCGATGCGGACATCGTAGCTTCATGCGTCGATAAAGTTCATGAACAAAACACCAGTTTGCTTCAATACAATGATGAGAATTCATTGGCTTGTGTGCTCTCATTGGCTTTCTATACAGCAAGATCCCGTTACAATATAATTCGTGAACTGCCGACAGGCAGAGGGTTCGCCGATATTGTATTAGTGCCACATAAGAATATTGATTTACCAGCAATCGTCCTTGAGCTAAAATTCAATCAAGACGCTGATACGGCTATCCGCCAAATCCAGCAGAAAAACTACGGCGATGCGCTCAAGTCATATTTCGGTGATATAGTTTTAGTAGGAATCAACTATGACCGAAGTACCAAAAAGCATAGCTGTGTCATCGAAAACATAAAAAGGTAGCAGCCTGATCACCCCCTCTCCAGACGCCTGATGTCGCGGCGGTAGCAGGTGAAGAAGAAGATGCCGGCCAGGGTCAGACCTACGGGGAAGCCGGTCCAGATGCCTTGGAGGCCGAAGTGGGCGTGGAAACCCAGGTAATATGCCACTGGAATCGCTATTACATAGTAACTTACGAAAGCGGCGTACATGATCGGCTTCACGTCCTGGAGACCGCGGAGGACATTGGCGAAGCAGAGCTGGAGGGCATCGCCGAACTGGTAGGCGAAGAGGAAAAAGAAGAGGGACACCGCCATGGACGCCACCTCGGGCGAATCAGTGAAGATACCGGCCGCAGGATAGCGGAAAACGTATAGAAGCACTGACAATGAGGCAGATACGGTCAGCATCATGAGATAGCCTTTCCTCACATACTCCTTCACCCCGCGATAATCTTTCTTGCCGTAGGAATTGGCCACCAATATGGAAATCGCGAACGAGAGGCCCTGCATCATGAGGAAGAAAAGCTGCGAAATCGTGATTACAACCTGATGTGCAGCAAGTTCCATGACACCCAGCCAGCCTGCCATGATGGCGGCGAATGAGAAAGTCGAAGACTCCAGGCCCATCTGGATTGCCACGGGATAACCCATATTGAAAATATGCTTCATCTTCACGCGGGAGAAAAGCGCTGACCTGAAAGCCGCGATATAATCCTTGAATTTCTCAGCCTTCCAGATGTAAAGGACGAAAAGTATCAGCATCAATGCCCTGGAAATGAACGTACTGATTCCGGCGCCGAAGAGTCCAAGCTCCGGGCAGCCCAACTTTCCGTAGATCAGCACCCAGTTGCCGAAGATATTCAGGACATTGCCGAACATGAGGAAAATCATTGACACTACCGGCTGGCAGATGCCGTCGGTGAACTGTTTGAGGACATTGAAACCGAGCGCGAAAAGCGTGGAAATTCCGACGATTATGTAATACGGGCGGATGAGCGGCATGAGCTCCGGCTTCTGGCCGAAATGCCCCAGAAATGCGTAGATGACGGTCAGCAGAACAATACTGACAATGCCTATCAAACCATTGACCAGCAAGCCGTTCTTCATGCTCACGCCCACACCTCTCAGATTGCCGGTGCCGTGAAATGCGCCGATTACAGGTGTCAGTCCGGAAGCGAATCCCAGCTCCGTGAGAATGAACAGATTCAATACATTGTTGACGAATGATGATGCAGCCAGTTCTTCCACGCTGTGCCACCCTATCATTATGTTGTCCGCGAAGGCCAGAATAATCACACAAGCCTGGCCGAGCATTATCGGAATGCCGATTTTTAGAATTTCCCTTACTTTCTTCATAGCTTTACACACTCGCGCCTACCCACAGAATCCGGAAGCCGGTCCCGCGGATAAGCGCGCAAAGTTAGTAAGATTTCGGAGAATTTCCTTACTTGGCAATCATTTGAGCGACCTGTGCGACATCATATTCGAACCAGTCGCTGCATGGCTCATAATTGTACGGAATGAATTCAGAAACTCTGATGAACACCTTGTTGCAGCCATGTCCGACATAAATGTCCAGCATCAGGCCGTCGGCTGTGCCTTTCTCATTCCAAGCCACCTTCGAAAGGTCTGATTTCAATGCTGCCATGATTTCGGCCTTACGGCTTGCAGGATAATACTTTATGACACGGCGGAAACGCAGCCCGGTCTCGGTGTCGCGATAATCCGTCTTCAAAAAGAGCAGCATCAACACGCCGGGAACGGCAAGACAGGTTCCGAAGATATTGACTGAAACAGAGGTCGGGAGAATGATGAGGACAATGCCGATTACAGTCATTGCCGCAGAGATTATAACATCGCGCATCGAACGTACGCGTACAAATTCTTTTTCCATAATTTATTGTATTCTAAGGATTTACGGCCGTTTAACATTATCCAAAGGCGGCCGCTTGACTTTGGACAAACAGCTGAAAATGATACAGTTGTCCCCTATTCAGGACAAGACTCATGGAGGCAGCCGCTAAAGCCGCATTTTCCTCAGACTGATAAGATGATGTGAAAAAGATGTGCAACCGGAAGGATAAAGTCCGGTATTTTCGGTAAATGTCACGGCCTGGTGGACGCTGGAAATCTTTCCCGACTTCAGGAACGACGAGCGGTCAGCACCTGAATGCCCGCCCGTAGTACGGACCTTGGCTCCGGGTGTCGAGATACGTCCGGCAGAAAAAAGGACCTGCGAAGAAGAAATCTCCGGAAGGTTCCAGTCATTGTAGCCGCCTTCAGAACAATCCTTCTGCGCCAGAAATCCGCATTCGGGAGTCTCAATAACAGGCACATTCTCCTCGTCGAAATTCCAGCAGAAAATCGACAGGATAATGACCACAAGTATGCCCAGACATTTACGCATATCCACAAAAGTACGAAAAACCCCACAAACTCGCAATACCCTATTCCGTGTATCTGCTCAATGCTTTTTTAAGATTGAAGACCACCTGCTCGCGCAATGACTGCGGTTCCAGGACTTCTACGGCATTGCCCTGGGAAAGAATCGCCTCGATGAAATCGGCGGCCGGGCAGAGCTCGTATTGGAAAAGGGACCAATCAGGGTGAATTTCGATTTCCCGCTGCGAATGGTGCATCGGGCGCACACGCAGATATTCCTGGTGCCCGTCCCGCGCTTTCAATATGATTTTCTGTAACTTAGGGACATCCGTGACCATCGCACCATAATAGTTCTCGAAGAATTTCTCGCCGTTGAAATTCACGGGCAAGTGGAAAACGGGACCGGTTATCTCCAGATTCGAGATGCGGTCCATGCTGAATATCTGAAGACGCCCGACCGGTGAGACTTTTCCGAGAAGGTACCAGTCAAACCTGAAAACTTTCAGACAATATGGGGCAACTTTGAAGATATGAATGTCGTTGTCCCGATAACCATGGTATTCAAACCGCACCATAAGGCTGGTTTTCATACTTTCCAGCAGAGGGACCATGCACTTTCCGGTTTCAGGAGTCCTGTCGAAAACCACGCAGTCACGTAGAAACGGGTACTCGTTCATCATGTTGTTCACAGAAATGGAACCGAACAGCCAACGGCGGAAGTCTCCCCTCTTGAGATCCTTCATATTGTCCAGATAATAACTGTAATTCGCCTTCCTGTCACACAATAGTCGACGCCGAAGATTTCCTTGATCTTCGCGCAATGATTCTGGAACGTCTTTTTCGGCAAGGGTTCCTTCATGGGGTTCAACGGGGATTCCAACCATATCTTGTTTATCGCATCGAAGGTAATATTCCTGTTTCTGCCTATCACTTCCACCAGCCATACATAACGGCCCAGAAGACCGGAATTCTTGTTATTGTCTTTAACCATCGTGATTTATCTGCTTGTCTTTGGCAAAAATATTGATTTTCTACTACTTTTTCATCAACAGGGTAGGTATTTTGTACAAAAATTTAGTTAATTTTGCGATATATGAAAAAAGGACTCATCGCAGATGCTTGAAGATATAAGGAAAAATATCGAAAAACTCATTGCCCTTTATGAGGGCGAGAGACAGCAGAAAGAGAGGCTTGTCCTCGAACTGCGGCAGCGGGATGAGGAGATTGATTCATATAAGAAGCAGATTGCGGATTTGGAAAGACAAGTAGATAATCTCAAGCTGACCGAGGCTTTTACAGCGCCTGCAGGAAGCGGAGATGCCGCGAAGGAGAAGATTGACAGGTTGATCACGGAGATAGACAGATGCATCTCCTTATTGGAAAAATAGCTATGGGGCAGAAGATTACGATAAGCATCAGCGGAAAGAAGTACGAGCTGTCTGCGAATTCCCCGGAAGACGAGGAGATATACAGACTAGCCGCCGCGTCCGTGAACAAGATGCTCTCAATCTATACGGACAAGTATCCGGGAAAGGAGCTTGCTGAACTGCTGTCATTCGTGGCATTGACCGAAAGCAGGGGAAGACTGTCATTGATGAGAAAGATCGAAGCGATGGGCAAGGAAGTGGAAATGCTTGAGAAACAGACAGATACTTATCTTGAAAATATTGATAATCAGCCGCCAGCCACCACTCGCTGAAAACAACACGTTCTACGGAACCGGGTTATCTCGAGCCGGGGAAGCGCAGGCCTAAGTACCTAAGTGGGATTCCGTTTCGGCGGAACGTAGGATTACTGAACCGGCACGGAGCTCAAATCTTATCATTTAAGATTTTTCTGACAGACCGGCTGACGGCTTTTTATTATAGGACACTATCCGGACATGACGCTTCTAGACATTGGAACGACATGTCCGGTTATTTGTGTCCGGGCGGCATTGAAAGAACAAAAACAACATATATATTATGAACATTGTCATTTTGATTACAACAGCATTGGTGGCAGCCGCTTTCGGCATCGCCGTCTACATAATGGTTCACAGGATAGTGATGAAGGGCAGGAAGGACAGCATCCTGGAGAAAGCCGAGCTCGAAGCTGAGAACCTGAAAAAGGAGAAAATCCTGCAGGCAAAGGAAAAGTTCCTCCAGCTGAAGAGCGAGCACGAGAAGTTCGTGAACGACAAGAACGCCCAGATCAAGGACTCGGAGAACAGGCTGAAACAGAAGGAGAACAACCTCAACCAGCAGAACAATGAGCTCCAGAAGAAGATGAAGGATCTGGACAACACCAAGGCGAGCCTCATGTCACAGAAAGACGCATTGGAGAGAAAAGCTGCTGAGTATGAGGCGCTTAGCCAGGAGGCGAACAAACAGATCGAGAGCATCGCGGGCATGACTGCCACGGAGGCGAAGAACCTGCTGATGGAGAACATGAAGGCAGAGGCGCGCAGCGAGGCGCAGGCTTATATCAATGATACCATGGATGATGCCAGACTCAATGCTGCCAAGGAGGCCAAACGCATAGTAATCACCACTATACAGAGAACGGCTACTGAAACTGCCATCGAGAATGCAGTTACTACATTCCCTATCGAGAACGACGAAATCAAGGGCCGTATCATCGGACGTGAGGGTCGTAACATCAGGGCTCTGGAGGCTGCCACGGGCGTGGAAATCGTCGTGGACGATACACCGGACGCTATTCTTCTCTCTGCTTTTGACCCGGTAAGACGCGAGGTCGCAAGACTTGCATTGCACCAGCTTGTTGTGGACGGACGAATCCATCCGGCACGTATCGAAGAGGTCGTGGCGAAGGTCCAGAAGCAGCTTGAAGACGAGATTCTGGAGACAGGTAAGAGAACCTGCATTGACCTCGGCATACATGGAATGAACATTGAACTGGTGAAACTTATCGGCCGAATGAAGTATCGTTCTTCTTACGGACAGAACCTTCTCCAGCACTCCCGCGAGGTCGCAAATATCTGTGCATTAATGGCTTCCGAGCTCGGATTGAATCCTAAGGTCGCGAAGAGAGCCGGATTGCTCCACGATATCGGAAAGGTTTCCGAGGATGATCCGGAGCTTCCACACGCACTTCTCGGCATGAAGCTGGCAGAGCAGTACAAGGAGAGGCCTGAGATTTGCAATGCAATCGGTGCCCACCACGAGGAGACCGAGATGACTTCGCTCATTTCTCCTATTGTTATGGTAGGTGACGCGATTTCCGGTGCACGTCCGGGAGCACGTCGTGAGGTCATCGAGTCGTATATCAAGCGTCTGAAGGGCATGGAGGACTTGGCTGCCGCATATCCTGGAGTAACCAAGAGCTACGCCATCCAGGCAGGCCGCGAGCTCCGCGTGATAGTAGGAGCCGAGGAAGTAAGCGACGAGCAGGCAAACAAGCTTTCCGCTGATATCGCTCTGAAGATCCAGAACGAGATGACCTACCCTGGACAGGTGAAGATTACCGTCATAAGGGAAACCAGGTCGGTGGCTTACGCCAAGTAATCATTCGGGGCAATGCCCCCAAGACATACAGAATTATGATCAGCAAATCATTGATGAAATTCATTGCAGGCATCGTTTCTCTCATTATGGGAGCGATGCCTGTTTTGGCTCAGAACTTCGAGCCGACCGTCACATGGAAGGTCCGTCAGGGCGACACTGCTGACGGTCTGATAGAGATTATTTTCGAGGGCTCCATCAAGCATGGATGGCATACCTACGGCGTGTCCCATAAGGCGACACCGACCGTGGTAGAGTACACCGCCACTGACGGATGCACCATGGAAGGTCCTATGTATGAACTGCTTCCGACGAGCGATTATCATGGAGACAATGTCTTTTTCGACACCATCAAGCTCGGTCAGAAGGTCCGTCTTACCGAATCTGCTGGCAAGTTGGAAGGCGTGATCACGTCATCCAGCTGCGAGGAGGAGAATTGCGGAATGCCAGAGGACTGGGAGTTCTCGCTGAAACTGCGCGCTCCGGCAACGGCTGCTGCCACGGAAGATGCCAGCCACAGTTCCACGATATCCGACCCTGTTACGGAAGAATCGCAGAAAGCAGGCGGTTCCATCTGGGGGCTCATCCTGGAGGCCATTCTCTGGGGCTTCGCAATGCTGTTGACCCCATGCGTCTTCCCTATGGTGCCGATGACCATCTCCTTCTTCATGAAAGGTTCATCCACCCCGGCAGCCGGACGTTTCAAGGCATTCATGTACGGACTGTTCATCGTCCTGCTCTACACCGTGCCTATTTCCGCCATCATTGGCATCACCTACCTCTTCGGCGGTGCGACCGTTACGGCAGACATATTCAACTGGCTGGCAACGCATTGGCTTCCTAACATCATCTTCTTCATAGTATTCATGGTGTTCGCTGCATCGTTCTTCGGCGCATTCGAAATCACCCTGCCGTCATCATTGGTGAACAAGAGCGACAAGAATTCGGACAAGGGCGGCCTTGCAGGCATTTTCTTCATGGCATTGACCCTCGTGCTGGTATCATTCTCATGCACCGGTCCGATTGTCGGTTCCGTCCTCATCAAGTCCACCCAGGGCGAGTTCTGGACGCCGATGGTGACAATGCTGGCGTTCTCGGTAGCCTTCGCATTGCCTTTCACCATCTTCGCGATGTTCCCATCCCTCCTGAAGAAACTCAAGAGCGGCAGCTGGCTGAATTCCGTAAAGGTCGTGCTCGGCTTCATCGAGGTGGCGCTCGGCTTCAAGTTCCTGAGCGTAGCTGACCAGACGTACCACTGGGGACTTCTCGACAGGGAAATCTACCTCGCCATCTGGATTGTAGTGTTCACATTGCTCGGACTTTACCTTCTCGGCAAGATCCGTTTCGAGGCCGACAGCGAAGTAAAACACATCGGCGTCTTCCGTTTGGCGCTGGTAATCATTGACTTCACCTTCGTCGCCTACCTCATCCCGGGAATGTTCGGCGCTCCTCTCAAGGCGCTCGCCGGCTACCTCCCTCCGATCGAGAGCCAGGACTTCGTCGTATGGAACACGCGCAGCGGTTCAATGCCTTCGGCCGGCCCTGTGTCTCAGGTCAATGAGAATAAATATGGTCTGGAAATGCCTCTGGGGCTCTCCGGCTATTTCAATCTGGATGAGGGACTTGCAGCAGCAAAAGCGACCGGCAAGCCTGTTTTCGTAGACATTACCGGTCACGGATGTGTGAATTGCCGCGAAATGGAGCAGCGTGTATGGAGCGATCCGCGTGTGCTGGAAATCCTCCGCAACGATTATATCCTCGTGGCCCTCTACACGGACGACAAGATGAAATTACCTGAGTCCGAATGGGTTACAGCTGAAAACGGCAAAGTCCTGAAAGATATGGGCCGTATCAATTCATACGTTGCCCGCAATCATTTCGGTGTCAATGCCCAGCCGAATTACGTTCTTCTTTCACCAGACGGCGCCCAGCTCATGCCGATTCGCGGCTATAATCTGGACGTCGACGGGTTCATAGAATTCTTGAAATCCGGATTGGCGAAAATGGACACCGGCGACACGTCTCTTTTTCACGAATAGAAATCGCCAAACTTTCGCTATCTTTGCAACTTGAAACAATAGAACCTGTAGAGAGTTATGGCAGAGAGCAATTTTATTGATTACGTCAAGATATATTGTGCTTCGGGACATGGGGGCGCGGGATTGGTGCATCTGCATCGCGCCAAGTATGTACCTAAGGGCGGACCGGACGGAGGAGACGGCGGAAGAGGCGGACATATCATATTGAGGGCGAATCCACAATTCTGGACATTGATCCATCTGAAATACAAGAAATTCATCAAGGCGGAAAACGGAGAACATGGCGGAGCGGCGCTTTGCAAGGGTAAACAGGGCAAAGACATTATCCTGGACGTGCCTGTGGGAACCGTCGTGAAGGACGGAGAAACCGGAGAGGTGCTGTTCGACATGATGGAACCAGGCGAGGAGAAGATTCTCTGCAAGGGAGGACGAGGCGGACTGGGAAACAACAATTTCAAGTCGGCAACGCAACAGACTCCGAGATACGCGCAGCCTGGAGAAGATGGACAGGAAGGATGGTTTATCCTTGAGCTGAAAGTACTTGCGGACGTGGGACTCGTCGGATTCCCTAATGCCGGAAAATCCACATTGCTGGCAGCGATTACTTCAGCCAAGCCCAAGATTGCGAACTACGCATTCACCACATTGGAGCCGAACCTCGGAATCGTGAGATACCATGACGACAAATCATTTGTCATGGCCGACATACCGGGAATCATCGAGGGCGCACATGAAGGTAAAGGCATAGGACTCAGGTTCTTACGCCACATCGAGCGCAACTCCGTACTGCTTTTCATGGTATCGGCAGAAGAAAAAAACATTGAAAAGGGATATGAAGTTCTGCTGAACGAGCTGAAGATGTACAACCCTGAACTTCTCGACAAGGACAGAGTCCTGGCGGTGACCAAATGCGACCTCATCGACGAGAAGGCAGAGAAAAAGATACGGAAGACCCTTCCGGCGGATGTGCCGACAGTTTTCATTTCATCAGTTACAGGAGAAAATCTCCCGGAACTGAAAGACGAACTCTGGAAAGCATTGAACACTGACATTTAACGGATTATGTATTTCTGGGACATATTGCACAGATGGGATCAGATTCTGACATTGTTCATCAACAGTTTCCACATTCCGGCGACTGACCAGTTCATGATGTTCATGTCGGACAGGGACGTCTGGTTCCCGCTCTATGCCATCATCGCATTCTTCCTTTTCAAACGGCTCGGCTGGAAAAAAGGAGGAATCGCGATTCTATGCATGGTGCTGACTTTGGTTCTATGCGACCAGACCTCCAACCTTCTGAAATACAGCGTGGCGAGATTACGTCCATGCTACAGCAGCCAGATGCTGTTCGGCGGACTTCATGTCCTGGAAAACAGAGGCAGTTTCTTCGGATTCTTTTCGGCACACGCTGCCAACGCGTTCGGATTGGCAATGTGCTCCTCAGTATTGTTCCGCTACGACAAGAAGCACACCTACAAAGCATTCATTATCATGATATTCACCTGGGCGGCGTTGCTGTCCTTCAGCAGGATTTTCGTCGGGAAGCATTACTTCGGAGACATCACGGTGGGCGCCATGATAGGATGCATCTACGGATTGATTGTCGCAATGTCAGCCAGATGGTTGTTCGCCAGATTCATCGACCGCAAAAAAATCCCGTCACCTGAAGAGGCGGCGGGAAACAAAATTTCTTGACGGCTCAGATTACAATTCCGGCACAGTTTTCTCCATCCTCATCGAATGTGAACCTTTAATTAGAATCGTATATCCGGCAAGTTTGATTTCGGAAAGATGAGCTGCCAGTTCATCTGACGATGCAAACCAGTAAATACGTCTTCCTATCACCTCTTCCGGGATAGCTTCCAATGACTTTCCAAACTCTTTTCCAACAAGGAATATCTTATCTACTTCGTTGTTTATCAAGAGTTTCAATATATCATCATGTTCTTCTGCGGAACTATCACCCAACTCTCCCATATCACCAATCATCACCGCTTTAGCAGGAGCCGACATGCTGAAGAAATTGGCCAATGACGCCCTCATGCTGGAAGGATTGGCATTGTACGCATCCACTATCAGGACATTGCGGTCAGTCCTCACCATCTGCGAACGGCTGTTGGAAGGAACATACTCGGCAATCTTGGCAATCGCATCTTCTTCAGGGACTTCGAAGAACTTTCCGATACATATGGCAGCCAGGGCATTGGCAGCATTATATGCGCCTACAAGCTTGGTTTCCAGCACTTTGCCATCATTCATCCTAATACGGAGATATGGGTTTTCAGGCGTAGTTTCCAACACTTGGCAGCCATCTGTCACAAGACCGTAAGGCACGATGGAAAGGCCTGCACGCTGCGAACACATTGACCTGAGAACCGGATCATCCTCATTGACGAAAACCGCCCGCCCGTGGGCATTGACATAATCATAAAGCTGGCCCTTTGCGCGCTGGACGCCTTCGAAGCTGCCGAAGCCGAGCAGGTGCGCCTTGCCGACGTTGGTGATGATGCCGTAGTCGGGCTCGCATACTTGCACCAGCTTCGCAATGTCGTCGGGATGGTTCGCGCCCATCTCAATGACAGCCAGCTGGGTAGCAGGCGTTATCTTCAGCAGGGAAAGAGGCACCCCGATGTCATTGTTGAAATTACCTTCGGTGGCAATGACATTGTACTTGGCGGAAAGCACGGTACGGATAAGTTCCTTGGTCGTGGTCTTGCCGTTGGTTCCGGTGATACCGATTACAGTAAGATGCTCATCTCCAAGCACATGCTCCCTATGATAGCGGGCCAGGTCCTGCAATGTCCGAAGCGTGTCCGGAACAGGAATGATGCGGCTGCGGCCTTCTGCGCCGATGTATTCCGACACATGTGAAGCTATGGGCGCAGATTCATTGACAACGGCGTATGCAGCTCCAGCATCCAACGCTTTGGATGCATACTCGTTGCCGTCGAAATTCTCGCCTTTCAGCGCGAAGAAAAGTTCACCGCCACGGATGGTGCGGCTGTCAGTGGTGACAGTTCCACACTTGCAGAGTATTGAATATAATTCTTTGATTTCCATTATTTTACGCCTGTACTTCCAAATCCGCCCTCTCCCCTTTCGGTTTCGTCAAGGACTTCAACTTCCGACCACTCCACATGCTCGTGTTTGGCTACCACAAGCTGGGCAATGCGTTCTCCGGGTTCTATAACAAACGGAGTATCAGATAGATTCACAAGCAGAATCTTGAGTTCGCCACGATAATCCGCGTCAATGGTGCCGGGCGAATTGAGGACCGTGATACCATGTTTCACGGCCAGGCCGCTTCTCGGACGTGCCTGACACTCATATCCTTCCGGCAATGCAATATAAAGTCCGGTAGGAATGAGCATGCGCTGTAACGGATTCAGTGTCAGCGGTTCCTGGAGATTCGCGCGGATATCCATCCCTGCAGAGAGCGGAGTCGCATACGCAGGGGACGGATTCGAAGATTTATTGACAATTTTTACTTGCATTATTTTTCGAGTATTTCTTTGTCGTCGTGCGGGAGGACAAGGTTCAAGATGACGCCTACGATGGATGCGAGTCCGATGCCGGCCAATGAGAAAGAGCCGAAATCAATCACCGCGCCGCCGATTCCTATCGTAAGGATCAATGATGATATGATAAGGTTGCGGGTGGAACCCATGTTCAATCTGGATTCAATCATATTGCTGATGCCGACTGATGCGATGGAACCGAACAGAAGGAGCATGATGCCTCCGAGAACGGCCTGCGGAATAGTCTGGATCACAGCGCCTACCTTACCGATAAGTGCCAGCACCACGGCAGAAACGCCTGCAATGCGGAGTACGGAAGGATCCGTTACTTTAGTAAGTGAGACTGCACCGGTCACTTCTGAATACGTGGTAATAGGCGCGCCACCGAGGAATGCTGCCAGGCAGCAGGAAAGTCCGTCACCGAGCAACGTGCGGTGAAGTCCCGGATCTTTCACGAAATCCTTGCCGGCAATCGAGCTTATGGCATACATATCTCCGACATGTTCAATGATAGGGGCTATGGCTACCGGGGCCATGAAAAGTATTGCCTGCCAGGAGAATGACATGTGCGCGAGTTTAGGAATGGCGAACCATGAAGCCTCTGCCACAGGCGAAAAATCCATCGCTCCCCTGAAGAAAATGACAGACACGATATATCCGGCTACTGCACCGAAAACTACAGGGATGAGTTTCACGATTCCCTTGCCCCAGATGGAGGCTGCAACGGCTACGGCGAGCGATACCAGGGCCAGGATCCAGTTGGATTTCGCCATGTTCACGCCGAAACTTGCAAGTGAAAGACCGATGAGGACAATCACTGGTCCAATGACAATCGGAGGGAAAAGTTTCTTGATGAATCCGATACCGAATGACTTGACCAGCAAGCTCATAAGGACGTAGACAAGGCCGACGGAAACAAGTCCGCAGAACATGCCGGCCATGCCGTAAAGCTCAGTGGCCTTGATGATTGGAGCGATGAACGCAAAGCTGCTGCCCAGATAGATAGGCACCTTTCCGCCAGTCACCAGATGAAAGAGAAGGGTTCCGAGACCGGCTGCAAGCAATGCGATTGCAGGGTCAAGGTGACAAAGAATCGGTACCAGGACAGTGGAGCCGAAAGCCACGAACATGAATTGCACACCCACAATGGTGCGCTTCACAGGGGATAATGTGTGTTCTGCCATATAAACTGATATTGGTTAAATTTATTTCGGTGCAATCTTATACAATACTCCTGTAATCACCGCAAAAATCATGTTTGGCAGCCAGATGGCAAGCCATGGCGGCATGACACCCGTATACACGAACATTTGGCTGAAGCGCATGAAAAGAATATATGAGAAACTCAGCGCAATTCCTGTCGCGAGGTTCCATCCGATTCCTCCGCGCTTCTTTCTGGAGGAGAGGGATACGCCCATGATTGTCAATATGAAAGCAGAAAATGGCAGGGAGAATCTGGTATGTTTCTCTATCAATGAATATTTCACATTGGGGTCTCCCCTGAGCTTCTGCGTCTCTATAAGTGCTTCCAATTCTTCATAAGGCAGGTCTTCCACGGTGTTCTTCTTGCGGAAGAAGTCCGTGACCGTGAGGCTGATGACGGTGTCGAGCTGGTCGCCGCACTTTACAATGTCCTCCATTCCTCCTTCGTTGTAATCCCGGATGAAATATTTTCTCAATTTCCATCCGCCCAACGTGCTGTCCCACACGGCTCTTTCAGCGGAAAGCTTGGAAACCAACTGGTTGTCCTTTATGGTTTCAAGCGTGAACTTGTATGCCGTATTGTTGTATTTGCTGAATTGTTCCACGTAAACGAACTCGCCGGGCGCTATCTGATAATGGATATTGCGTTCCGACGCCTGGGCTCTCTTTTTAGTGTATTTCGCCTCGAATACATGCCGTTCGGCGTTGGCCCGCGGAATCACAATCAAATTGAGTCCCAGCGACAAAAGGGCAATGATGGTCGCAGAAAATATATAGGGCAACATCATCCTGTGGAAACTGATGCCGCATGACAGTATCGCAATAATCTCGGAATTGGCCGCCATTCGCGACGTGAAGAATATGACCGTAATGAACACGAACAGAGGGCTGAACATATTCATGAAATACGGGATAAAATTCACGTAGTAGCTGAAAACAATTTCATTCAACGGGGCTTGTTTCGACACGAAATCATCGATTTTCTCACTGATATCGAATATGATGACGATTCCGATTATCAGCAGGATCGCGATAAAGAATGTCATCATGAATTTCGTAATGATGTATCTGTCAAGTCTTTTCGGAAACATTGCCATCAACAGCTTTAAAGTCTTGTCATTATACGTTTAACCGTGGCATCTTTCCATGACTTGAAGTCGCCTGCAAGTATGTGTGCCCTGGCATGGCGGACCAGATCCAGATAAAACGCCAGGTTGTGCTCACTGGCAATCATCGCCGCAAACATCTCACCGGCAATGAAAAGATGACGCAGATATGCTTTCGTATATGTCCTGTCCACAAAGGATGCGCCCTCCGGGTCAATGAGAGAAAAGTCGTTCTCCCACTTCTTGTTGCGCATGTTCATGATACCGTTCCAAGTGAACAGCATGCCGTTGCGTCCGTTTCTGGTCGGCATCACGCAGTCGAACATATCCACACCGCGTGCAATTCCTTCCAGAAGGTTGGCAGGAGTGCCGACACCCATGAGGTAACGCGGCTTGTCATCCGGCAATATCGGACAGACGAGTTCAAGCATTTCGTACATCTTCTCCGTAGGCTCCCCTACCGCAAGTCCGCCGATGGCATATCCTTCCCTGTCGAACGAAACCGCATGTTCCACGGCCATCTTCCTCAGATCAGGGTAAACGCAGCCCTGTATAATCGGGAAAACGGTCTGGCTGTATCCGTAAAGCGGTTCAGTCTCATCGAATCGCTTCAAATATCTCTCCAACCAAGACTGCGTCATTTTCAATGATTTCTTGGCATAGTTGTAGTCGGCGTCTCCCGGGCAGCATTCGTCCAGGGCCATCATGATATCCGCTCCGATAATACGCTGTGTATCAACATTGTTCTCGGGCGTGAAAGTATGTCTGGAGCCATCAATGTGGGAGGAGAACGTGCATCCGTCAGGAGTCAGCTTACGGATTCCCGTCAATGAAAATACCTGGAAACCGCCGCTGTCGGTAAGGATAGGCCTGTCCCAGGAGATGAACTTGTGGAGTCCGCCGGCAGCCTTGAGCGTATCAAGTCCCGGACGGAGATAAAGATGATAAGTATTGCCCAGAATTATCTGTGCCTGAATATCTTCCTTGAGATCTCTATGGTATACGCCCTTCACTGAGCCGACCGTGCCGACCGGCATGAAAATAGGTGTTTCTATCTGACCGTGGTCAGTCGTTATCACGCCGCATCTGGCTGACGACTGCGGGTCGGTTGCTGTCTTGACAAATTTCATTAAGAAACCGGTATTTTTAAGTTTCAATCTCCAAAGATAGCAAAATTACGCCAAAAACTTGTACATTTGCATAATTTCGCTTTTGAAACGGTTTGATATTTTAAACAAAAACAATACTAGAATGAATAACAACGGCATCAGCACCAGGCTGATAATCATGAACTTCCTCCAGTATGCCATATGGGGAGCCTACCTCACGTCGATGGGCAGCTACCTCTACAGCATCGGACTCGGACCGAAAATCGGTATCTTCTATGCCATGCAGGGCATCGTTTCCATTTTCATGCCTGCAATCATAGGTATCATTGCAGACAAGTTCATCCAGGCGCAGAAGGTTCTCAGCATCTGCCACGGTATCGCGGGTATTGCGATGATTGCCGCAGGATACTATGGCTTTACCGCCGGCAACAATGTAGATTTCGCCACATTGTTCTCCATCTACTCGATAAGCGTCGCCTTCTACATGCCGACGATTGCATTGTCCAATTCTGTAGCTTATTCCGGACTGGAAAAATATGGAATGGACACGGTGAAAGCCTTCCCGCCTATCAGGGTGTTCGGAACAGTCGGATTCATCTGCAGCATGTTGTTCGTAAACTTCATGACCATAGATGGCGTACAGTTCCAGCAGTCTTATAACCAGTTCATTACATCCGGTATTCTCGGCATTCTCCTTTGCATATACGCACTCACTCTGCCAGTTTGTCCGGTAGACCACAGCGGCACGAAATCCACCTCACTCGTGGATGTTTTCGGACTTCGCGCGTTCTCGCTCTTCAAGAAAAAGGACATGGCGATTTTCTTCATCTTCTCAATGCTGCTCGGCGTTTCGCTCCAGATTACAAACGGATTCGCGAACCCGTTCATCACTCATTTCAAGGAGATTCCGGAATATGCCGATACCTGGGGAGCACAGAATGCCAATGCCCTTATTTCCCTGTCACAGATTTCCGAAACGCTCTGCATTCTCCTGATTCCTTTCGCAATGAAATTCTTCGGAATCAAGAAGGTGATGCTCATCGCCATGTTCGCATGGGTATTCCGTTTCGGTCTGTTCGGTGCCGGCAATCCTGGTGCAGGCGTATGGATGTTCGTTCTTTCATGCCTCGTCTACGGTGTGGCATTCGACTTCTTCAACATCTCCGGTTCTCTCTATGTGAACATGAAGACCGATGAGAAGATCCGTTCCAGCGCACAGGGACTTTTCATGTTGATGACCAATGGTATAGGTGCGACAATCGGAACTCTCGGAGCGCAGGTTATCGTAAACAAATTCGTCAACAATGCAGCTGAGCCGTCATGGAGCACAGCATGGTATATCTTCGCCGCATACGCACTCGTGGTCGGCGTCCTGTTCGCCATCCTGTTCAAGGATCCTAAGAAGCAAGGCATTGAGGCTTAAAGCCTTCAGACATATTTCATTTGGAAAACTTGGGTTCTATACGAGCCCAAGTTTTTTCATCAATGCCTGTGAATCCGGTTCATGTCCGCGGAAGTTCCGGTAAAGCACTGCCGGATCTTCGGTATCGCCTTTCGAAAGAATTTCACGCCTGAACGATTCTGCGGTCTCCCTGTCAAAGATTCCTTTCTCCTGAAACAACGCAAATGCATCAGCTTCAAGGACTTCCGCCCATTTGTAAGAATAATATCCGGCAGAATATCCTCCTGAAAATATATGTCCGAAGGAAGTCGATATGGCAGTCCCCGGGAAATGAGGAAGCACGCGATAATCCTCCAATGCGGCATTTTCGAAATCAAGCGTATCTTCTTTCGGCTCCGCCTTCAATGTATGCCAGGCCATGTCGAGTTCTCCGAAGTCCAGCTGTCTGACCTGATAATATCCCGCCAGATAATTCTTCGCATTGACAATTCTGGTTATCAGCGACTTCGGGATAACCTCTCCTGTCCTGTAGTCCTTGGCGAATGATTCCAGATATTCAGGTTCGAATGCCCAGTTTTCCATTATCTGTGAAGGCAGCTCCACGAAATCCCTGGCGACATTGGTCCCGCACAATGACGGATACCTGCCCTCTGCAAACATGCCGTGAAGCGAGTGCCCGAATTCATGAAGGAACGTGGTCAGTTCATCATGCGTAAGAAGTGACGGCGCATTTTCCGTAGGCTTGCTGAAATTCATGACAATGCTTACCAACGGGCGTTCTTCTACGCCGTTTTCAATTCTCTGGCCACGGAATTCCGTCATCCAGGCACCGCCGCGTTTCGTCGAACGTGGGAAGAAGTCTGCATAAAACAGTGCCAGATGCCGGCCGTCCTTGTCCAGCACATCATAAACTTTCACATCTTTATGATACACCGGGATATCCGTACGCTCCTCGAAAGATATTCCATATAGTCTCCCAGCGAGTCCAAGCACAGCATCAATGCAATTCTCCAGCCTGAAATATGGCTTCAGCTGCTCATCATTGAGAGAATATTCAGCCTCTTTATACCTTTCTGCCCAATAGCTGAAATCCCAAGGCATGAGTGTATGGAAAGGGAGCCCGGACTTTTCTGCGATTTCCCTGAAGCCATGCGCAACTGCGTATTCATACACCGTTTGGACCTCCCGTTTTGCGAACGGCAATGACGGAGTCATCAGCTTTTCAAGAAAACTCATGACGGTTTCCGTGTTCTTGGCCATATTTTCTTCAAGAACATAATCCGCCCAGCAATCATAGCCGAGCAGCCGGGCGATTTCAAGCCTCAACGCCGCAATCTTACGGACAATCTCCGTATTGCCATTCTCCCCGCCTACAGCCCTCGTATTATACGCCAGATACATCTGCTTGCGCAGCTGCGGGTCTTCACAATTCTGCATGAACGGGCCATAGCTCGGGCGGTCCAATGTAAACGCCCAGCCGTCAAGACCTTTCTCCTTAGCCGTCATACTCCCAAGGTCTTTCAAATAATCCGGCAGCCCTGCAAGTTGCTGTTCATCAGTTATATGAAGGACAAACGCATTCGTGGCCGCAAGCACATTCTTGCCGAATTTCAATGAAAGCAGCGACAGCTCTTCCATATAGTCGCTGTATTTCTTCTTATCCTCATCCGACAGGTTTGCACCCTGTCTGGAGAAAGACTTGTAGGTTTCTTCCAGCAGGCGCTGCCGGTCCGTCGACAATTCCAAGTTTTCACGCTGATCATATACGGCCTTCACCTTGCTGAACAATACAGGATTCAGGGAAACGTACATTGAATATTCCGTCATCATCGGCGACACTTCTTCCGCGATCTGCTGAAGTTCGTCATCCGCATCGGCTTCCAGAATGTTGAAAAAGATATCAGAGACATGTCCGAGCGTCTTGCCGCTGTATTCGAGCGCCTCTATCGTATTGGCGAACGTAGGCAGCTCCGGAGAAGATACTATCGCATCTATTTCAGTCTTGGCCTTTTTGATCGCCTCCCTGAATGCCGGAAGATAATGTTCATTACGTATCTTGTCGAATTGCGGAGCGCCATACGGCAGCCCCGATTCTGTCAAAAGTGGATTATCTGTCATAAATATATCGGTATTTCGGCTTCAAATTTACGATTTGTTTTTCACTTCTTCTACAAGCACACCTGTTCCATCGGTTCCGACCTATGGATATTATATATGCGTTCTGCAGAAATCATGAACATTATATCATAACACGAGCACTGCGTCCTGCCGGCCGTCTTGTGGAACGTAGTGACGAACTCAGGATTGTACCCGAGCAGGGACAGTTCCGTAAAGTCCACGGAAAGCCGGTTCTCATGAAGCAGCCCTGAAAGAATCTTATAGTTCTTTTCCAGCACGGACTTGACCCGCAGTTTCCTGTTTCTTATATCCTGGAAATGTCTGTTATGATACTTGTTCTTGCACGCATCACAGCAGAACTTCCTGTTGGAACGGCCATAGAATATCGCCCCGCATTCAAGGCAGGTTTCGACACCTGCAAAGTTTTTTATCAATCTGTATTCAGCCATAGCATTTCTGTTTTGCGGCCAATATGTAGAATATTTTTCACATAACATTGAAAAGGTGACTCCATTAACGAATTAAATATAAGAATTTTATGTCGATGTGACATTTTTGAAACCAAGAAGACAAATTTGCCCTACATAAAAAATAATTTTTATGTCCACATCATTTTTAGAAAAAGATAAAAATCATAAAAACAACTCGTATGATTTTTAACTTTCCTTTCAAATGCTGTTTTTTCATAATTACTTTGCCGTCGGACAATGCAGGGACGCGCGGCCTGATTGTCCGCTAAAAACCAATATAGAATATGGAACAAATCAACAAAATCGAACTGCGAGGAAACGTTGGAAACGTCAAACTCCAGACTGTCGGCAATAATGAGAACATCAGATTCTCCGTTGCTACCAATTACGCCTACAAAGACAAGGAAGGCAGGCCGGTCATCGAGACCACATGGCATAATGTTACCGCATGGAACGGTAAAGGAATGCCGGACTTTCATAAAATCGACAAGGGAACTCTCGTCCATGTAATGGGAAGGCTCCGCACCCAGAAATTTGAAGGAAACGACGGTGTGGAGAAGCAGATATACGAGGTCCTTGCGAACAGGATAGAAATCGAGAATTGTCCCGAGGGGACCCAACCGGCCTTCGGAATATAGTAATCGCTTGAAGAACAAAATCCATAAAGTTAAAGTCCTATGAAAAAACTGATCTTGCTCTTGACCATTGCAGTTGTTGTGACGGAATGCGGCATGCATAACAGAATCAGCAGCCTCAGGGATAATCATGTCTCCGCCGGCCTGGCTCTTCCCCAAGAAACGTTCATCCCATCATTGAAGAACAGACAGGAGGAGAAAGATACCATTGAGGTAGGCGAACCGGAAAACGTGCTGATAATGAATGCAGTGAAAGATGAAAACGGAGAGATGACCGCCACCGATGTCATAAGGGCCGCAATGGTTACGGCAAGGTTCAGGAATGTAGCTGAACGTCATGGGAAAGTGGACCTGAAATTCCAGGTTGTAGTCCCGGGAGAACTGCAGGACAGCAGATGGCAGCTCAGGCTCTATCCCGACATGTTTGTGATGGAGGACAGCATCAGGCTGGAGCCTGTGGTCGTCACGGGAGCACAATACAGAAGGCGGCAGATGAAAGGCTATGAACAGTACCGCAAATTCCTGGATTCCATCATTTCCGATCCGGACAGTTTCATCAATATCGGTCAGCTGGAAATATTCATAAAAAGGAACATTCCAGAATTGTATAAGTTCCGGACCGATTCATCTGCCGTTTCGGACGAAGAGTTCGCTTCCGTCTATGGAGTCACTGAACAGGCTGCCGTAGAGCACTATACAAACAAGTTCCGTTACCAGAAGAATGAACGGCGCAAGTCCAGGACGGACAAGATGTATAGGAAATACGTCAAGGCGCCAATCGTAACGGAGGGCATCCGGCTGGACACCGTGATGATGACATCGGGAGGAGACTTCATTTACGACTACGTTCAGACGCTCAGCACTTGTCCGGGACTCAGAAAAGCGGAAATAGCATTGTCCGGAGACATTCTGGAATCGGGCGAGCCGATTCTGAAAATCCCGGAAAGCCAACGACTTACGTTCTATATCAGTTCTCTCAGCTCCTTCACGGATATGAGTGAGCGGTACCTTACCAGAATCATCTCCAGAAAAGCCGAAGCGAATACTGCGTGTTATGTGGAATTCTCATCAGGCAGCACGGAAATAGATCCTCAACTGGGGAACAACAATACCGAGATAGGACGAATCAAGGGTAACCTGTCCGCACTCGCATCAGACAAAGACTACGATCTGGATTCCATCATCGTGACAGCATCCTGCTCGCCGGAAGGAAGCGCAAGATTCAATCAGGCATTGTCCGAAAAAAGAGCCGCATCCATTTCATCGTTTTTTACGAAATTTCTGGAGGCAAGCATTGATTCCATCAGGAAAGAAACCGGTGTAATGATGAGTCTGGACGGAGGACTGGTCCGAAAACAGGACAACGCAGATAAAATAAAATTCATATCACGGAGTTCCGGTGAGAACTGGCCAATGCTGGATACCATGGTGGACCGGGACACGCTCCTGACTTCTGCCGAAAAGGAAAACTACTGCAAGCTGAGACTGATCGAGGACCTCGACAAAAGAGAATCTGCCATGTCGGCCATGTCATGCTACAAGTACTTGAGATCCAGTCTCTATCCAAGACTGAGGACGGTCCGTTTCGATTTCTTCCTGCACAGGAAGGGCATGATACAGGACACTGTCAGAACAACCGTTCTCGACACCGCATATATGGCCGGCGTACAGGCGATTGCAGACAGAGACTACAATAAGGCCATCGCGAAGCTCAGGCCATACCACGACTATAACTTGGCAGTCGCATATTGTGCAATGGACTATAACGCCAGCGCAATGGAAATACTCCGGTCCCTTCGGGAAACGGACAGGGTCCATTATATGAAAGCACTGCTATACAGCCGGATGGGAGAATACCGCACTGCTGCCGACCACTATCTGACGGCATGCAGCATGAATCCATCATTTGTCCACAGGGGCAATCTTGACCCGGAAATATCAGCATTGATAGAAATGTTCGGGTTAAACAGAGAAGAAGAATAACGCTATTTTATAAAACAAATTTTAATCATGAAAAAATCATTTGTAATGGCCGCAGCAGCGGTCAGCATGGCAACATTTGCCATTTCCTGCAACAAATCAGAAGTTGCATCAGAAAACATCGCGGAAGGAACTGCTGAAATTTCCGTAAGAGTAAGCAGCAGCGCTTTCATAGGGAAAGCGGCACTTTCCGAGAATAACGAACAGAAAGTCAACAATGTACAAGTTTTCGTCTTCCGCGGCAACGGAGAATTGGACGCTTATGCAAGTTCAGATACGAAGGCCGACATCAAACTGAGCTGCACCACCGGGAGCAAGATCGTGAAGGCTGTCGTGAATGCGCCTGACCTGTCATCCATTTCGAAGATGAAAGACCTGAACAGTTCCATCACCAGCCTCACTGACAACTCATTGACCAACTTCGTCATGACAGGAAGCGATAACATAGATCTGAATACTGACCAGACCTTGACTGTCTACGTCAGCAGGATCGCGGCAAGGATTGCCATCGAGAAAGTATCAGTGAATTTCACGTCACAGGCATACAGGAACATGGACATGAAAATCCATAGGATCTATGCCGTCAACGTGGCAGGAAACACCAGCTATGATTTGAGCGCCGCACCTACGGTCTGGCATAATCAGAAAGCATTGCAGACCGGCACTCCCGATGCAATGCTCATGGACGACGTGGCTGACGTAAAGGTCACGGAGGAGCAGCCGTATACCACCGGTTCATACTTCTACGTATATCCTAACAAGGTATCGGAAGAGCCGCAGGACGAAGCCGCAACTGCAAGACCTACAAGAATCGTAGTGGAGACCATTCTCGGCGAAACGACATATTACTACCCTATCACGATAGGCAACATCGCCGCGAACACCAAATATACGATTTCGAACCTTACCATCACCAGACCGGGCTCATTGGATCCAGACATTCCGGTTACAAGCAAGGAATGCTCGTTCACCATTAGTGTAAACAAATGGAGTGAAGGGCCGACAGAAAATGTAACTATCTAGTTTCTAAAGCAATATGACATTACGTACATCTTTTCTCTTGATGGCTTCAATCATCACACTATTCATGTCCTGTTCGGTAAAGGAGCCGAGAGGAAATTGCCCGTGCAGACTTACAGTAGACCTTTCGGATGCATCGGAAGAATATACGGATGTACTTGTATCGGCTTTCGACAAAAATAAACAGACAATGTATTGTTGTGAAACAATCGATGTCATTCAAGAAAAACTATTCATAGAAATGCAGAAAAGCCGCATAAATGTCATCTGTCTGCAAGGCATTGCCGTCGGAAGGATGGATGGACGTAATGTCTTTATTGATGAAGGTCATGAAGCTGACAGGCTTATGGTCAGCACTGATGATGTTGATTGCACCGGAGAAACGGCATTCAGCAAGGCATCATTCCATAAGAATTGGGCGGAACTGACCATTTCCTATGCAAACCCTGACAATTCGGAATATCCTTTCACACTGGAAGTTACCGGACAGGTAAACGGGCTTGGACTAGATACGATGACGCCGGTTGCAGGACCGTTCAGATGCATGGGGCGGCAACAGCCCGGGGAAAACACGTTCAAGGTCAATCTTCCGAGGCAGAGCCCTGAAGGCAACGGTCTGGTTATGAGATTGATACGAAAAACCGACAAATCGCTCGAAAAAGAATTCGATCTGTCGGAGTTCATCAATTCGTCAGGTTATGACTGGACAGCCATGGACCTTGACGATATATGTATAGGCATTGACTATGCGGGGGCATTGACCTCGATCTCCGTAATCGACTGGAAAACCGGATTCGAGACCATGATCATCATCTAACCCCTGCTGTGAAGTCCGCATTCGCGGTGATCCGGGTCCTCCCACCACCAGCGTCCTGCACGGATATCTTCGCCAGGTTTTACGGCTCTGGTACATGGTTGGCATCCGATGCTCGGAAATCCCTGGTTATGAAGCTTGTTGTACGGTACGCCGTTGGCTTTCACATAGTCCTTCACCTGCTGTTCCGTCCAGAGAATCAGCGGATTAAGCTTGATGACATTGTCCACGGCATCATATTCCACCATCTGCATGGAAGCTCTGGTTACAGACTGCTCCCTACGGAGGCCGCTGATCCACACTTCCACGCCCTCAAGAGCGCGCCCGAGAGGCTCGACCTTGCGGATATTGCAGCAGAGATGCCTAAGTTCCACACTGTCGTAAAACAGGTTGATGCCATGCTTGCGCACCATTTCCTGAACTTTGTGAAAGTCAGGGAAGAAGACCTCAATCTTGATACCGTACTGCATATTGGTCCGGTCTATCAGATCATACGTTTCGGGAAATTGTCTTCCGGTATCAAGGGTGAAGATCCGGGCATCCTTCCTTATCTTCACCATCATATCGGTAATTGCCTGGTCCTCATAGCTCAAGCTTGAAGACAGGGCAGAACTTGACGGAAAAGCATTCAGGAAATATTCCAGCGCCTTTTCAGGAGACTGCCCGATGAACTCCGCGTTCTTGGCTTCAGCAAATGCACGGCGCTCATCGACAGTCATGGTTGATAATAACTGAGACATCCAGACCTCCTATGCTTCATCAGGAACAATCATTCCTGCACCGACCGTGTCGTTAGTGCCTTCTTCGATGAAGATAAGACTGCCCATCGTACGGTTATCCTTATAGTAATCAAATATGAGCGGATCTGCAGTCTTGATGCGTACACGAGCTATATCATTCATTATGAGCTTGTCCACGCCATATTCCTTCTCGCGGGTATTGATATCGATCTTATATTCGATTTCCTTGATGATACCGAGTGTCTGCTGTGTGGCATGACGGATGACATACTTCTTGCCTTGCTGCATCGGAGAATTTCTGAACCAGCAGACATTGAGAAGAACTTCCTGCTCCATATGAGGCTGCTTGCCGTCTACTGCGACGATCACGTCTCCACGGCTGATATCTATATCATCTGAAAGCGTAATGTCCACCGACTCAGGAGAAACGGCGGTCTCCAGTTCCTTTTCGCCAAGATAAACACCTGTAACAGAGGATGTCATCTCTGAAGGATAGACCTTTATCTTGTCACCCTTTTTGATGGAGCCTTCCGCGAGCCTTCCTGCATAGCCCCTGAAATCTGGGAACTTGTCGGAAATTGGTCTCACCACATACTGCACCGGAAGACGCATGCTGTCCTCTGATTCCACAGGCAGCTGGACAGTCTCAAGGAAATCAAGCAATGCCTTTCCAGTGTACCAAGGCATGTTCTCTGACTTGTTCACGACATTGTCGCCAAGTTTCGCTGAAATAGGAATGAATGTCACATTGCCAAGCTCAATGGATGATGACATTTCCTTGTAGTCAGCCACAATCTTGTCGAACACTTCCTGGGAGAAGTCCACGAGGTCCATCTTGTTGACACATACGACAACCTCCTTGATAGCAAGCAAAGATGCTATGTATGAATGCCTTACGGTCTGCTCCATGATACCGTGGCGTGCATCCACGAGAATCACGGCGAGGTCGGCAGTAGACGCACCGGTAACCATGTTTCTGGTATACTGGATGTGGCCCGGAGTATCGGCGATGATGAATTTACGTTTCGGCGTAGCGAAATAGCGGTATGCGACATCGATAGTGATGCCCTGCTCCCTTTCCGCACGAAGACCGTCGGTAAGAAGGGCCAGGTTGACCTCCTCATTGCCACGGCTACGAGATGCCTCTTCGACAGCTTCGAGCTGATCCTCGAAAATCGACTTCGAATCATAGAGAAGCCTTCCGATCAATGTACTCTTGCCGTCATCCACGCTGCCCGCCGTCGTAAAACGGAGCAGCTGCATGTTCAGATATCCTTTAGTATTCTGAGTTTCCATTTGTTTACAAGTTTCTGATAAATAAATACTTACAGCTGACAGTACCAGTTCCCTGCATCGGGAACCGCCTGCTCTCTACTAGAAATAACCGGCTTTCTTGCGGTCCTCCATTGCTGTCTCTGAACGCTTGTCATCAGCTCTGCCGCCACGCTCGGTCACACGTGAAGACGCGATCTCGTCGATGATATCTTCAATGCTGTGGGCATGTGACAATGTAAGTCCGGTACAGGTAATGTCACCGATTGTCCTGCAACGCACCTCTTTCTCCACGACCTCCTCTTCAGGACGGCGCATGATTACCGGCGGTTCCGCTGCAAGCCATTGGCCATCACGGAAGAACGCCTTTCTCTTATGAGTATAATACAGGCTTGGAAGTTCGATTCCCTCCTGATAGATATACTGCCATACATCCATTTCCGTCCAGTTGCTTATAGGGAACACGCGGAAATGCTCGCCAGGATTCTTCATGCCGTTGTAGATATCCCACAACTCAGGGCGCTGATTCTTCGGATTCCACTGGCCGAACTCATCACGGTGAGAGAAAATACGCTCTTTCGCACGGGCTTTTTCCTCGTCACGACGCGCTCCGCCACATGCGGCATCGAATTTATACTTGGCAAGAGTGTCCAGAAGCGTTACCGTCTGGAGCTTGTTGCGGCTGGCATTGAAACCGGTCTCCTCTTTCACCTTTCCTTCGTCGATGGAGTCCTGCACATAACCTACAATGAGGTCTGCGCCAAGCTTCCTGACCAGGTCATCCCTATATGTGAGAGTCTCCGGAAAGTTGTGTCCGGTATCGATGTGCACCAGAGGGAATGGAATTTTCGCCGGATAGAATGCCTTGTAAGCAAGATATGTCAATACAATCGAGTCCTTGCCGCCTGAAAACAAAATGCAAGGACGCTCGAACTGCGCTGCGACCTCCCTAAGGATGTAAATGGACTCAGCCTCAAGTTCTTTCAAATGCGTCAGATGTTCGCTCATTTTTATATTCTTTCTAATTATTATCAATCCGTTACGCAAGCCATCAACCGGCTTGCCGCGATTCCAAAGACTGCAAAGTTAACAAATATTTCCCTCTTCTAGCTAAATACTCCCGCCAAATACTTTTTGGTCAGCTCCTCACGCGGCTCGCCGAACACCTGTGCGGCATCACCGGTTTCAATGACTTCGCCCAGATAAAGGAACACGGCATAATCCGCGATTCTCAATGCCTGCCTCAATGTATGTGTCACCATGATGATGGAGTAATTTTCCTTTAATTTTACGAAAAGGTCCTCCACGGTCTTGCTGGAAACAGGGTCCAGGGCACTCGTAGCCTCGTCAGCCAGAATGAAATCCGGCTCCACGGCAAGACTCCTGGCGAGGCAAAGCCGCTGCTGCTGACCGATGGAAAGCCTCATGGCAGAGCTCTGCAGCCTGTCTTTCACCTCTTCCCACAGGCCCACCTCGGTGAGGTATTTTTCCACGACATCATTCAACTCGGATTTCTTCGTATGCATGCCATGGATGCGGCAGCCGTAAGCCACATTGTCAAATATGGACATCGGAAGCGGACACGGACGCTGAGGCACTAGCCCCACACGGCGCCTCAACTCGATGAGGTCGCTGTATTTCGCCCCGATAATATTCTGGCTTCCAATCATGATCTGCCCGTCGATTTCGACATCATCCACATTGTCAATCAACCTGTTGAGAGTCTTGAGCAATGTACTCTTGCCGCAGCCCGACGGACCTACGATACATGTTATCTTGTTCTCCGGAAATGTCAGATTTATATTCTTCAGAATAGGCCTTCCTTCGATGGAAAGATTAAGATTCCTGACTGTAAGCGGTTCTTTTTTCATATTCTGTTCCATATTCTACATGTTGTTCTTAGTGAAATGATTAGTAATCCAGCGGCCTCCGAGGCTGAGAATCAGCACAATGACGGTCAGCACCAGCGCCGCCGCATAAGCCCTTCCAGGGAATGGCTCCGGCATTGTTATCCAATTGAAAATAGCCAGAGGCAATGTCGCCGTAGGTGAGGACAATGAAGTCGCCACCGAGTCGGAAAAGCCGGCAGTGAACATGACCGCCGCCGCGTCGCCGATTGCTTTACCCACTGCGAGAAGCGTCGCCGTCGCCATTCCGGGCAACACCTGTTTGACTACTACTTTCAATGTTTCCCATTTGGTCGCGCCCAGTGAAAATGCCGCATCAATCATGTCGTCAGGCACCGATTTGGAAATCTCGTCACCGCTCCTGATGAACATAGGTATAATCAGCAATGTACTGACAATGATACCGCCCAGAAGCGAAGCCCTCATGCCGACCATTACCATTATCATGAATGCGAATGCACCATAAACGATTGAAGGAATGCCATATAGCACGTCGTACACCAGTCTTGCAACGTAAGAAAGCCAATTCGAGCGTCTGCGGTACAGGTTCATATAGAACACCACCGGGATGCTCACGACCATGGCAATCAATGTAGCCGGCGCCACCACCAGCAACGAACCTACAATGGCATTGAGAAATCCTCCGTCATCAGCTGTATTCCAATTCTTTCCTGGAGCGCTGGAAACCATTTCCCAGGAAATCGCTCCGATACCCTTCACGAATATCGTCCAGATGATGGAAGCCACCACAATCAGCACCACGGCCACAGCTATCCACATGAGGCCCACGAACACTTTCTCTTCGATGAATTTACTTTTAAGCTTCCCCATAATCAACTCTGTTTCTGTACTTTATATAAAATCACACGAGAAAGGACATTGAAAATTACGACAATGACCAGCAACAGCAGAGCGGCGAACATGATTGCCGATTCGTAGAGCGGCACCGATGCCATCTCGCCGTAATTGTTTCCGATCAATGCCGGCAATGTATAGAAGCCCTTGAACAATGATTGAGGAATGGCAGGAATACTGCCGCAGACCATCATCACCGCGATTGTCTCGCCCATCGCCTTGGACAATGCCAGTACGACGGCCGCAAATATTCCGGACAATGATTTTTTAAGCACTACCCGCCTGGTAGTCTGCCATTTGGTAGCTCCTAGCGACATGGATGCGTCTCTTAAATCCTGTGGCACAGCCGAGAATATTTCCACGAAAAGGCTTACCATGATAGGCAAAATCATCACGCAGAGGACCAGCGATGCCGTAAGAAGTGAATAACCGGTAACCGGTATCAGCAGCAGGATTCCCCACACGCCATAGATGACCGAAGGGAGTGCCGCAAGGATGTCCAATGCAGGATAAATGAATTTGCGCACAAATTTCTTCGAGTATTCTGTCAATGAAATCGCAGTGAGCAGCGACAACGGCAATGAAATGAGTATCGCCAGGAAGGTTACTGTCAATGTTCCTGTAATGAACGGAAGGAATCCGAATTTTTTCTGGGATGGCTTCCATTCAGAAGATGATACCAGATCCCAGAATGAGTTTTCCTGGAGAATCGGCATTGATTTTATCGTAAGTCCAGCTATCATCGCGATGAGCAGCAGCACCGAAGATACCGTCAGTATGAACATGAAAACCGAGGAAAGATTCTGTTTGTAAATCCTCCTCTTGTTCAATGATTTCTGGAAAATCGAGCCGCTGAACAATGCCAACAGACCGATTATCAGGCCGATAAACACATATACTATCGTCTGTGTATTGTTCTGCTTCAGGTTCGAAGCCTTGCTGGCATTGCGCAGAAGAGATTTGTTTTCGCTCTGCATCTTGCCGGAAATCTGCACATAGCCGGCGGGTTCATTGAAACGCTGTCCTTCTTTCAGGATGTATTTCAGGAACGCCAGGGATGCGGAGTCCTTGGGCGCGCCTTTGGAGACGAAGTAAAGATCTCTGGCAGGCGGCGTCGGAAACATGTCGGTCTCGATGGCATGGACAAGTTTTTCCTTGGTCTCGTAAAAATCCTCTTCTGGACTTATCACGCCGTCCATGTCAGAGTCGATAGGTATGACCGCGAGGCCGTCCTGCAGTCTATGTGTCTGAGGGTCATACGCATACGCCAGGTTATTGAAGCCCACGCCCCATTTGTCGTTCTGCACGGCCTTGGCGATTCCGGGATCACCGAATACTGCGGTTCCGCGAAGGTCTTCTTGCTTGGCACCGAACCAGGATGCGAATGTCTGTGCCGCCCCACATGCATCGGAACGGGTATATACGTGTATCTTGTGGCGTTCGCCGTTACCCAGCAACTGTCCCCAGGCGCTGATTTCTCCTGTCACCCAGATTTTTCTGGCTTCTTCTGAAGTGAGTCCACGTTTCAACAAGATGTCCGCATAAGGATTCTTGCTGCAGAAATCCGGTATCACGGCATCGCGACCCACGATGAATGCGACTGCGCCGGCATCTGCTTCTTCCTTATGAAGTTCACGAGAGAGCATGGCATAATCCACCATCCCGTTCAGAACGTCAGTCATTCCCTTGCCGGCACCTCCGGCAGATATATCTATCTTTACTCCAGGGTATTTCACCTGAAAATCATTTGACCACTGCACTGCCAGAGGGTACAGGGCAAACGCCCCTGATACCGAGACCTGTCCTCCCAGATTCTCATCTCTCCCGCCGGATTTCCCCATGCCGCACGAAGCAAGGACACTCAAAGCCAGAACAGCCGCAGCAGCCAATAGCGGTTTGTTCATATCGTACACGTTTTATCCGTTCCGCACATCAAATACGAAACTCAATCTACAAATATAACAATAATCTCGCCAAATCTTTTACCACTGCTTGCGCCAATTTCAATTTTCAATGTCAAAAAAAATCAACATGACCGGAGACGAAATTTGAAATTTTGGTAAAAATTTTGTAGCAGCAGCCGTTTTATGAAAATTTGAATTTCAGATGAAGACATTTACAAAATTGCTCGCTTTGGCGGGTCTGACATTTATCACTATGGTATCTTGCAACAATATTTCAGAGTCTCAGAAGGCTGATATCGTCTTGGAGAACATCTTTTCCCGCAAATCCGTGCGCAAATTCACTTCGGAACCTGTTTCTGACAAACAAGTGGAGACATTGCTGAAAGCAGCTATGGCAGCACCTAGCGCAATGAATTCACAGCCATGGAGATTTGTGGTGGTCAACGACAAGGAGAAATTGGCATCAATGGCGGAATTGCTTCCTTATGCAAGGCTGGACACCGCTCCGGTGGCGATTGTCGTATGCGCCGACCTTTCAGGTTATAGCAAGTTCTGGACCGATGATTGTTCCGCTGCGACAGAGAATTTATTGCTGGCAGCCGAGGCCATGGGGCTTGGTGCTGTCTGGACGGCAGCCTCTGACGAGGAGCGTTCCGCAATAGTGAAAACCGCATTGGAACTTCCTGAGACAATTCATCCCCTCTGCATCGTTCCGGTAGGTCACCCGGACGGAGAGTTCCAGCCGAAAGACAAATGGGATCCTTCCAAGATTCATTACAACAAATGGTAATCCCATAGTGACGGACATGCATTTTGAGCGAAAACCAAGCACGACGTCAACTTGCCGGACGCGAGTTGTTGAAAAATACGAACAGAATTCATATCTTTGGGAAATTACAAAATAATAGGTTAGATATGACTAAAACTAGTTCAGAAGCAGGGAAATGCTTGCTTTGTAAAATCCCGAGATGTAAGGCGGCCTGCGCCGTGGAAACAGACGTTCCGGCAATCATAAAGCTTTATCGCGAAGGACAATATGAGGAAGCAGCCTCCATATTGTATAAAAACAATCCTTTCTCTGCAATAACCAGCCTCGTATGTGATTGGAGCAAAAGCTGTTACGGGCATTGCGTATTGAACGCCAAGAAAAATCCTGTAGCGTGGCATGAAATCGAAGCCGAGCTTTCATGTGACTACATTTTCAAGGCGCATGCGGCAGTCGGTCCTGAAAAAGGAAAGAAAGTCGCCATCATCGGCGGCGGCCCTGCCGGCATAACGGCCGCATTGATGCTGAGAGAAGAAGGCATTGACGTAACCATTTTCGACAAAAACGGGAAATTGGGCGGCGTGCTGCGATATGGCATTCCTGAATTCAGGCTCGACCGCAGCTACGTTGACCAGTATGACAGGCTGATTGAAGAAGCCGGTGTCACATTCAAGGGCAATGTCAATGTCGGCGGAAACGGCGATGGAGACATCAGCCTGCAGGAACTGGCCGCGTCCTACGATGCGGTCCTCATTGCCGGAGGCGCTGCAATTCCGAGACGACTTGACATTCCGGGCGAAGACATTCCTGATATAATCTACGCATTGGATTACCTCAAATCCCCTGATTCTTATACACTTGGACACAAAGTCCTGGTAATCGGAGGCGGTAATGTGACCATGGACGCGTGCCGCACGGCGAACCGCAAAGGACACGACACCTACGTTTATTACAGGAAGTCTTACGAGAACATGCCGGCCAACTCGGCGGAAGTCAAGGAAGCTATCGAGGAAGGCGTGAAATTCCACATCTTCGAGGTTCCGGTGGCAATCCGCGACCACAAGGCCGTCATGAGAAAATGCGAAAACGTCACCGGCGCGGACGGAAGAATCTCAACCAAGATGATCGACGGCACCGACCATGAAGTCGAGTTCGATTCAATGCTGGTGGCCATCAGCGCAAACGTGGACCTCGGCATATTCGGAGGACAGGAAAACATCAAGATTGAAAGAGGATGGCCTGTTACGGATGAACTGCAGCAGACCAGCATGCCGGGAGTATTTCTGGCAGGAGACTTCATTCTGGGCCCTGCAACAGTCGTAGAAGCCGTAGCATCTGCGAAAAAAGCCGTAAAAGGAATCCTTAGACATCTCGGATTCTAAGTTTTTTTCGTAACTTGGTAAGCGTAAAAAATAGGACAATGGACGAGAACATAAAAACCGTCGAACCCGTCATATCATTTAGAGACGCGGAAATAGTGAATGGAGAAACGCCTGTAATATACGGACTTGACATGGATGTATATCAGGGTGATTTCGTGTATATCGTCGGAAAAGTCGGAACCGGAAAAACATCCATAATCAGGACAATCATAGCAGAAAATCCGCTCCTGAAAGGGAGCGGAAAAGTCTGCGGCTACGAATTGAACGGAATAAGGAACAAGGACATTCCGTTTCTCAGGCGCAAGATCGGAGTCGTCTTCCAGGATTTCCAGCTGCTGATGGACAGAAGTGTGGAGGACAACCTGGAATTCGTACTGCGCGCTACCGGATGGAAAGACCCCGCAGCCATCGGCAAGAGAATCGAAGAAGTTCTCTGCAATGTGGGCATGGAAAGCAAGGCGCACAAGATGCCGCACCAGCTGTCAGGCGGTGAGCAGCAGCGCATTGCGATAGCAAGATCATTGCTGAACGAGCCTGGAGTCATCATTGCGGACGAGCCGACGGGGAACCTGGACAATGAAACCGCCGACGGTATCATGAAACTCCTGACGAGCATCAACAGGAGCAAGGGAACGGCGGTGGTGATGGTTACCCATAACAAGTCCATATTCGAGAACTACCCGGGCAGAGTCTTGGTCTGCAAGGACGAAGCCTGCCACGAACTCAAATAGAGACAGATGACCAAGAAGGAAAGATATAAAGGTATAATTGCATGGTTCGAGGAAAACATGCCGATAGCGGAAACCGAGTTGCACTATGACTCCCCTTTCCATCTGCTCATCGCAGTTATCCTGTCTGCGCAATGTACTGACAAGAGGGTCAACATGACTACGCCGGCCATATTCGAGGCATATCCGGATGCCGGGACATTGGCAAATGCGTCATACGAGGACCTCTTTCAGCTGGTCCGGAGCATATCCTACCCGAACAACAAGACACGTCACCTCATCGGAATGGCGCAAAAGCTGGTGACTGATTTCGGAGGTATCGTCCCATCTGGCATTGATGAGCTGATGAGCCTGCCGGGAGTAGGAAGAAAGACCGCAAATGTCATAGCTTCAATAGTTTACGATAAACCGGTAATAGCGGTGGACACCCACGTCTTCCGCGTGGCCCATAGACTTGGATTATCGGACGGCAAGACACCGGAGACTGTGGGCAAGGAACTGGAATCCAATATTCCGGTTTCCAAGAGAGCAATCGCCCATCACTGGCTGATTCTCCAGGGCCGATATATCTGCACCGCAAAAAAACCGCAATGCGGAGAATGCGGGCTTACAAGATGGTGCCGCGAACTCGAAAGGGCAAGACGCGGCGAATAATATAAAACAGATTGACAATGAACGAGATACTGCACTTTACATCAGAGAACATTTTTCTCATAGGTTCCATATTGGTCTTCACTGCCATACTGGTCTCAAAGACAGGAAACAAATATGGCGTACCGTCCCTCCTCATTTTCCTGCTGGTGGGAATGCTGTTTGGAAGCGATGGGCTTGGACTGGTCTTCGACAATTATAACCTTGCGCAGTTCCTGAGTATCATAGCATTGTGCGTAATCCTGTTCACTGGCGGTCTGGAAACCAAATTGAAAGACATCCGCCCGGTGATGGGGCCGGGTCTGGTACTGTCCACCGCCGGAGTGCTGCTCACGGTGGTGTTTACCGGCGCATTCATCTACTTCCTGTCCAGAATTGAGCAAATCGGACTGTCGCTGTCCATCGTCATGTGCTTCCTGCTGGCGGCCGTGATGTCATCTACGGATTCCGCGTCGGTGTTCAGCATCCTGAAAAACTGCAACATGCGCCTCAAACAGAACCTGAGGCCGATGCTGGAGCTGGAATCCGGTAGTAACGACCCTATGGCATACGTACTTACGATTGTCCTGATCCAGGTGGCGCAACTGCTTTTCGACCCGGTTTCAAGCATTGAAGGTATCAACTACACCCAGCTTGTAGTGGGCTCATTGGTAACGCTCGTATTGCAAATGTCACTCGGCGCCCTCGCCGGAGTCGCCATCGGATTCGCCACGGTGTGGATTCTCCAGAGAATAAAACTGAACAGCACGCCATTGTACTCGATATTGCTTCTGGCAGTCAGCATGTTTGCATTTTCAATGACGCAGATGATACAAGGCAACGGTTATCTGGCCGTATATATCGCCGGTTTCATTATCGGCAACAAGCCGATGAACAACAGGAAGGAAATCCTTTCCTTCATGGACGGCATGACATGGATAATGCAGATAGGAATGTTCCTCAGCCTCGGACTGCTGGTCAATCCGCACGAGATGCTGCATGTCGCACCTATCGCATTGCTCATCGGATTGTTCCTGCTTTTCGTCGGACGTCCGCTCACGGTTTTCATCTGCCTGCTGCCGTTCCGCAAGATTTCATTCCGTGCCAAGCTGTTCACCTCCTGGGTGGGCCTGAAGGGTGCCGTGCCGATTATCTTCGCGACATATCCGATAGTGGCAGGAATCCCGGGGTCGGAACAGATATTCAACATCGTGTTCTTCATTACCTTGCTTTCGCTGATTTTCCAGGGAATGTCGATTCCGCGCGTCGCCAAGCTGCTGCATCTGAATCTTCCGGAAGAAAAGGCTCCCGACACATTCGGAATCGAGATACCGGAAGAGGCCGGAAAGTTACAGGACTACACATTGACGGATGATGACCTGAGAGGAGGCAATACATTGAAAGAAATCAACTTGCCTGAAGGCGCGAGGGTGGTGATCATCAGGCGCGACAGCAAATTCATCATTCCTGACGGAAGCGTGGAACTGCGCAACGGCGACCAATTGCTGATAATTTACGGGGAAGTCGAAGAAGAATTACCGGGAATCAAGGACATCGTCGAAAAAGTAAAGGCCGAAAAATCCGCACATTAACGATATGGAGACACGTAAAAGGATTCTCATTGTAGATGATGAAGAGGATATATGCAACATCCTCAGTTTCAATCTTGAAAAAGCAGGGTACGACACACGGGAAGTCCACTCTGCCGAAGAGGCATTGACAAGCGGTGTAAACGGATACGACCTGATTCTGCTGGATATAATGATGGAGGGAATCTCCGGTTTCAAGATGGCAGAAATGATGAAGAAGAATCCCGACACGGCGAAAATCCCCATCATATTCATATCAGCCAAGGATACGGAAGATGATATGGTAAACGGGCTGAACATAGGAGCGGACGACTACATCGCCAAACCGTTCTCCATCAGGGAAGTATTGTCCCGCGTGGCAGCTGTATTGAGGCGCACGTCATCCACCGCAGATGCCAAGCACAACACATTGAGCTACAAGTCATTGGTCATGGACCTGGACCGCAAGAGCGTATCGGTGGACGGAGAGGAAATCGACCTGACGAAGACCGAATTCGAGATTCTGCACCTGCTGCTTGCCAATAGTCCTCATGTCTATTCACGTGAGGAAATATTGTCCAAGATATGGGCGGACGATGTCATTGTACTGGGCCGCACGGTGGACGTGAACATCACGAGACTGAGAAAGAAAATCGGCGAATACGGCAAATGCGTCGTAACCCGCCACGGATACGGATATTGCTTCGAAGAAAAATGAAACGGGAAACAGGACGGCATAACATATCATTGAGTTCGGGACTGTTCCTGATAGTGGCGACGTTGTTCTTGTCGTTCGCGCTCCTGTTCATATTTTTCCAATACCAGAGGGAGAAACAATACCGCATTGAAATCCTGAACACCAGACTGCAGGGGTATAACCGCTACATCTGCGACTTGTGGACTACAGACACTGCATCGTTTTCCCGGTATACGAGACGACTGGATGACGAGGGCATGCGCGTCACGCTCATGAATATGGACGGCGAAGTTTTCTTTGACAGCCAGGCGTCGGATTCCAAGCATCTGAACAACCATCTGGACAGAAAGGAAATTCAGCAGGCCATAAAAAACGGCGAAGGATATGACATCAAGCGCTCGTCCAGCACCATGGGCGGCAAATGGTTCTATTCGGCGACTTCTTTTCCTGAAAAGCATCTGATAGTCAGGACTTCGCACATTTACGACGTTTCTCTGGCCACAATGCTGGCTTCCGACAACGGCTACCTCCTGATGGCATTGGCAATGTCTATCCTCCTGCTCTTCATATACTATCTCTACACGAGGCGTCTCAAGCTGAATATCAGACAGTTGAGCATTTTCGCAGACATGGCGGAGAAAAATCAGGACGTAGGTAACGCAGACATCCATTTTACCGACGATGAACTGGGAGACATTTCCCGGAACATCGTAGGTCTTTATGCCCGTCTGCAGAACAGCGAAGACGACAAGACAAGACTGAAACGCCAGCTCACGCAAAACATTGCACATGAACTGAAGACTCCTGTCAGCAGCATCCGGGGATATCTTGAGACCATAATTGACAATCCGGACATGGATGAGCAGACCAAGGCTGATTTCATGGGACGTTGCTATGACCAGAGCGGAAGACTGAGCAACCTGATTTCGGACATAACGATGCTTTCCAAGATTGACGAGGCTTCCGGCAGTTTCACGACAGAGTCCATCGACATTTCCGCTCTTCTGGAAGGCATCAGAAATGACGTGGAACTCCAGCTGGAGAACAAGAAGATGAAATTCCTCATTCTCGTGGCGCCGAAGACTATTGTAAACGGCAACCACATGTTGCTGTATTCAATATTCAGAAACCTGACTGACAATGCGATAGCATACGCCGGCGAGGGCACTACCATAACCATCCAATGCCCTAAGGAAGACAGCAACAATTATTGGTTCGTATTCTCCGACAATGGAACAGGCGTTCCGGAGGAGCATTTGCCGCATCTGTTCGAGAGATTCTACCGCGTCGACAAGGGAAGATCACGAAAATTGGGCGGAACAGGATTAGGGCTAGCCATCGTCAAGAATGCCGTCCTGATCCACGGAGGGACAATTTCCGTAAAAATCGGACGGGCAGGCGGACTGGAATTCCGCTTTTCATTGCCGAAATAAGAGATGAAAAAGCCACGCCGAAGCGTGGCAAATCTATTAGTAAAAGAATTATGAGTCAATGGGTTACTCTATATATTTTACAGGATTGGAACGTCCTGCGAACATGCTTGAGACATCCATCCCCACGAGATCTCCTTCTCGAACTTTCTCGCCTTCAAACTCAAGTCTGCCTGGCATAACCTTGGATTCCATCCACCTGACAGGTCTGTAGACAGCTACGATAACCCCATCCGAAACGGCTAAAACATAATTCATAGATTCAGCTCTTTTCTTGGAAGCCCGCCAATACTTTCGAGCGCACTCGTAAGTCGATCCTCTTCCATCCGGATCATGTCGATTAGGATATAGCTTAGATATATTCACTGCCATGATCTTCTTTCCCGCCAGGAAAGTGTCGGCAAACATTGTTTGAACAGCTGGCATAATCTGCTGAAGTTTTAATGTTACTGTAGCCGTGCTTGAAGGTGAACGGCATAAAACCTGACCAAGGTCACTTGGACATTGACAAGATAGAACATTTTATCGATTTAAGAAATACTCCGGCAGACTTTTTTGATAAAATTATCCAAACGGACAAAAAAAACCGGCCGACAACTGATAATCGACCGGGAAAAACCACATACTAAGTACACAAATCAGGCCCTCGACTCCGAAAAATGTCTGACCGCGCGGAGCATGTGCTTCAATGAACTTACCATTTCCTGTGTCTCCTGAAGAATGTTCAGATAGACGTAAGCCACGGTAATGTTTCCATGCCCGGCCTGCATACGGGCCATCTGTGCGTCACGGGTCTCTGAAAGGCAATGTTTGAAAGCATCACACTGTTCGTTAAGTTTCTGATAATCAGTAAAATCACCCGAACTGATCACTCCCCCTATACGCTTGAGAAGATAAAGCATCGTGTCACGCAGCGGAAGGAATTCCTTGATGCGGTCCTTGTCCAGAGGGACGAAGCTGTTGTCAATATGTTCTTCACAAGGGTCGCAGATTCGCCTGAGGCTATACAGCATGTCTTCACAGCAGTTGATAGCGAGATGAAACCAAGTGTTCTTCTCGATCGCCACATCCTGGTCAATCCTCCTGAGGCCGAGCATTTCCTTACGTCGGATCTGTTTAAGTTCCATACGTTCTTTCCTCAGGTTGGATACTGCTTTCTGAAGCTTACCCAAATCCTCCGACACGAAGCCATCGGTCACCTGGAAATACGTATCATTCGCGAACTCCAGAAATTTCGCATTGCTGCCGGACATGTGAGCCGAGAGCAGGCGAAGTGTTTCGGCGCTGTCTTCTGATTTGATCATTTCATTGAAAATGACATCACCTTTTTCTTCATCGCGTTTCTTTTTGTACTGGATATTGCTCCTGACAAGCAGGAACAGAGACAATGCGATTACCACGGCAGCGGCAGTCAGACCGCCAAATTTCAGGACAAGTGCCACCGCGAAACAGAGAAGGAAAGAAACACCCGCGGTAATGAACCAGCCACCGATTACAGATATGACGCCAGTGATACGGAACACCGCACTTTCCCTGCCCCACGCGTGGTCGGCAAGAGATGTTCCCATGGCCACCATAAATGTCACATAAGTGGTAGAAAGCGGCAGGGTCAATGATGTACCGAGGGCTATCAACAAGCTGGATACCACCAAATTGACCGTAGCTCTCACCTCATCGAAAGCAGCTCCCTGCGGCAATACTATCTCATCATTATTGAATCTTTTGGCCGCCCATCTTTTCATACCCTCCGGGACAAGTTCCGAAATGGCAGAAGCAGTATTCGTGCTGAATCTTACAAGAACACGTGCCATACGGGATGAACCGAACATCTCATCTCCGGCATCCTGCCGGGCGAGGTCGACTGATGTTTTCACCACGTTCAAAGCTTTCTTCGATGTAGCAAGCGAAATGACCATTATCACGCCGGCAACCACCAGGAACACGACAGGAGTCTGCGCAGATTCATTCAACGAGTCCATCATAAAGCCATCAGGATTACCGTTTCCATTGGCAACATAATCAGTATATGACGCATAACCTGCCAGCGGGACTCCAATGAAATTCACCAGGTCATTTCCTGCGAAAGCCATGGCCAATGCAAATGTGCCGGTAAGCACTAAAATCCTGAAAACACTGATTTTGAACGCATTAAGTATTTGTGACACCACAGTTGAAACCAGAAAACAGATGCCGCAGATGGTCCACGAATGAGTATTTACCCACTCGTGCGCTTCATCACTCATAAAAGAGAATCCGCCGATACCCTTGATGAGCATAAAATAAATGATTGCCGTAAATGCGACGCCTCCGAAGATACCGATTTTCCATTTCAATGAGGGCCCCTTGTAAGTAAAGGTAAACAGCAGCCTGGAAAGGTGCTGCACAATGATTCCCACCACGAAGGCAATCGCTACCGACACGAAAATCGCCATTATCATTGTCAATGCCTTGCTGGTGTTCATCATTTCTCCGATATTCATTTCAGGATGTCCGGAAGTCTTTATCAATGCTATTGCCACAGTTCCTCCCATAAGGGCAAAAACCATGGAGACGGTCGTTGAAGTCGGCAGTCCGAGAGTATTGAAAATATCCAGAAGGACAATATTGGAGGCAATGACAGCCAAGAATATGAACATCACATCCTCGAAAGAGAACATCGAAGGATGGAAAACGCCGTTTCTGGCGACGTCCATCATGCCGTTGCTCATTGACGCTCCGAAGAATATGCCTACCGCGGCGACGATGATGATTGTCCTGAAAGACGCCACTTTGGCACCTATTGCCGACTGAAGAAAATTCACTGCATCATTGCTCACGCCCACCATCAGATCGAACACGGCGAGAACAAAAAGGAATATCACAAATCCAAAATAAACTGTTTCCATATAATAACACTATTTTACCGGTGCAAAATTGGCTCAAGAATATTATATGGACATTTCAAGAAAATTACAAAAATGTTAAACGACTATCGTGAAAGTCGTCGCCTCGGGAGTGGATGAGGTGAGTTTGATGGTGCCGCCGTTCATGCGGATCATCTGGCGGCAGAGACTCAGGCCAACACCTGTACCTGACGTACCTTTGGTGGTGTAGAACGGCACGAAAAGCTGCTCCTGACTCGATTTGCTGATGGGTTCCCCGTCATTCGAAACCGTTATCACGGTCTGTTCCCGCTTGTCTATCACAGCAGTTATGGAGACCCTTCCGGCTCCGGCCTGCACGGCATTCTTTATCAGATTATTGAAGACCTGGGACATCTGCCCGTAGTCGGCATAAAGAATCACATCCTCGGAAAGTTCCGTATAAGAGACATTGACATCGGGCCAATTCGCTTTGGCGATGGTAATGGAATCCCCCACCAAATCCTTCAGATAGAACGCTTTACGGACAGGCATCGAGATATGCGTCAGAGAACGGTAGGACTGTACGAAGCTGATCAGTCCCTCGGACGAAGAAGCGATGGTGGACAATGCGGAACGCACGTCATCGGTCCCATAGCCTTCCAGATTCTGCGACAAAGCGGAACTGAGCGAGGCTATCGGCGTGACGGTATTCATAATCTCGTGAGTAAGCACCCGGATAAGCCGGGTCCAGGATTCAGCCTCATTGTTCTCCATCTCCCGCGTGATGTCATTGAAAGTAACGATCTTGACATCCTTCGCATGAAGTCTTGCTGCACAAGCACTTATGGAAAACTGGACATCGCCTTTTTCCGAAATGACCGAAGCGCGTGACTCCGACTCGGAAGCATTGCGGAACGCCTCTGCCAGCTCGGGAAACACACGTTCAATCTGGCGGAGCGACGAAATTTCAGCCATTCCGAGCAGCCCTAGTGCCACGCCATTGGAATAGTCCACTTTCTCGCCGTCCAGCACGACCACACCGCTCTGGACATGGTCAAGCATTGTCCCGAAATAGCGCTCGCGCTCGCGGATATCTTTCTTTTCCGCTTCGAAGATGGAACGGAGCCTGTTCAATGACTTGTTCAGCCGCCTGTCCGCCCAGCGCCGCTCCGAATACCTGAACGCGGACTCGCCGCTGTCAAGCGCATCGGACATAAAGTCTATCTTGCTGATAATCTTACGTTTGACCGTGGCTTTGGTAACGAAATATGTAAGCGAAGCCAGAAACACTCCGCCAAGCACGATTTCCGTTATGAGACCTGCTGTCATATTCCGTATTTCTTCAGTTTCGCATACAGGGTAGGGCGACTGATATCCAATGACTTGGCTACCATGGAGATATTTCCTCCATAGCGGACCATGGCGGCACGGATAGTCTTCTCTTCCATGTTTTCCATGGTGTCGCCGGCATTGATTTCCGTCTCGCCAGCAGCCGACAGGTCAAGCCCGAAGCCGTCAATGACCTTCCCTTCGGAAAGGATTACGGATTTCTCGATGCAATTCCGCAGTTCGCGGATATTCCCCGGCCACGCGTAGGATTCCAGCTCGGCTTTCGCCATCGGGGACAATGCTTCCGCGTCACGGCCGTACTTCGTCGAAAATTCCGCAAGAAACTGCATTGCAAGCTGGACAATGATTTCTTTACGTCGTCTGAGCGGCGGAAGTTCCAGGCTTATGGTGTTCAGCCTGTAATACAGGTCTTCACGGAAAAGTCCGTCACGTATCATTGCGGGAATGTCAGCATTCGTGGCACATATAAGTCTGATATCCACAGGGATAGACTTGGTATCCCCTACTCTGGTCACGCTTCTGTTCTGCAGGACACGGAGCAGTTTCGCCTGCGACTGCATAGGGATATTGGCTATCTCGTCCAGAAAAAGAGTACCGCCGTCCGCCTGCTCGAATTTTCCGGCGTGGTCGGATTTGGCATCTGTAAAGGCACCCTTCACGTGGCCGAACAGTTCACTTTCGAACAGGGTTTCCGTAATCGCCCCGGCATCCACGCAGACCATGACCTTGTCTGCCCGTCCGGAAAGCCGCTGGATTTCATGGGCCAGGACATCTTTTCCGGTTCCGTTCTCGCCGGTAATCAATACCGTAGCATCAGTGGAGGCAATGCGTTCCACATTATGCCTGAGCGTCTGCATTTCAGCCCCGTCGCCCCAGAACATCTGCGGTTCGCCAGCAGGTTTCGCAGAGGAATTGCCCTTGGTCCGCCTGTCACGGATGCCGGTAAGCAGTTCTATCAGCTTGGCATTGTCCCATGGTTTGACGATGAAGTCATCAGCCCCGCGTTTCATTCCTTCCACGGCCAGGGCGATGTCCGCATAGGCGGTAAACAGCACCACAGGCATCTCCGGCCATCTTTTCTTGATTTCAGACAGCCAGAACAGCCCTTCGTTTCCGGAATTGATATCCGCCTTGAAATTCATGTCCAGCAGAATCACGTCCGGCATCAGTTCCTCTACGGTTTTCATGAGCGCAACCGGCGACGGCAATGTCTGGACCTGCGAGAAACAGGCGCCCAGCAGTATCTTGAGGGCTTCGCGTATGCCCGAATTGTCGTCCACGACCAATATCTTTCCTTTCTTCATCGCCAATGTCTTTTTTCGTCAATGCCCCTCTGCGGAAGCCACATGCAACTCAAATTTCGCAAGTTATCAAACTTCCTGAACGTTAGCACGAATTTGATGGTTGTCACTCGTTCAAAGGCTGTAAGCCCAACGCACTTTTTTTACATGCACGTTACCCTCACCCTAAATCCCTCCCCTCGGGGAAGGGACTTGCCTTCGCCCTCGCGGGCTCCAAAAGCGGTGTTTCGCACTTGCGAAACTTGAATATACAAAAATACTTTATTCAATTTACAATCACAATAAAACCGTACCGGACCCATCACAGGCACGGCACGGCAAAAAACATCTATATTAAATTTACTCATTTTTAAGCGAATCCACCGGATTGGAGGTGGCGGCGTCCCAGCTGCGGAGGGTCACGATCAGCATTGTAATCGCCAGCACTATCACCAGGGACAATGCGAATACCCACCAGTGGACCGGCGTGTGATATGCAAAGCCCGCGAAGTATCGGTTGATGACCCACCAGCTGAGCGGCGCCGCAATTATGAAACTGGCCAGTACAATGCGTATATACTTGGCATTGAACATCTTGAGTATGTCGCCTACGCTTCCGCCCATCACTCTCCTGACAGCGATTTCACGACTTCTGTGCTGCGTGTCGAAAAGCACCAGACCGAAGACTCCCATCAGGGAAATGATGATTGCAACCAACGTGAATATGCTGATGAGCGTGGACAATCGGCTTTCCTGCCTGTACTGGGCACCGAGCTCCTTGTCGAAGAAATCAATATTATACAGTTCGTCATCAGCATAAGGCACCATCTCTTTCACGGTCGCAAGCACGAACTTGATGACCGACTGGACATCTGCGCCCGGCGCAGTCCTTATATAGACCTGATGAAGTCCGTCACGCCATCTGTTTTTACCGAACACGTAGAAGGCGAAATCACCACGACCATACTGCAAAGGCCTGAAATTAAAGTCTTTACAGATACCGGCAGTCACAGTCCCGTCCTCATGTCCAGGCGCAGGAGTGACGAAATCCACGTCAAAGTCTTTCTTCGCCTGCTCGTTGAAAATCATCACTCCGCCTTCAGAAACCTCATCGGATTTCATGAAATCCCTGCCGTCCACGATATCTATCACCATGAATTTCAAGAAATTGTACGCCACAGGGTAACATTGGAAATTAATAGTCTTTCCCTTATAATCACGCCCCCAGCCCATTCTTGAAGTATTGACAATTCTTCCATCTGCCCACGTGATATCCTGAATCTGAGGATTGCTGCGCAACTTGTCCTCGAATGCCTCGTTCTGCGAACCATACCAACAGACATCATAAGGAATTTTACCGCTGAGGAGGCAGGACTTGTTGAAGCCCATGTCGTAGTTCATCATGTAGGTATGCTGCATCTTGATGAATATGGCGCAGATAATCAACGACATTGATATGACGAACTGGAAGCCGATGAGCGCCGTGCGGAGCCTGCGGCCCGAAACTGAACCGCTAAAGGAGCCTTTCAGCACCAATGCCGGCTGGAAGGACGTGATGTAGAATGCCGGATAGATGCTTCCGAGGACCGCCGTCAGGACAGCAGCGCCGACCGTCATTGCCAGCACGGGAACATTGTCCCAGAAAACGGCCGAAGAAGTAAGAATACCTGCGACACTGGTACGAAGAAGCAGGATGACGATGATCGCGGCCAATGCCAATGCTATGGCGACAAGGCCTACCGATTCGAATATAAAGTTGAATATCAATGAAGTACGCGACACTCCGAAAATCTTGTAGGTATTCACGGACCTCAATCTCGCAGGGACAAGCGCAAAGAAGAAATTGACGAAATTTATCAATGCGATGAGGATGATGAGCACCGCCACTGCAAGCAATGTCATGTCCGTGGTGAGATTTCCGGTGCGTCCCGGCTTGCCGTCAAGTTCCTTCGTATAAAAGAGCTCGGACAGAGGTATCAACTTAATATTGAACCGGTTATTGATTTCATCAATGTCTTCGTCAGAGAGTGTCTCACCCGCGCCATCATATAGTTTTTTGAAGTAATCGAGAAGTATAGCCTTCGATTCCTTTTCAAATTCTTCCTTCTGTGAGGCGTTCTGGAGTTTCACGCAATACGGAAAAGACCACTCACTACGATCGTCGATACAATGATCATTCATGTCGTAAACGGCATTGACCGTACTCAGGTCGCTGTTCTTGGGGAAGTCCTTGTATATGAGAACTATCTCTCTCGCCCCTTTTTCACCCTGAGGGTCACTCCATGAGATGCTGCCTCCGATTCCAAGATCATATTTCTTGGCAGAAGACTCTGATATGGCGACAGTTGCAGGCTTGGAAAGTTCATCAAGTGAGCCTTCCACGGCCTCGAAATTCAAGGTCCGCAGTCCGCCGGCGGAATACTGATTGAGGTTCAGATTCATCTTTACCGGGGCATCATTCCGCCTCGTGTAGCAGACTTCACCTAAAGGGTACATGCTGAACACTCCTCCGCCTTCCGACATGGAAGAGCCTGAGACTAGTGCTTCTCCCAACGGTCTGTTTATGAAGATACTGAACTTTCCCTCATTATATTGCGAAGGGACGGACAACACGAATGTCCGGTCCGCATCCTTAAGCGACTTGTTGTAGCCAAGGTTGAAGCAGACCTGCGTCATTATCACGTAGAAGGCAGCGAAAGCCACTGCCATCCCTATGATGTTCAGCAGGCTGGATACCTTGTACCGTTTGAGGGTATTCAGGAAATTATTGAAAATATATCTCATTACAATTCATTCTTGACATCACTTACTATATGGCCGTCTAACAGGTCGATGGTGCGCTGTGCCATAGCCGCATCCTTCTGTGAGTGGGTAACCATCACGATGGTCGTGCCCTCCTTGTTCAGTTCGCAGAGCAGGTCCATGACTTCCTTGCCGTTCTTGGAGTCGAGGTTTCCGGTAGGCTCATCGGCAAGAATCAGTTTAGGGTTTGCGACTACCGCACGTGCAATCGCAACACGCTGCTGCTGACCGCCTGAGAGCTGCTGAGGGAAATGCTTTGCCCTGTGGCTGATGTTCATGCGCGCCATCACCGCCTCCACTTTCTCCTTGCGCTCAGCCGCGCTGAAATCCATATATCTGAGTGGAAGTTCAATGTTTTCGAACACATTGAGTTCATCGATAAGGTTAAAGCTCTGGAAGACGAAGCCGATGTTTCCTTTGCGGAACTTGGTACGGTCCTTTTCCTTCAGCTGGGCAACTTCCTGTCCCAGAAGCTGGTAACTGCCGGAAGTCGGGTTGTCCAGAAGGCCGAGGATATTCAGGAGCGTGGATTTTCCGCAGCCTGAAGGGCCCATGATGGAGACGAATTCTCCGTCCTTGATTTCGAATGATACATTGTCGAGCGCAACTGTCTCGATTTCCTCAGTCCTGAAGACTTTGCAAATGTTTGTAATCTTGATCATGATATATGTATTTTTTTATTTGTTCTGATATGCTCCGTTTTATTCTGTCTTAATGCTGTCAGCAGGATTTGTTCCCGCTGTGCGTATTACGTAAATGTCTGATATAATGGCAACTATAGCCAGCGCTGCGACTATGGAGCCTACGAAAATCCACCAAGGGAGTCCCGCCTGAAGGCTGAAATTCTGTTCCCAACGCCCTGCGACAATATAGGCGAGCACTGCTCCGACTGCCACGGACGGCAGGGCCACTGCCATGACATCGCGCAAAAACATTGACCTGATCTGGGAGAACTGGGCGCCGTTTACGCGACGGACCGCGATTTCCTTGCTGCGGCGACGGACTTCGTCAATCGTGTAGCCGATGAGGCCAATCAGCGCGATAAAGAGCGTCACAACGCCTCCTGCGAGGATGGAGTTTCTCGTATTGAGGGTGTCCACGAAATTCGAAGCGGCGAGTTCATTGCACGGATATATTCTATACCACTGCCCATCCAGTATTTTTCCTGTAATTTCATCGGTTTTCTGAAGCATCGCGGGGGACATCTTATGATATTTCACGAATATGTAATTGAACATTCCGGCATATTTCTCTGAGTCACAATAGAATATACCCATCGGACGCCCGCCGAAATCGGCTTCTGCCACGGAAAAGCCACCGGTATGCATATCGTCAATGATGCCGCATATCCTGACTGGAGCACTTTCATGTGAGGTAACCATCACTTCTCGTCCGAGGACCTCGTCCCATCCGGCAGTGTTCTTCATCATTTTCACGAAGTTCCTGTCCACAATCATTTCCGCATCGCTGTTGAGAGTCGGATCGAAATTGCTTCCTTCCTGAATCTTGATGCCGAAGACATTGAAATAATGTTCATCCACATAATATGCGTCACGAATGTTGAACAGCTGACGGTCTTCGCCGGGAACGCTCACATTGTCACCGCTATAGCCTGTGAAAGGATTCTGATATGCGAAACTTGCGTCTTCCACTCCGGAGAGGGAACGGACCTCATTCATCAGCGTATTCTTCTGTGACTGAGTTGCTTCCGGCATGGCTATCATCGCCACGTCATCATATTTGAACCCACGGTCCGCGTTCATCATCTTGTCGTATTGCAATGTAATCACGCTCATGACCACAGCCAAGAAAACGACAGCCGCAAATTCCACCGCGAGGAGTCCGAGCTTCCACATGCGCTTGCCGGCGCGATAATTCCTGAATGCCGCAGCCACCGGAATCCTGTTGAAGAAGATTGCGGGAAGGAGGCTGTTCAATGCCAGGAGCACGACTATTATTGTCAATGCCAATGCGAGCGGACGTCCGGTGAAGAGTGCGATGACATTGACACCGAGGATGGTCTCTATCATTGACCTGAACGCGAAGATGAGGATTGCGGCGAGGGCGGCTGCGAATGCGGTGTGGACGAGCGCTTCTGCGAACATCATCCCGAAGATGTCTTTTGCGCTGCTGCCCAGACATTTGCGGAGTGCCATCTCGCGTGCACGGATTGCGGCGGACGAAAGCACGATCAGGAGGTAATTCAGCATGGACGTGAGCAGAAGCGCGAAGGCTACGAAGGCCAGCACGAGTGTCATATTCCGCTGAGTTTCATCCTCTTCATGGAATTTCACGAATGGCTTTATCGGAAGTTTCATTTCAAATCCGGCAGCCCGCAACTCGTCCATCGGCATGTGCTTGTCCATGAAGCCAGGGAGGCCGTTTTCGATTTCGCTCGGGTCAATGCCTTTCTTCAGTTTTATGAATCCCTTGTAGCGGTCGTTGCCTACCATGTTTTCCGAGCCGTCGTATATGAAATGCCCGATGCTCGGCATGGAGACTATCATGTCCAGCCTGTAAGATGAGTTCAGCGGGAATTCTTCATAGACGCCGCCGACCGTAAGTTCATATTTCTGCGTATCCCCGGCAATCGTGAATTTCTGTCCGAGCACGGCTGATGCGGCCGCCTTCTCGTCCATTTTTTTGCCTGAGGTCAATGCTGCTGCCATCTTGGTCGCCAACTTGGATGAAATAACCACATTTGCTTCAATGCCAAGGGGTTCGGTCAGGTTTCCGGCCAGGCATTTCCTGTCAAGGACCTTGAAAAATGACGTATCGCTTAGACAAGTCAGTCCGGCATCCACGCGTTTGTCCGATTCCGGCATTATCAGGGAGGCGGTTTCGAATATATATGTAAATCTGGTGGCCTCTTCTATCTGCGGGAAGTATTCCTTCATCTTCGGGGCCACTCCTCCGGCGACTTGGGGATAGACCCGGTATATGCCGTTAAGTTCCATGGCTTCGTTCAGATAATATATCCTGTCTGCATCCTTGTAGAAGTCGTCGAATGTCTTTTCGAAGCAGACCTTGGATGCCAGCACGAGGCCGACTGCAAGGCCGACTCCCAATGTCATGATTTTCAGGACGTTCCTGCGTCCTTTCATCGGCAATGTCCTGACTGCCGCTTGTACGTAACTGAAAATGTTCATCTGTTCTGTCCCGGAGATTCCATCAATGTCAATCGGCCGATTTCTTCGGCATGGACATATCTTTCATCCGGTCAGAGTTTTGGTTTGCCACTCTTGTGCCATTATTTGTAATTCGTTGGTTTTCTGGTTATTATATAGTAGTGCCCTTTCTCATAATGTAAAAAAACTTTACATTCCTGTAAATTTACTTTACAGCGGAGATGGGGCGGAATTCATATCATGCGCCCGGGCGGGGACGGAGGATTCCGCCGGTCCTCCCCACTGCGTGGGTCCCCTTTCGGGAGCCAATGCCGTCTCCATCCTCCGTCTCCGCCCTGGCTGGTCTTTCGAATGTGATTCCCGGCTCGGTGTGAGCATTAAAACGTTTTTCACGGCACGTCGAGTTCAATATTCGACATGCCGTGAGTAAATCCGGCCATTTTACGCACAACATGACATTTTTTCACCACGACGTGCGTGGAAAACGTTTTAATACACACGGGGAGTTACATTGCATGGAAATGACCATCATTAAAAACCATGTGGCAGAGAAGCCCCGGCGGGGGTGAGGCCTCTGGAGGCATGGTCGCCCATGACCTTGTGAATGGGTGTCAGGCGACAGCC
>ENA-ORNB01000249-ORNB01000249.1-human-gut-metagenome-genome-assembly--contig:-NODE-249-length-63541-cov-6.248496_pt1 | contig 63541 bp, 38 predicted proteins | sample MGYA00242112_ERZ509016 | MGnify/ENA primary metagenome ERZ509016 (study PRJEB26280, sample SAMEA2338705) | human gut metagenome | biome: human gut; feature: human-associated habitat; material: faeces...
AGTTGAGCGGAACGGACCTGCCGGGCATAGAAGCCGGGAAAACGACAAGATTAGCGACTTTGGAAATGATTTATCGGAAAATAAAATAAAAAAATGGGCGGTCTGAGAAGGTCGCCCTTGCAATAATCTTGCTGAAAAAGAAATGTGTCATTCAGCTAGAATATGCGTCAATAAGATATTCTTTAGGTTGATTCGAACGTAATCCAAAATTTATTGTATATTTGGGCACTAAGGAGATAAACCGGATAAGAGTATGTCTAATACCACAGATGAAAAATTGATAGAGGCGATCAGGAAAGATGATTACGTCAGTTATAATAAACTGTTTGAGCGTTATTATGGTCGCCTTTGTCAATATGTATATAGTCTGCTTATGGATAAAAATGATACGGAAGATGTTGTGCAGGAGCTTTTTCTAAATATATGGAAGAACCGGGAGAGAATTGAAATTAAAGAAAATGTTGGTGGATATCTTTATAAAATGGCAAAACATTTGGCATTGAACCATCTTCGCTCAAAAGTCTATTTTAATAACCTGTCGGAAACTCAAGATCAGTTATCGTATGAAGACAACCGGGTCGAGTCTGAAGAATTTAGGATTGCCCTTTATGGTTGTATCGACCATCTTCCCGATCGCTGTAAAGAAGTACTGTTGCTACACCGAATAAAAGGATTAAAGCAAAAAGAGATCTCGGAAAAACTCGATATCTCGGTAAAAACGATTAAAAATCAAATCTGGACCTCGCTTCAGAAACTGAGGAGATGTTTGGAATTAAAAGGAATATAATTTTTTTCAGGTCCGGAATAGGACCTTTTTTTATTTGTAGTGTCATATGATAAAAGCAAGATTCATGGAAGAGCATAAACATATAAAAGACTATATCGTCGACTATTTACTGGAAGATGAAGATGAGAAACGTTTTGATCCGGTATTGGCCGAGTGGTTAGCCGAAGATGAATCTCATAGAAAAGAATTTGATTTGTATAAGAAGATTTGGAAAGAATCCCACCGTTATACAGAGCCTGAGATTTTTGATCCTGATCTTGCATGGGAAGAGGTTAACAAGATAAACCGACAGAAAGTATATCTTCGAAAATCTTGGAAAAACATATTATATGCGGCTTCCGGGGTTGCCGCATCTTTATTGGTAGTGCTGGCCTTATCTTTTATGGGAGCTTTTCAGAAAGGATCGGAGGTGCTGGTCAGTATGAGTGCTGATTATGGGAATCGTTCAGAGATCATGTTGCCGGATGGATCTTTGGTCAAACTGAATGCAGGTTCTGAAGTCGTTTATTCTTATGATCCGAAGAAAAAAACGCGGGAAGTTGATTTCCAAGGAGAAGGATTTTTTGATGTATCCAAGAGTAAGGAACCTTTTGTCATTAAAGTGGCTGGAGGTTTAAACGTGAAGGTCTGGGGTACTTCATTCAACTTGCAGGCATATGCAGATGATCCGGTTATCCAAGCTTCTTTAGTTGAGGGATGTATCGAACTGGAGAAAGGGAACGAGATGTTGAGGATGAAGCCGGGAGAAATAGCTATTTTCGATAAAGAGACAAATAAGATTAAGCAAATAGAAGGTGTTTTGTCCCATTCTTATGGCTGGTTGGACAATAAGTTATATATGGAAGATATGTCTTTGTCGGTTGTTTGTAAATATCTAGAAAGATGGTATGATGTGGAAATTACGCTTCAACCGGGATTGGGAGAAAAGATCCGTTATAACGGAGTAATACAGGAAGAGACCGTAACAGACGTTATGGATGCTTTGTCTCGCCTAAGTAATATAAGCTATCATGTAAAAGGAAAACATATAAGTATAACCTCTAAATAGAATTGCCTATGAAGTAGAATGCCATGAATACACAAAAACGGGAAATGCTGTAACATCTCCCGTTATAAGTTCGATCATAAAATTAGTGCTTGCAACACTAATAGTTAACTAATAATCAATTTACAAATATATGAATTATTTTGATAAGCCATGGCGGAAATATTTTTCTGTCAAAAAAATAGTGTCTATTATGAAATTAGCAACGTTTGCTTTAATTGTTTGCTCGTTTAATATTTCAGCAACTGTTTATTCACAAACGACAAAGTTGTCATTGAGTGTGCAAAACCAATCAATCAAAGATGTCCTTTTTTTGATTGAAAAGCAGTCTGACTTTCGTTTTATTTATGAGAGTAGGAAAATCAATTTGGAGAAAAAAGTCTCTGTATCTGTAAAGGAACAGACAGTTGAGACTATCCTGAAGCAGATTTTCAAAAATGGAAATATTGAATATGAAATCACAGAAAATAATCTGATTTTGATTAGTCCGTCGAATGATAGAATTTTAACTTCTCAAGAAAAGTTTCAAGCTAAGAAGAGGGTCATTGGCGTTGTTAAAGACGCAAATGGCGAACCAATCGTTGGAGCTAATGTAAGTGTTAAGGGAACATCAAGAGGAACGATAACGGATATGGATGGCCGATTTGATATGGAGATAGTTAAAGATGATGTGGTTGTTATTTCTTATATTGGATTTAGAGCAGAAGAAAGGAAAGTTATAGATCAAAGAGAACTTGTTATCGTGTTAAAAGAAGATAGTCAGTCGTTAGATGAATTGGTTGTTATTGGATATGGGGCAGTGAAAAAATCTAATTTAACTAGTTCTGTGTCAAAAATAACAGATGAAGCAGTCTCTTTTCGACCAATATCAACTGTGAGTGAGGCATTTCAAGGTCAGCTAGCGGGAGTAAGATCTCAAGCTGTTTCTGGATTACCAGGAAAGAATTATTCGATACAAATTCGAGGGCTTAATACTATAAATGGAGACAGTAGTCCTTTATACGTAATAGATGGAGTTCCACGTGACGATATGAATGATTTGAACTCAAATGACATTTTATCAATTCAGGTGTTAAAGGATGCTTCTGCAACATCTATTTATGGTTCCAGGGGGGCTAATGGCGTTGTTTTGATTGAGACTAAAGAGGGCACAGGTAAACCTACTTTGACATTTGATGCGTATTATGGAATTCAGAATGCAGAAAAAAAGTTGGATATGATGGATGCAAACGAATGGATAGCATTAAATATATACCAAAGAAATTTAGCACACCTTATGAATGGTGGAAGTATGAATGATCCTATGTTTAGTCGCGCTGCAGAGAATCGAATTCCTGATGAGTGGTACACTAATTCAGTAAATGTAGATTGGCAGGATGCTATTATGCGCACTGCCCCGATTCAGAGTTATAATGCATCTGCATCTGCAAAGGGAGATATAGGCCAGATATATTTTTCTGCAGGGTATCTCAATCAAGATGGTATAGTTCGGGAAACATATTATGAAAAGGCGAACATTCGTTTAAATGCAACAATGAATATTGCTCCTAAATTTAAAATAGGAGTTAATTTTGATGCTTCTTCATCGGAACAAGATACAAAAAATGCAGAAGCAAAGGAGGGAGCTATTCATAAAGCGTTAATGATGGCTTCAATTGTTCGCTTGGATCAAAATACTCAAGAGTATGGATTTATTAAAGATGCAGGAAATAATTCTAATTATGTTAATCCTGTAGAAACATTAAAAAATTTGAAGGCCAAGGATGAATCAATTAGATTGAATGCTTCTATTTTTGGCGAATGGAAAATTTTGCCAGAATTGATGTTTAAAACGCAGTATAGTCAAAATTATGTTATTTCCAATTATGAATATTTTTGTCCCGCAAATGTAACGGAGAATAACAAATCTTCAGGAAATAGTAATTCTAGTACAGTTGGAAAATGGAGTATACAAAACACGTTGTCATATGAAAAGCAATTAAATGAATCTCATAGTTTAAATGTATTATTAGGGCAAAGTGCAGAGTCTCGAAAATTGTATAAGATATCTGCAGAAGCAACAGATTGGCCATTTGAAACAGTGGAAACATTAAATGTGGCAACAACCCCATTAAAGGCTGCAACAGATAGGAATGCTTATACTAATGCGTCGTTTTTTGGGCGCGTTAGTTACAATTTTCAAGAAAAATATCTGTTGTCAGGAAGTTTAAGATATGATGGCTCTTCTCGATTTGGTTTTAATTCAAAATGGGGGCTTTTCCCTTCATTTTCTGCAGGTTGGAAAGTTAATGAAGAAAGTTTCATGAAATCATTGGATTGGTTATCTCTTTTAAAAATACGTGTGTCATGGGGTATGGCAGGTAATGATCGTATTGGTGATTATGCCTATATGTCTTTGTTGGGAATAGACAAATTTACGTGGGGAAATTCTATTATTTCAGGGATTGCTCCCAATAATATCGGTAATGAAGATTTAAAATGGGAGACAACAAAAACATTAGATTTTGGTTTTGATTTTTCTGCTTTTAATAATCGAGTTCAGTTGAATTTTGACTACTATATTAATACAACAGATGATCTTTTGTTTAATGTGGCAATACCGAGAACAACAGGGTATTCATCGTATTTAGCCAATGTGGGATCTGTTAGAAATAAGGGCTGGGAAATAGATTTGACAACTCATAATATTGTTGGTGATTTTAACTGGAGTTCTTCTTTAAATTTGTCAAGAAATAGAAATGAAGTTTTGGATATGGGGGAAATTAATCAAATAAGATCATCTAATTATGATGCGAATTTTATTACGCGTGTAGGAGGTAGTGTTTCTGAGTTTTATGCTTATGAGGCAAATGGTATTTTAACAAGGGAATGTTTTGATGAATCGGGTACACCTCTTGTTCCTATTGCAACAGGCCAGGTTGAGGGAAATGTTCGATATGTGGATCAAAATAAAGATGGGGTAATTACTGCAGAAGACCAGATACCTACAGGTAATAACTTGCCGGATTTAACATTTGGTTTTACGAATAGATTCTCATGGAATAATATTGATTTAAGTATATTGTTACAAGGGCAGATTGGAGGAGATATAATGTTTATCGGGCAACGACAGTATGATTATGGCTCAAAAGTAGCTGCTGCTGTGAATCAAATGTCTCGATGGTTGAATTGCTATAAGGACTCTAAATATATTGATGCGATACCTACTGATTATATCAAAGAAAAGGGTATAAATATGGATTGGGATGGAAAAACCCCTGTTCCGGATGAAGGATATGGTTATCAAAGTAGGAATGATACACGTCGTATTTATGATGCAACATTTTTACGAATAAAAAATATCACATTAGGGTATACTTTTCCTAAGAAAATTTTATCTAAAACACCATTTGAAAATTTAAGAGTCTATTTTTCAGCAGATAATATTGCTACTTTTGATAAATATCCGGGATATAATCCGGAGGCCAACGGTTTTGGAAATTCAACAACCCAATTAGGAGTAGATTATTGTGCGTATCCGTTAAGTCGTAGGTTAATAATGGGTGTAAATGTTGTATTTTAAAGAAGGAGAATGAGTTATGAAGAAGATATATTATTTATTAGTTATATTGACTGGGTTTATTTGGGTTTCTTGTGGGGATTTTCTTGAAAAAGATCCAGAATCCTCTTATAGTGAAAGTACTAGTTATAAATCACAGGCAGATTTTGAATATGCAATAGCAGGAGTTTATGCGGCCCAACAGGATTTGTTTAAAGATAAAGGCAGTTGGTTCTGGGTAATGTCAGAGAGAAGTGATGATATTCGTTATGATTCGAATATGCAATATCATAAGTTGGGACTTTTTACTGATGGAGATGACGAATCAACTGTAAATACTTTTTGGGGTGTTTTTTGGAGAATAATAAGTCGGAGTAATATTATTTTAGGAAAAATCGACAATGTTGATTTTCAAGATCAAGAAATGAAAAAATACATAACTGGTGAAGCGCATGCTTTACGAGGTTGGGCTTATTATACGTTAGGATGGTTATTTGGCGGAATGCCTTTGATTGAAGATTATACATTAAGTGCAACAGAGGTGTTGAGAATAGCGAGATCAACTCAAGAAGAAACATTTGATTTTGCAGAAAAAGATTTTTTGCAGGCGATAGAATTTTTACCTGATACTTGGGGGAGTGAGTATGCTGGACGTGTCACAAAGTATGCCGCAATGGCAGGACTTGCGCGTTTATATATGTTTCGAGCAGAATATTCAAATGCAAAACCTTTGTTACAAAATGTTATAAATTCAGGAATTTATGGTTTAGCTAAAAAATATGAAGATTGTTTTACAGATAAATATGATAATGATCCTAAAGAGGATAGAGTATGGGAAATTCAGTTTACAGAAGGTGAATTAGGTGAAGGTAATTCTTTACAGGATGGTATATTGCGAGGAGGTGATATTTTGCCTTACGCTTCAAATCAAGAAGGTTCCAAAGTCTCTAAAAGCATGGTAGAAGCTTATGAGCCTGGTGATTTAAGAAAAGATGTGTCTATTATCACGGGATTATCAAGAGGAGGTGTGATAGATGATGAATATTATTATTGTCGAAAATATGCATATTATACCTATACGCCTAAAAAATCTTCTGATTGGGCTAATAATATTCCAGTTATTCGTTATGCAGATGTAAAATTGATGTATGCAGAATGTTTGAATGAGGAACAGTATGTGAAGAATGGTGAGGCTTTTGAATTTGTAAATGAAATACGTAATAGAGCAGGTTTGCCTGCATTAAATCCTTCTGTTGTTTCTAATCAAGTTGAATTTCGTAATGCTATAATACGGGAAAGAAGAGTTGAATTCGCTTTTGAGGGGCTAAGATGGCATGATTTACTTCGTTGGAATATAACAAAAGACGTTATGAATAAACACTTTCAACATCAAGATGAAGGTGGAGGACGGTATTCTATGGATGGAGATTATCGAAAAATATTAGCGATCCCTTTTGATGAAATTTCTAGATATAATGACGAAAATGTTATGTGGCAGAATCCAGGTTATTAAATAAGAGCATATCACAAAACTGAGGGTGTGCTATTTTGCATACCCTTATTTAATGAATAAAAATTTATGAGAAATATTGTTTGTTATTGGTTTATATTACTATTGTTATTGGGAAGTGGGGATGTTGTTTCTCAAAGAATAGAAAAGATAAAAAAAATTGTTGATTATGTAAATCCTTATATTGATTCACATAAAAGTCGTTTTTTTTATTTTTCTTCAGCTTCTCGTCCGTTTGGAATGGTTAATCTTAGCCCAGACAATTATGTAAATGGCTCGTGGAAGTCTGGGTATTTATATGATAGTACTTATGTAAGATGTATAAGCCATGTGCATGCCTGGCAGCTATCAGGAATACCTGTCATGCCAACAGTGGGAGAGATGAAAGGTCATATGGGAATGGAAGCATACAAATCTGTGTTTTCACATGATGGAGAAATTGTAGAACCCGGATATCATAAACTATTGTTAAAAGATTACAATATTGGTGTGGAGCTGACATCAACAATTAGGGTTGGTATGCATCGTTATACTTATCCTGAAAGTACTTCATCTTATATATTATTTGATATTGGGGCTTTTTTGGGGCACTCAGGAATGGATTATTCTATGGTGAGAAAAGTGAATAGTAAGGAATTGGAAGGATATGCAATAATGAGTTCGACAGGGCGACGCCCTAAACCTACTCCTATTTATTTTGTTGCCCAGTTGGATAAACCAATGGATTCGTTTGGAGGTTGGATTGAGAATAAGCTTATATCGCAAACAATAGATGTGGTAGAAGGAAAAAATTCTGGTGCGTATGTTCAATTTGAGACCAAAGAAAATGAGCAGGTACAAATGAAAGTTTCTATCTCTTATAATAGTATTTCTCAAGCTCGTAAAAATATGGAGCAAGAACTGTCTCATTGGGATTTTAATCGTGTGAGAGAGGAGTCAAGAGATATTTGGAATAAAGAGCTTGGACGTATAAAAGTAGAAGGTGGTACTTATGATCAAAAAGTGAAATTTTATACAGATTTGTGGCATTCATTATTAGGGCGGAGGATCATTAGTGATGTTGATGGTAAATATCCAGATCACACAAAAAGTGAGTTTCGGATAGGACAGGCTCCATTGGATAAAAATGGAAATCCATGGAATCATCATAATTTTGATGCATGGTGGGGAAGTCATTGGTCATTAAATATTCTTTGGTCAATGGTTTATCCAGAAGTGATGGATGCATTCTGTAATACGATGGTCAGTATGTATAAAGATGGAGGATTAATACCTCGTGGTCCTTCAGGTGGAAATTATACGTATGTTATGATAGGAGATCCTTCCGTTTCTTTTTTTGCTACTGCATATAATAAAAATATAAGGAATTATGATATTGATCTGGCCTATGAAGGATTACGAAAAAATGCGTTCGTTGGTGGAATTAGAGATCATGCCGGCTATGAACATGAAAAGCAAGCATTGGGAGGTGGAATGCAACATTATGTGGCACAAGGTTGGGTTCCGGAAAGGATACAAGCTAAAGGTGGGCATAAGGATGGATGTGCACAAACTTTGGAATATGCATATCAAGATTGGTGCCTAGCTCAGTTAGCAGAAAATCTTGGAAAAAGAGATGACTATAAATTATTCATGGAAAGATCTAAAAATTATAGAAATATGTGGAATCCAAAATCTGGTTATATGCATCCTCGAGAGAAAGATGGAAGCTTTTGTACGGACTTTTCACCTACGAATGAGTTTGGATTTTGTGAATCGAATTCAGCAGTATATTCGCATTATGTTCCTCACGATATGCCGGGTCTTATAGAGTTGTTTGGTGGTAAAGATATTTATGTAAAGCGTTTAAATCGTCAATTTGAATTAGCTCGCAAAGATGCATTTCAACATGGGCAAGGACGTGCAGGTTGGGTTCAATATACTAATCAACCGGGAACAGGAATGGTCCATCTTTTTAATCATGCGGGAGCTCCTTGGTTGTCTCAAAAATGGGGACGTATAGTGGGGATGTATTATGGCGATACATCTCCTTATGGTGGATATTATGATGATGAAGACCAGGGACAGATGGGGGCATTATTTGTATTAATGGCAATGGGATTATTTGAGTTGGATGGTGGTGCTGCTGCAAAACCGACTTATGAGATAACATCCCCAATTTTTGATCGAATAGAAATTGAACTAAATAAAGATTATTATCCAGGTGGAAAATTTACAATTATAACCCATAATAATAATGGCACGAATATGTATATACAATCGGCAAAGTTAAATGGACAACCTTTGAATAAGTATTACTTTTTTCATAGTGATTTTGTTAAAGGAGGTACTTTAGAATTGGAGTTGGGGCCAGAACCCAATAAATTATGGGGGAATTGAATAAGCAGGAAGTGGCAATTGGCAAAATCTTGTGTGTAGGTGAGATATTAGATTGATAATTTCCGTACTTTTGTATTCCATTTTAATGCAAAAGTATGAATTATACAATAAAGTCTCCTGTTTCACTGAAAGCTTCCATCAAGCTTCCCGCATCCAAGAGTATCTGTAATCGTGCGTTGATACTTAATGCGTTGAGCTATAGTCCGTATGAAATTCGAAATTTGTCGGATTGCGATGATACGGAAGTGATGGTGAAGGCATTGAATTCGAATGATCGTGACTTTGATATAAAAGCCGCGGGGACTGCGATGCGGTTCCTGACGGCTTTTTTGTCTAAGGTGGTGGGCGAATGGACGATTACCGGGACCCAGCGGATGAAGAACCGGCCGATCAAGATACTGGTGGATGCACTGAATTCGTTGGGAGCAAGGGTGGAATATATGGAGAAGGAAGGGTATCCTCCTCTTCGCATTTTCGGAAGTGCGCTGCAGGGAGGTGAGATTTCGCTTGCAGGCGGGGTCAGTTCGCAGTACATTTCAGCGTTGTTGATGATCGCGCCCCTAATGGAGAAGGGGCTGACGTTGCATCTTGAAGGTGCTATAATTTCAAAACCTTATATTAACCTGACATTACAGCTGATGGAGCAATATGGGGTAAAGGCGGACTGGAGCGGGCAGACCATTAAAGTAAGGCCGCAGGACTATCATCCGATACCTTTTACCGTCGAATCCGACTGGAGCGCCGCTTCCTACTGGTATTCCATGATGGCGTTGTCTAAGAATGCTGAAATCGAGTTGTTGGGACTATTTAAGAACAGTTTGCAAGGAGATGCCACCGGAGCCAAATTGTTTGCACAGCTTGGTGTGGGCACGACTTATACGGATCGGGGTGTTATTTTGAAGCACAATGGGAACAGGACAAAAAAACTGAATTATAACTTCGTCAACGAGCCGGACCTGGCTCAAACCTTTGTCGTAACCTGTGTGTTATTAAATATCCCTTTCCGCTTCACCGGTTTGCAAAGTCTGAAGATAAAAGAAACCGACCGTATTGAAGCGCTTAAGACGGAGCTTTGTAAATTAGGGTATCTCTTGACAGACAGCAACGACAGTATTTTAGAATGGAACGGCGAACGTTGCGAACCACAAGCACATCCGGTGATCGCGACCTATGAAGATCATCGGATGGCAATGGCATTTGCACCCGTCGCCCTGGTTGTGCCGGAAGGGATTGAGATTGCCGATCCACAGGTGGTCAGCAAGAGTTATCCGCACTATTGGAAAGATTTGAGAGCCGCAGGCTTTATTATAATTGACAATGGACAATTGACAACTGACATTTAGTGTCAGTGTCTGGAGTTTCATTGTCAATTGCTAATTGTTAATTATTATGTGGTATATAGTAATAGGAATAGTCGTTTTGGGTGTCGTTGCTGCCATTGCCGGTTATTTTCGGAACCGGAAATTACAGAAGATGCTGGAACGCGGGGAGATTACCGAAATCCCCGAAGCACAGGAGCTTGTCACTGACGAATGTTGCGGACAACATGAAACTTGCGAACGCGACAGCCTGCTGGCAGCAGTAAGCAAAAAAATCGAGTATTATGACGATGAAGAACTGGACCGCTTCCAGGGAGTCGAGGCCGATGCTTACGATGAAGATGCCGTGAATGAGTTTCGTGATGTGCTTTATACGTTGAAGGAAATAGAGGTGGCTGGTTGGCTGCGTAGTCTGCAACTTCGTGCCATTAATTTACCGGATGAGTTGAAGGACGAGGCGTTCCTGATTGTCGGCGAACGGCGCATACATTAGGTTCCATAGGCATGAAACGAAAATTTCCCTTGTGTGGAACAAAAGTTTCATAGGCATGAAACAGGAGTTTCCCTATAATGAAATGAAAGCTTCCTGCCGGGAAACCATAAAAAAGGATATAAGAAGATAGAAAATGGATTTACTTCAATATGGTTTTTTCCAACATGCTCTTTTGGGCAGTCTGCTAACCGCGATCGCTTGTGGGATTGTCGGGACGTATATCGTGTCACGACGACTTGTTTTTATCAGTGGAGGTATCACGCATGCTTCTTTTGGAGGGTTGGGATTAGGTTTCTATCTTGGGATGAATCCGATCCTGATGGCAATGTTGTTTTCCGTACTCTCCGCATTCGGGGTGGAGTGGGTGAGCAAGACGCAGAATGTGCGTGAAGACTCTGCCATTGCCGGTGTCTGGTCGTTAGGGATGGCATTGGGCGTCATTTTCATATTCCTGACACCCGGATATGCACCGAATCTTTCCGCCTACCTTTTTGGGAATATTCTGACTGTTTCGACGGGAGATATTATCTGGATTGCTGCTTTGGCGTTATTGCTGGTGGTTCTTTTTACCTTTTTCCTGCGGGAGATTGTTTATGTGGCGTTTGACAGGGATTTTGCTGTGACACAAGGGTTGCCTGTCAAGTGGATAGAATATGTGATGATGTTCTTTATCGCCGTGACGATCGTCCTTTCGATCCGTCTGGTTGGGATTATGCTTCTGATGAGTCTGCTGACATTGCCTCAGATCACTGTAAACCTTTTTACGTCAGACTTCAAGAAGATTATTTTCGGAAGTATTGTTATCGGTTTCCTGGGATGTGTGTCCGGGCTTGTTCTTTCTTATTTTCTGAATGTGCCTTCCGGAGCGTTTATTATTCTTGTCCTTGTCCTTTTCTTTTTAGTAGTCAAGGCAATAAAAGCCCTATTGGAGCGTTAAAGAATTAGTGTAGAAGATGATTTATCGGTATGATTTTTATAACCATGCCATCCATGTTTAACATCGGCAAATCATCATTTATCTCACAAACAAATACAATGAAGAAAGGTTTCTACTATATAATTGCATTATTGATTGTCTCTTTGTTTTGGTCTTGCAGTACGAAGAAGAATACCAAGGCAAGCCGCTTCTATCACGCTTTTAATTCCCGCTATAATATCTATTTCAACGGAAAAACATCGTTTGACGAAGCGTTGCTTTCCATGCAGAACGGCTATAAGGAAAGCTATTCTGACATGATCCTGATGTACCCGATCAGTGCCGAGCCCAAAGACAAGCCTGAAACGGGAGGTCCTTTCGACCGGGCGATCGAGAAAAGCAATAAAGCGATCAAGCTCCACTCCATCAAGGCAAAGCCACCTAAGAAGCCAGGGTGGCGCAACGATCCCAAGCAACGTGCCTGGCAGGAACAGGAAGAATACAATCCGTTCCTCAAAAAGTGCTGGTTGATGATGGGGCAGGCGCAGTTCTATAACGCCGATTTCTTGCAGGCATCTGCCACCTTCTCCTACATTGCCCGCCATTATGCCCATGATGAAGAGGTTGTGGCCGAAGCCCGTCTCTGGCAAGCCCGCTGCTATTCCGAGATGGAATGGTTTTATGAAGCGGAAGATATCTTAGGGAAACTGAATACGAACGGTATTCCCCGCAAGAACTTGAACCAGTATGCGACGGTATATGCCGACTACTTGGTGAAGAATAAGCAATATGAAGAAGCGGTCCCTTATTTCAAGACAGCGATCAAGGCGGAGAAGAACCGACTCCAGCGTACTCGGATGAAGTACTTGTTGGGGCAAATTTACGCTGAACAGGATCAGAATGGACTTGCTTACCAGATGTTTGGGCAGGTGATCAAAGCCAATCCTCCCTATGAGCTGGAGTTTGCTGCCCGTATCCGTCAGACCGAAGTATTCACCGGCGGTAATTATCAGAAAGTGATCAAGATGTTGGGGCGGATGGCAAAAAGTGATAAGAACAAGGATCTGCTTGACCAAGTCTATTATGCGTTGGGCAACGTCTATATGAGCCGGGAAGATACGGTGAATGCTATCAAGAACTATGAGTTGGGCGTGGAGAAAAGTACCCAGAACGGCTTGGATAAGGCGATCTGTCAGATCAAGTTGGGTGATCTTTATTTCCAGAAGCGTGACTATGTCAAGGCGCAACCGAACTTTAGCGGTGCATTGTCCGGCATACAGAAAGAGTATAAAGACTATGAACGAGTCTCCAAACTGTCTGCTATTCTGGATGAGTTGGTTGTGCATGTGGAGGCGGTTCATTTGCAGGATAGTTTGCAAACCCTTGCCAAAATGCCGGAAGCTGAACGGCTTGCTGTGATCGATAAGATTATCGAGCAGGTGAAGAAAGAGGAAGAAGAAGCTAAAGCGCTTGCTGAGAAAGAAGCCTATCTGGCGGAACAGGAGGCAAAAGGAACCGGTATCGATCGGCCGGGCACAGAGACGGGCGGTATCACATTACCGACGACATCCGGAGGGGCCGGTTTTTATTTCTATAACCCGCAAGCCGTATCACAAGGGAAGACCGCTTTCCAGCGTAAGTGGGGACGGCGTGCGCTGGAAGATAACTGGCGCCGCCGCAAAAAAGAGATGTCCACTTTCGATGAAAACGGAATGGACGAGAATGAAGGCATGACTGAAGGGGAAACGGGCGAACCGAACGAAATGCCGGCAGATTCGCTCGAACTCGGGCTGGAGCCTGTAGCATCCGACGATCCGAAAACACGTGAGTATTACATTCAGCAGCTCCCGTTGACACCCGAAGATATCGAATCTTCTAACGTGATCATAGAAGATGGTCTCTATAACATGGCTATGATTTATAAGGACAAGCTTGAAGATATCCCGTTGGCTACCGAAGCCTTTGAGGAACTGGAACGCCGTTTCCCGAAGCATAGCCATCTTTTGGAAAGCTATTATCAGGTCTATCTGATGGCACTTCGTTCTGGGGACCAAGTGCTTGCTACTACTTATAAGAATAAATTGGTCACGACTTTTCCGGAATCGGATTATGCGATTGCAATTGCCGACCCGAATTATGAATATAATATCCGGATGATGGATAAGGTGCAGGATTCGATCTATCAGGCGACTTATGCAAGTTACCTGGCGGAAGATACGGTCACCGTACGTCGTAATTACCGCGATGTCAGTGCCAAGTATCCTTTGGCAGATCTGTTGCCGAAGTTCATGTTCCTCGAAGCACTGACCTATGTGCAGGCCGGGGATGCCGAAGGTTTCAAGAATGCTTTGAAAGCCTTGGTTGAGAAATATCCGACAGCCGATGTGACGGAGCTGGCAGGTGAAATGCTGAAGGGTGTCCTGCGCGGACGTATGATGGTTCAAGGTGGTATCAAGGGAATGAGCTGGAACTTGCGTTTCGGTTTAGGTGAAGATGGTATGCTTTCGGCTGCCGATTCGGCCCGTACTTTCACGGCAGAGCCAAACACTTCTTATAGGATGCTCTTGATGTTCCCGGCCGGAACACTCGACCGTAACCAGTTGCTTTTCGCCGTTGCCGCTTATAATTTCGCAAACTTTATGGTGAAGGAGTTCGACTTGAGCTTTGAAGAGGCAGGTCCGATGAGTATGTTGACGATCCACGGCTTCTTCAATCTGGATGAGATCTTGCATTATTATAAGATGATCTACGGAGCAGATGGTTATGCGACCGCTTTGGACAAGAATGTGGCTATTCTTCCGATCTCCGACGATAACTATGAAACGTTGATGCGAGGAAAGACGCTTGAAGAATATATCGAATTCTTCCAGGAAAACTTTGGTGAGACCACTCCGGAATTGGCCGCCCGTTGGAAAGCTCGCATGGCTGCCGAACAGATCAAAGAAGAAGAGGCAAAGGCCGAGGCGGAAGAGGTCGGATTACAGAATTCCGAGGATATTCCGGAGGAGACATCGACTACAGAAATTCAGGAAGAAAGGCGGGAAACCATTAAGAAAACTGTTCGTCCGAAAGAGCAACAGAAACAGCAGATCGCAGAAGAGGCTGTGATATTACCTGTCGTGAAAGACACGATGACTGTTCATAAAGAGGAAACACTCCTTCCTGCGGATACGGATACTGTTTTCGTACGACCGGCTGCTAAAGATACGGTTGCTCCTGCGTCATCTGACACCGTTCCTGCTGTTGTCGCTCCTATCGAGCAACCCAAGGAACTTACATTAAAAGAGATCGAAGAACTTCGCAAGCGTGAGGCCGCCGAAGAGGAAGCTCGCAAGGAAGAAGCCCGCAAAGCTTTTGAAGCCCAGCAGAAAGCTGAAAAAGAATTGCAGGAAAAGAAAGCAAAAGAAAATGAGGAACTTCTGAAGAAGCAAAAGGCTGAAGAAGAAGCTTTGTTGAAAGCAAAAGCCGAACGCGAAAAACAGCTTGAACGCGACCGTAAAGCCAAACTTCAACAGGTCGAAGCTGAACGTAAGGCGAAACTCAAAGCCCGTGAAGAATTGCGTAAGCAGAAAGAGCGTGAGTATAAGGAACGCCTGAAGCAAAAAGAAAAAGAACGTAAGCAGAAGGAACGCGAATACAAAGAAAAACTGAAAGCCAAAGAAAAAGCTCGCCGCGAAGCCCAAAAAGCTAAAGAGGCAGCTGCCAAAGCGAAAAGAAAGTAGTAAATTGTTTGGTACACAGGTAAAGATATTATCTTTGTAAGAATGATATCCCGATTCTTCATGCAGTCATTAAGCGGATGATTACAGATCTGAACTAATCGTGTATAAATAAGGAAACGGGCTGTGCCAGCAGGAAATTGGCGCAGCCCGTTTTTTCAAGAGGATTTCTTAGAACCCGAAATACCCTTTTGCGTTATTGTAACTGATATCTTCGACCATCTTGCCGATAAACGGCAGTTCGGATGCCGGTAGCAGACCGTCTTCCACTTCGCGGCCCAGGATGTTACACAGGATGCGACGGAAGTATTCATGGCGTGGGTAGGATAGGAAACTACGAGAATCTGTCAGCATTCCGACAAAGCGGCTTAGCAATCCTAAGTCGGACAATGCGTTCATCTGTTTTTCCATACCGTGAATCTGATCCAGGAACCACCAGCCGGAGCCATACTGCATCTTGCCCGGAACCGTACCGTCGTTGAAGCTGTAGATCGTTGTCATCAGCAGCTCGTTGTCGCGCGGGTTCAAGTTGTAGAAAATGGACTTTGCCAGCACGCCTTCTTCGTCCAAACGGCTCAGGAAGCGGGCCAGCGGAGTTGCAACTTCTGCATCTCCAATCGCATCGTAGCCGGTATCGGGGCCTAATTTTTTGAACATGCGAGCGTTGTTGTTACGAGTTGCACCATAGTGGAACTGTTGTACCCAGTCGCTTTTGGCATCCATGACAGCAAACTCATATAGCATGGCAGAACGGAATTTGTCGATCTCTTCGGCTGTCAGTTCTTTCTTCATACGTGCTTTCAGGAAGATAGCCTCAATTTCTGCATCCGTGTAGGGTTCGGCATAGAAAGTGGTCAGACCGTGGTCAGACAGGCTACAGCCCTGTGATGCAAAGAAGTCGTGACGTTTCTGCAAAGCGTCGATCAAGTTTTTGAAGTTGAGGATCGACATATCGGCAGCAGCTTCCAGCTTGGTCAGGTATTCGTTATATGTATCGACATTCTCGATGGCCATTGCCTTGTCCGGGCGCCAGGCTGGCAGAACTTTGGTCTTCAGACCACTCTGGCGGATCTGGGCGTGATATTTCAAATCATCGATCGGATCGTCGGTCGTACATACGACTTCCACGTTCATACGCTCCATAATTGCCTGAGCGCGGAATTCGGATGTTTGCAATTTGGCTGTACATTCGTCGTATATCTCGCGGGCGGTAGATGGGTTCAGTACCTTGTCTATGCCGAAGATACGACTCAGTTCAAGATGAGTCCAATGATATAGCGGGTTGCGCATGGCATATTGCATAGTTTCAGCCCATTTTTCAAACTTCTCGTACGCCGGTTTGTCTCCCGTGATATATTCTTCGGGTACGCCATTGGCACGCATCGCACGCCATTTATAATGGTCACCACCCAGCCATATCTCTGTCAAGTCGGCAAACTGGTAGTTGTCGGCTATCTGTTGTGGAATCAAGTGGCAATGGTAATCGATGATTGGCATTTTTGCTGCATGTTCGTGATACAGTTTCTGAGCTGTCTCGGACTGGAGCAGGAAATTGGAATCGAGAAAGGATTTCATGATTTATGATTTTAGATTTATGATTTATGGATGATAGGTGAGAGGGTGTCAAATTGATATTACCGGACGCAGATGAGTCAGAATACGCAAACTGATGCAGATTTATTTAGTTGATAATTAATAATGTCTGCGCTCGTCTGCGTCCCATGAATACCTATATTTGACACACTCTCATCGTTTACCGATATTTTTTAATAGTTGCCAGTGCGTCGCGGCAAAGTGTGGAGATTGCCTCCCAATTGCCGGCTGCAATCATTTCTTTCGGGAACAGCTTGGAACCCATGCCTACGCAAGTCACGCCGGCTTTAAACCAGGCTGACAGATTTTCTTCCGTTGGTTCTACGGCACCTGTAGCCATGATCATGGACCAAGGCATAGGAGCTTTAATGTTCTTTACGAACGATGGTCCGCCTACGTTTCCGGCGGGGAAAATCTTGCATAAGTCACAACCAACTTCTTGGGCGAAACCGATTTCCGAAACGGAACCGCATCCTGGTGTATACGGGACTAAGCGACGGTTGCACACCTTTGCAATTTCCGGATTGAACAACGGACCGACGATGAAGTTGGCCCCCAATTGCAAGTACAGGGAAGCTGTTCCGGCATCTACGATAGAGCCGACACCTAATACCAGATCGGGGCATTCTTTTGCAGCGAACTTGATCAGTTCGGCAAATACTTCGTGGGCGAAGTCACCGCGATTGGTGAATTCGAATGCACGGACACCGCCTTCATAGCAGGCTTTGACAACCTGCTTTGCGATTTCTACATCCTTATTATAGTAAACAGGTACCATTCCTGTGCTGACGATCGCGTCGAGTACCTGCATTTTATTGAATCGAGCCATAATTAATAAATTAAAGAATTAAAGAATGAAGAGTTAATTGTCAATTACCTTGACACTCGTCCCGAAGCATCTCCACCCATCAGTTTTTCAACTTCATCGACAGTCACGTGATTGAAGTCACCGTAGATAGTATGTTTCAGGCAAGAAGCTGCAACAGCGAAATCGAGTGCTTTCTGGTCGTCTGTCGTATAAGTCAGCAGACCATAGATCAAACCACCCATGAAAGAGTCGCCGCCTCCTACACGGTCAACGATATGTGTAATGTCATAACGACGAGACTGGTACAGTTTGCCGTCGGCATAAAGAACACCGCCCCATGTATTGTGGTTGGCATTGATAGCGCCGCGCAATGTGATGATCACTTTCTTTGCACGCGGGAATTTGGCCATCAGCTGTGTACATACGGATTCGAACTCGGCTGCATTCACCTCGCCGTTTGTTGCTGTCACGTCAAAGCCTTCCGGTTTGATGCCGAATACCTTTTCTGCATCCTCTTCATTTCCTAAAATTACATCACAACCGGCAACCAATTCCGGCATCACTTCAGAGGCGGTTTTACCATATTTCCACAGGTTCTTGCGATAATTAAGGTCGCATGATACGGGGATGCCCATACGGTTTGCTACTTGTATAGCTTCAAGGCAAGCATCTGCCGCACCTTGTGAAATAGCCGGTGTAATACCTGTCCAGTGGAACCAGGATGCATCCTTGAATACTTCTTCCCAGTTTACCATTCCCGGCTGGATTTCAGAAATAGCCGAATGAGCGCGGTCATAGACGACTTTGCTGGCGCGGGCTACAGCACCTGTTTCCAGGAAATAGATACCCAAGCGGTCACCGCCGTAAACGATGTGAGAAGTCCCAACACCATACTTACGCAGGTCCATTACGCAAGCACGCGCAATGTCGTTTTTAGGCAAACGGGTTACAAACTCGGTCGCAATACCATAGTTAGCCAGTGATACAGCAACGTTTGCTTCACCGCCACCAAAGGTAGCATTCAATTTATCACTCTGACAAAAACGGAGATAGTCTGGTGTGGCCAGCCTAAGCATGATTTCTCCAAAGGTTATTACTTTTTTATCCATATCAATGGTTTATAATGTGTTCAGGCCACAAAAATAGGAGTTTATTTTTAAATAAACATGGTGTGTGCGCGAAAACATAATTAATAACTGAAATTATTCCAGAAAATAGACGTATCATTTGTCTTTCTCTGATCTTCGATCATTTTTTCACGGAGACGCTGGATTATTTTTCTGTATTTTTTTTGTCCGCTAAGGTTGTTCATTTCCCAGGGATCGTCTTTCAATTTGAATAACTGGGTCGTACGTTCTCCGTTTACATGATATTCGATTAGTTTCCAGATCCCGTCGGAAATGCTGCGTTGATTATCCATGTAGCAGTAATAGAGATGGTCGCGAATAGGCCTTCCCCCTTTTATAGAAGAAAGCAGGCTGACACCGTCTACCGATCGGGGCACAGGTAGTTGGAGCATGTCGCAAAGGGTCGGGAAAACGTCTATCAAATAGCATAGGTCTGCTGTTTTTTTACCGGTGTGTTGTGCGGCTGCTTTGATCATCAAAGGGACGCCGATGCTATGTTCGTAAACGTTCTGTTTCCCCATCAAACCATGTTGTCCGACTGCTAACCCGTTGTCTCCTGCAAATACGATGATTGTGTTTTCATATAAGTCGTTATCTTTCAGAGTTTGGATAATGTCGCCTACACGTTTGTCCACATGGGAGATCATGGCATAATATTCCCTAATATGTCTTTTGATCTCATCTGGACGGCGGGGAATAGCTGCCAATACCTCATCACGTATTTCTAATTCTCCGTTATCGAATGGGTGCTTTTCCATAAAGTTGGGTGGAAGTTGTATTTGGCCCTGATCGTAACGTTGCATGTATTCATCCGGCATGCTCCGAGGGTCATGAGGAGACATATAGGCAACCGATAGGAAGAACGGTTGATTTTTATCTTTTTGCTGTTGAATATATTCGATGGCTTCATGGGTGAAAATGTCTACTGAATGCTTTCCCGAATACATGTATTCTCCTTTCTCATATTCGACCTTGTTCGATTTTGCTTGGTTACGGATGACTGGGCGGCGTTTTCCGTAATTCATATCTGAGTGGTAATCGTATAGGGGAACGTTCCAATGGTCCCACATACCTCCGAAAAAGATTGCTTTCCCGTCTTTGAAACAACGGTTTAGGGCTTCATAGCTACTGTGCCATTTACCGGTATGGAAAGTGTTGTAACCAGCTTCCTGGAGGGTTTCACCTATCATCGTGTGTGAATCCGGGATTGTTGCTCCCTGTTTTTCGAGGTTATAAAGATACTTTCCAGTCATCAGCATGGCTCGGCTTGGCATACTGACGGCTCCGGATGTGCCACCCATGATATGGGCGTTGGTAAATACGGTACTTTCTCCTGCCAACTTGTCCAGATTGGGCGTTTGAACTTGTTCTTTTCCTAAAAAGTTCATTCCTGAAGCCCGCATATCGTCGGCTAGGATTAGAATAATATTGGGCGTTTTATCTGCTGCCAGTGAACTGGCAACAGATAAAAGAGAAATTCCGATCAATGGTAATGCTTGTTTCATTTCTTTGTGTTTATTGTGTGATTAGGTAAGTTCCGCCTTTTTGTGTGTCGAATGTCACTTGGAAATATTCTTTACCGTTTGACTGGATCGGTTTAGATGTAGCTATGGTTTTATCGTTCGATTTAACGGTGAAAGGCTGTCCGGTACGAAGCGTGCAGCTCTTCCCAGACAATGAACGGATCTTGGCCTCTGTCAATATCCCATCCTGCCAGTTCATGGCGATCTCGAAGTTACCCCGTGCTTTCAGACCGGAAACAGAACCTTCCTTCCATACATCGGGTAAAGCAGGCAACAGATGAGTGTATCCGGCGTGGCTTTGCAGCAGCATTTCAACGACACCTGCCGTATAGCCGAAGTTGCCGTCGATCTGGAAAGGAGGGTGTGCGCACAATAAATTCCGGAAGAGTCCTCCACCTTTATGCGCACTGTTTCCGAATCCGACAGGATTGAACAGGTTGGCAATGATCTTGTAGGCATGATTGCCGTCTAGCAGGCGTGCCCAGCAGTTTATTTTCCAGCCCATTGACCAGCCGGAAGCCAGGTCTCCCCGTAGTTCGAGCGTTTTGCGAACCGCATTAAACAATTCCGGTGTTTTGTCCGGTGTGATCTGGTCACTCGGATGGAAGCCGTACAGGTGGGAGAAATGGCGGTGTTGAGGTTCCGCTTCCTTGAAATCATATATCCACTCCTGTAGTTGCCCACGTTCTCCGATTTGATAGGGTTGCAGACGTGCCAGTTTGTTTTTCAGCTCATTCCGCAACGATTCATCCAGATTGAACATTTCCGAAGCCTCGATCGTGCGGGTAAAGGTTTCGCGGATGATTGCCATGTCCATCGTAGGACCCATGCTCATAGCTGCCGTTTGTCCATCTTCCGTGATGAAGCGATTTTCTGGGGAGACACCTACCGGAGTCACCAGGTATCCATTTTCATCCTCGATCAGCCAGTCAGCAAAGAACTCGGCTGCTCCTTTCATCAGGGGATAACCTTCATTTTTGAGGAATGTTTCGTCTTGCGTGAATTGGTAGTGTTCCCATAGATGACTGCATAGCCAGCCTTGCACCATCGGCCAGAAAGAGGCTGTCGGCACGTTGTCGTTTGGTAGCGATTCTCGCCAGATAGAGGTGTTATGATGGGCAACCCAGCCACGACGGTTGTACATGTTTCGAGCTGTCTCGGCTCCCGATACCGCGAGTTCACGGATCATCCGGAAGAGGGGCTGTTGGCATTCGGACAGGTTCGTCAGTTCGGCAGGCCAATAATTCATTTCCGTGTTGATGTTAATCGTGTAACCACAGTTCCAGGCCGGGATCGTGTCTTTATTCCACATCCCTTGCAAGTTCAGAGGCTGCCCACCCGGACGCGATCCGCTGATCATCAGGTAACGGCCGAACTGGAAAAGAAGGGCTGCCAGTTCAGGATCGGCTGTCTGGGCGAATTGCTCGATTCGTTTGTCGGTCGGCATCGCCTTTTGTTCGGGAGAAGATGCCAGTTTGAAATCGACGCGGTTGAACAGAGAACGATAATCCTCCGTATGACGTTGTTTCAGTGTCTGATAGTTATAAGAGAGCGCTTTGTCCAAGATACCGGCCGCTTTGGCTGAAGGATCTATGCCTTCTCGGCTCGGGCTTTTGTCGAAACCATTGAAACTGGTTGCCATGCTGAGCACAAAATAGACTTCATCCGTGTCGTAGACATGGATGCCGGAGTCAGTAATATCACATTTCCCGTCTTTTGGGAAAACAGGTTTCAATTGTGCTTCGAAGAGCATCCCTTTCCCATCGATCTCCTCACCGTAAAGCATCCGTTTGTTAAATTTGCGTTTACCGTTTGCATCGTAGAGCTCAGGGTGTTTGTATGGGTCGCCCCATTGTTCGATTTGCTCGAATGTACGCCGTTCCACATAGCCGGGAGCTTGCCCGTGAAGGATCAGGCGGTCGTCCCTCCCTTTTTGCAGGGCTGTCGGGTGGGGAGAAGTGAAATTGAGCGAGATGTCGATACTGTCCGGCGTATTACTTTTCAGTCGCATGACGATCACGTTATCCGGATGGGAAGCAAACACTTCCCGTTCGTAATGTGTTCCGCCCTGTTCGTAGACGGTTGTGGCAACGGCGTCTGAGATATTCAGTGTCCGTTTATACCGATTGGCCTCTCCCTGTTTGTTGTTTTGGATATGCAAGTCGCCGAACGGTTGATAATACTGGTGCAAGCGTCCGAGCCAGTTCTTGCAGACCAGATCGGAGGCTTCTGTATATTTTCCTGCTTTCATCAGCCCGACCACTTTGTCGAACATTTCCGGTGTTATTTTTACGTCTTTGAAAACGACCGAAGGCTCTCCGCTGTATAATGTGTTTTCGTTTAATTGGAGTTGTTCGTTGTCGGTTCTCCCGAAAATCATTGCTCCACTTCGTCCGTTACCGATGGGAAGAGCCTCGTCCCAATTCCGGGCTGGGCTGTCGTACCAGAGAACAAGCGGTTCTTTTTGTGGCGTTTCCTCACACGCCATCAGCAACAATAATAAGGTCAAATAAGTGATAATACGCATAATACATGGTATTTTAAGATTATAGAAAAAAGTGTCTGGATGCAAAGATATATTATTCTTTCATAAATGTTTACAAGTAGTCGGAATAGAAAACTGGGTTATTTGGGAATTTCCAGAACTTATCGTCTTTCCTCTGCGAAGGACGTAGCATAAAAAAACAGGTTCAAACTTACCGTCTCCTGATCTCTACCCGCGAAGTGAGTGGATAGCGCAGCCCTTTGGAAGATTTGTAATAAACTTCGGCCGCGCCTATCTTCAGCTTGGCACGTATCTTGATCGGGATATGGTTCTCGTCGTCGCCGATCCAGATTTCGGCCGCCTCCTTACTTTGGGTAAAGGCATCGTCGTAGATGTCGATATAGAAATGTCGGGTTCTGTATTTCAGTGTCTCGTTCCGTTCTACGATCTGTTGTCCGGTGTAGCGGAAACTGATGTTGATGCGTTCACGCCCTATCGCCACTTGGAAAGGAAAGCTCTCGCCACTCTTCATCTTGTTCCAGTCCAGGGAGCGCAGATACATCGTTGCTCCCAGCATGTCGAACATATAAGGCTCTTCCGTCACGAGCGTCGTGTCGATTTTCGTACGAGTGGGCGTATAACGATGGGAATGAGCGAGTATCTTCTTTTGGTCATAGGAGAAGCGGATGTCGTCTATCAGATAATAGTCGTTTTCGTTTACCCGCTTCTCACTTCGTAGAAGTAGCATGTCGGGGGTGAAATGACAATCGATTGTATCCCGCATCTTATAGACTTTCTCGATAATGCCGGAGGTGCGGAAGATAAGCCGGTAATGGCAGGATGGCTCGCCCTCATATTCCGCATCACGGATGGAAAGGGTGGCGTGGCCTGCACGGGGCATTAAAAGGCCCCATTTGAAGTATAATTCATATTGCACTTCCTCGCCGGAGTTGAATCTGTGCCGGACCGGAATTTCCTGTGCCATCGCACATACGGCCGATAGCAACAATAAAAATACCAGCCATATACGGACGGTTTTAGAACGGCATTCCCATGTTACCGCTGCTATTATTCCTTGACGATGATTGTTGACTTTCATCCTTGTAGTTTCTTTTCTTCTTGGTTGCTTCCTTCGGCTTATTCTTCGTTATCTCAAGAGGCTTTTGCTTAGCCAGCGGGGTGGAGTTGACATTCCATGTCTCTTCGACCTGCCAGTTCTGCATGATCTCGTACATTTTGGGAGAATAATAAACTTCTTCGGGCTGTCGCTTTTCGGCATAATTACCAGTGTCCCACACTCCGTTGTCATTCGTGTCGATCACGATACGGGCATAATACTTATCAGGCTTCAAGTCCATGAAGAGTACTCCGCCGTCTTTTACTTTCGCTTTGCGGACAGGGGCGTCTCCAGTGCTGAGCAACTCGACGAAAGCAGTCGTGTCCACACCGTTGATATTGAGATAGAGGTGACCGTATTCGTCTTCCTTCTTGATCTTGAACTCGCCGGTAAAGAAATCGTTCCACTTTCCGTAAAGGCTGTGAATGGCGGCGGAATCTACTTCGATACGGTATTCTTCCCCATACTTCCACGGACGTCTGATAAAATAGTTCAGGCTGTTAGTCGAATCGGGGAAGAAGTCGAAATCGACCGTATTCCAAACGGTATCGATCTTCTGGTCAAGGAAGAACATATCTTTGTTGATATCCAATACCGGTTCGTTGAAGGTTACGGATATCGTATCGAACAGGTCCATCGAACCGGGAGCGTCTACCTGCATGCCTAAGAATACGATCGGATCGGGTTCGTCTTTCTTTTTTTTCTTTTTCTTTTCTGCCGGACGGCGACGTAATACCAGCTGGACCGTGTCGGTTTGCGGACGCAGGATATTCAGGGAGTCACTTTTCGGATAGGAGACCTGGACCTGCAGGGTGTCCTGTTTCCAGACGGTCGAATCGACAAGCCAGTAGTTGACGGCTGTACCGCCTTCTGTCTGCTGCACAAAATACCAGGAACTGTCTTCCGGAATAAAATTGATGGGGAGAGGTACCGGGACGGTGTCCAGCTTCGTGTTGAAACGCAGCGTAAAGTATTTTTCGTCCGGGCGTTCAGGTTTCACCATATACTGGCGTTCGAACTTTTCCTTGAACAGGCGGAGCTCGATGTTGTCCGGGAAGAACCGGGTATAACCGATCGTCCGGATCGTATCGATCGTCAGGCTGTCTTTCCAGGTCGTATCCTGCCGGGTCGTCAGTTCGAAGGAAGGGACGATGACAGAATCCAAGAAAGCGATATCCTCGCCCGGCTGGTCGAATTTATAGTCGCGGTTCACATCGTTCAAAGCGAAAATATGATAGGTTCCGGGAGCGATATTACGGATCGTGAACTGCCCTTTGTCATTTGTTCGGGAAGTACGGACGAACGGAAGTTTCACGAATGCGGAATCTTCCAGGTTGTTGTGCAGACCGATCGTAATGCCTGGCATTGGTTCGAGGTTCTCGGCATTCAGCAAGACTCCTGAAACTTCGAGTGTGTCGATTATGTCTCCGGTTGAAAAAGCGAAAGAGAAGTTCTCGAACACGTTTTTCTCATTATTGTCGGAGATGGAATTGGTGAAGTCGATCGTATAGGTTGTGTTGGGTTTCAACGTGTCTTTCAGTTCGATTACCGCCTTCTTCCCGGCAGAGCGGATAACCGGTAGCTCCATTTGAGGCGGAGTGATAATCACGTTCTCCGAAGGTTTCTCGATCTGGATCAACTCGTCAAAGAGGATTTCGATCTTTTTGCCTGTATAATTAATTTGGTTCGGGATCGGTGTACTGCTTACGAATTTGGGAGGCGTCTCATCATAGGGTCCTCCGTTCGGACTGCCGATATTGGCGCACGAATAGATGACAGTCAACAACAGCATTCCATACAACAGGCGGAATGAATTACGTATATATTTATTATCCATTTATGTCTATTTCAAATACATTTGACAAACACGCGCAAAAATAGGGAAAAATCCGGTGAAAATTAGTAGGATATCCTGCCATTAATCAATCTTTGCATTTAAATGGGCTTTTGTCCGATTGTCGTTTTCAACATCCTGAACCCGATCCTGCAATACAAACATTTCTTCTTTTCACAATATTCACGTTTTAATTGGATCAAAGCCTGGCTGTCACCTGCATGGCGGACGGCGATACCGGCGTTGCAGAAGGTGGAGACGATGGTGTTCTTTTCCGGGGGAATACTTTCTAAAAGACGGGTGGCACGTTCGCAATATTCAGGTTGTTTGTTATGTAGGCCGTAGGCAAAAAGCATCGGAACGACCGTGTTTATCAGCAGAATGTTCAGGGCGTTTTCACCTATGGTCTTTTCTTTCCGGGGAGAAGCGTATCGGAAATGATAATGTGTCTCCCAATAAACGGATGGAGGAATCCTGAAATACTTTTTGATCTCTCCGGTGCTCCCGGCTTCAAGAATGGCTGAGAACAAGGTGTCGTGCTGCACCCAGAGAGCAGCTAACTGTGCCACTTTCAGATACGGGAAGTTGACCGGTCGTGTCCGTAGGTTCTTAAACACGAAATCTTCCATCGGCGAAAGGCTGAACTTATGGCGTAGAAAATCGTATTCCCGTTGCAACAGGCGGTAGTAATGGTCGTCGTTCTCCTCCGCTAACATCCCTGCTTGTCCGAAAAGCATCGCTTCTATCTGCGAATGGCTGCTCCGTTGTTTTTGGATGCAACGGAGCGGCAAGCTCTTTGCCAGCCTTTCAAAAGCATCATTATTCACACCAAAGCCGAAGTTTCGAGTTAAAGTAATATAAAAGACCTCGTTCCAGTCTGCCTGATATGTATCCAAAAGGAAGAAAATGTCATGTGTTTTCCTTTCCAGTCGCTCACTCAGCAAAGCCTCCATCCAGCAGGCTATATGTAGAGGGGCGATCCCGGCTATATGATCGAGGCATGGAAGAACCGTTTCCCGGTAAAGCAACCAGTTTATGCTACGGCGGACATTTTCCGGAACGGTTAGGAGCATTTGTGGGATCGGATTCCCGTTCATTCGGATAGGCTGGAAATCATTAAAGCCTGTAATATGGAGAATTACGCTGTCGTATGCTTTATCCGCATCATGATGATGGAGCAGCCAGTCGGAAGATTTATCATGAACTTCGACACTTCCTGCCCATAGTGTTCCGTCTATTTTGATCTTCGCATTGAAGAAATCGGGACCTGCATCCGTATTCTGCATTCCGGGATCGATTACCTGAACAGAGCGTCCATCTGTGGTTGCCAATGGGGTAGCCGTGTAAAGTTTGTATTTCCAAACATAATGTAATAAACGTTCCATCTTTTTTCAGAGTTAAGATTTATGTCCCAAATCTAAGCATTATTCTTTATATTTGCAGCACGTTATCAGTTGAAAGTTGAAAGTTAAAAATTGAAAGTTAAATATATAAGTATGAAGATTGCACTTATCGGTTACGGAAAGATGGGAAAAACTATCGAGCAGATAGCACTTGGCAGAGGACATCAGATCGTGTCTGTCGTAGATATCAATAACCCCGAAGAAATACGCTCCGACAATTTCAAAAGTGCTGATGTCGCGATCGAGTTTACGACTCCGGCAACAGCATTCGACAATTATATGCAATGTTTTGCCGCAGGCGTTCCGGTTGTTTCCGGTACTACAGGCTGGCTTGACAAGATCGGACAAGTCAAAGAAATGTGCGAAAAAGAGGGAAAAACTTTTTTCTATGCCTCCAATTTCAGCATCGGTGTAAACATTTTCTTCGCCCTCAACAAATACCTGGCAAAGATTATGAACAGCTTCCCTGCTTATGATATCAAAATGATGGAAACCCATCATATCCATAAATTGGACGCTCCCAGCGGAACAGCCATCACATTGGCAGAAGGAATCATTGAAAACGTGGATCGCAAAGACCGCTGGACGTTGGAAACGGCTGAGAAAACAACCGATATTCCTATCCATGCCATTCGCGAGGGAGAAGTTCCGGGTATCCATGAAATTACATACGAGTCGGACGTCGACACGATCAGCATCAAGCACGATGCGAAGAGCCGTGCCGGATTTGCATTGGGTGCCGTTATTGCTGCTGAATTTACCGCTGGAAAGAAAGGTTTCCTTGGAATGGACGATATGCTTAAATTTTAATTAATAACAGAAACAAATGAAGAAGTTTTCTAAAAAACAATGGATTAAATTCAGCATAGCAGCCGTTCTCTACTTGCTTTTCACGCTTTGGATGCAGAATGCTTGGCTGTTGTTGGGCCTGATTGTCCTTGTCGATATTTTCCTGACCGGGTACATTCCCTGGGGAGCCTGGAAACGCACCAAGAATCCGCAGGTACGCAATGTGTTGGAATGGGTGGATGATATCCTGTTTGCACTGGTTGCCGTTTATTTCATCAATATCTTTATTTTCCAGAATTACCAGATTCCCAGTTCCTCTCTGGAGAAGTCCTTGTTAGTGGGCGACTATCTATTTGTCAGTAAGCTCAGCTACGGACCGCGTGTACCGAATACGCCGGTTGCCTTCCCGCTGGTACAAAACACATTGCCGTTTTTCAACTGCAAGTCTTATCTGGACTGGCCGGAGTGGGACTATAAACGGGTGAAAGGTTTCGGGCATGTGAAGCGGAATGATATTGTCGTGTTCAACTTTCCTGCAGGTGATACGGTTGCATTGAAGGTTCAAAACCCGGATTATTATCACTTGATAGAACAATACGGGCGAGAAGCTATCCAGTTGAATAAAGCGGATTTCGGTGATGTGATCTATCGGCCTGTCGACAAACGCGAGAATTATGTCAAACGGTGTATTGGTATGCCGGGCGACACGATCGAGATTCGTGACAACCAGGTCTACATCGATGGTGTTGCTGCCAAGAATCCTGAAAAAATGCAGCTTAACTATTTCGTCGAGACGGACGGTTCCATGTTGAGTGAAGAGCAGTTCCGTTTGCTGGATGTCAGCAAAGCCGACCGTGTATTGATCGACGGAAGCTATAATTCCAAATATATGTCCATGTTGGGCATCCAGCCGAATGGCAATGGCCAGTATAATCCAGTTTACCATTTTCCGCTGACTCAAAAGACATTGGAGATTGCTAAAAAACTTCCGGTCGTGAAGCGTGTGGTTCTCGAACCGGACCCTATGGGAGCCGATTCTTATTATCCGGTAGATTACCAACCCGGAGGGAGCCGCGACAATTACGGACCGCTATGGATTCCGAAGAAGGGGGCTACGCTCCCGTTGACGGAACGTAATATCGCTCTTTATAAACGCTGTATCGTCAACTACGAACATAATAAGCTGGAAGTAAAGGATGGTAAGGTCTATATCAACGGCAAGCCGGAAACGACCTATACGTTTAAATACGATTATTACTGGATGATGGGTGATAACCGCCACAACAGTGCCGACAGCCGTTCCTGGGGCTTCGTGCCGGAAGACCATATCGTAGGCAAGCCAATCATGATCTGGCTGTCACTGGATAAGGATCGTAGCTTGTTCGACGGCGGTATTCGTTGGAACCGTATGTTCCGCTGGGTACATCCTGACTAAGCAAGTTGCTATGGGGGAAAAGGTGAATGATAACATAAACGGGACGGGCGACTATAAGGCGGGAGACCGTGAAGGTCGCCCCTACTATATAGGCTGGGTGATAACGGTCGTTATTGCCTTTCTCGTTGTTATACCTGTTCGCCGTTTCTGTATCGAATCTTACCGGATATCGACGAATGCGATGGAAGAGGCGTTGCATCAGGGCGATTATATCCTGGTAAATAAATTGCCGCTTGAAGGAAACCCGGGGCGAAACAAGGTTGTGCTGTTTACCAGCCCTCTTCTGAAAGATACGGTGAGCAATCCATTGTTCTTGAGCCGTTGCATCGGTATGCCTGGAGACACTATCCTGGTGAGTGGCGACGGGTACGAGGTGAACGGGAAACTGCTGCCTCACTCTCCTCGTGCGCTTAATACCTGTTTCATTACCCAGAAGAGTGCTGCTGATTTCCTGAAAGCTTTGCAAAAGCTGAATATTCCGGTGCGAGACTGGAAGAGCGAGACGTTCGGTTTTTCTTTTTCCCTGACGACCTTCGAAGAATATCAATTGCGTGAAGAGCTGACGGAAGAGATGAACATTCATTTTATCCGGAATCAGGCAGCTCCGTACAAGCTGGTCGTTCCCCGTAAAGGCCGGGCCTATCGTCTGGATGAAGCTGCCCTTACCGCCTGTAAGGAGGCGATATTGGCCGAGGCCGGAGAAAAGGCCGTTTTTCGTGATGGAAAGCTATATTTAGACGGAAGAGAAACTACTTTTTTCTTTTTCGGGCAGGATTATTACTGGATGCTCTCCGACAATGTAAACGAATCGGTCGATTCCCGCCATTTAGGCTTTATCCCGCATGACCATATCATCGGGAATGCCTGGCTCTGCTGGTTCAGCCGTGACAAACAACGAATCTTTAAACCCGTAAACTGATGCAATCTGTCTATATTTCTACAACCTATCTGGGCCCCGTCCAGCAATATTGCAAACTGTTCCAATATCCGGAAATACATCTCGAAACAGCCGAAAACTACTTGAAGCAAACCTTCCGGAACCGTTGCACCATTGCTGCCGCCAACGGTCCGTTAGCCTTGTCCGTCCCTATCGTGAAACCGGATACATTGAAGTGCCCGACCAAGGACATCCGTATCTCCGATCACGGGAACTGGCGTCACCTGCATTGGAACGCTTTGGTTTCGGCTTATAATATGAGTCCGTTTTTCGAATATTACGAAGAGGATTTCGCTCCTTTTTACGAGAAGAAGTATGAGTTCCTATTCGATTACAATGAGGAACTGCGCCAGTTGATCTGCCGTCTGCTCGACCTGCACCCGAATGTCATCTATACGGAAGAGTACCAGCCTGAAGTGCCGAATGATTTCCGAGAAATCATCCGTCCTAAACATGAAGGAGAAGATCCGTCCTTCTCTCCGAAACCCTATTACCAGGTTTTTCAGGACAAGCACGGATTCCTTCCGAATATGAGTATTGTGGATTTACTGTTTAATATGGGACCGGAAGGGCTGCTGGTGTTGCGTGATTCCATTGTGGCACCGGAACAGCCCTAATAGAGGTTATGTCAGTTCTTTTTCATCGTATAATCCTTCACCCCTAACGAATCGTATGCCTGTAGCAGGGCCTCGTCGTTATCGGAAATCATCAGGAGTTTGTCGTTTTCTTTCAGTTCCGTATTGCCTTTCGGAATGAAGTAATGTCCGTCGCGTTTCACCATAACCGCAAGGGTATGGTCGGGCAAGGTGAGTTGCATCAGCTTGTTTCCATGAGAAAGAACAGCCGGGGTGATATCTATCTCACTCATGGCACTCTTGATATCTTCCGGCAATTCTATGCCGAAGACGTCTTTCCGTTCCGGGCTGTCGATGAGGCCAAGCCATTTGGCCGCCTGCGTTACGGTCGTCCCCTGTATCAGGAGGGAAAGAATCGTAATGAAAAACACGATATTGAAGATCATACCTCCATGATCGACCCCGGCGATCCAGGGATAAGTGGCGAAGATGATCGGTACCGCTCCACGAAGTCCCACCCACGAGATATACAGTTTCCCTTTTGTCGTGAAACTTTTAAACGGGAGCAAACAAAGAAAGATCGTAACAGGGCGGGCTATCAGTATCATAAATACCCCTACCAACAGGCCTACCGGAGCGACAGGCAGCAACTCGTGCGGGTTCACCAACAGACCTAACGTAAGGAACATAACGATCTGCCACAGCCAGGCAAAACCGTCGAAGAAAGTTCCCATGCTCTTCTTATGTACAATCTTGGCGTTCCCCACGACCAGACCGGCAATATACACGGCCAAATAACCGTTCCCTTTGCATAAAGTGGTCGCCGAGAAAGTAAAGAAAGCAGTCGTCAACAATAGGATCGGATATAAAGACTCGTTGTCCATATTGATCTTGTTGATCATCAGAACCGCCAGCTTTCCCAACAGGAAACCGGCTATCGCACCGACAGACAGCTGGACAAGCAATTGCAAGACAGCTTCCTGTAAGTTCATACCTCCGACCTGTATATAAGCGATAATGAGCAAGGTAAGCATATACGCCATCGGGTCGTTGCTACCGCTCTCCAATTCCAACGTCGGGCGCAAGCGTTGTTTCAGATAAACGCCTTTGCTCCTAAGGATGGAAAAGACGGAGGCTGAGTCTGTAGACGACATTACCGCCGCCATCAACATCGATTCCGCTATCGTAAGGGTTTCGTAACCGGTGGACCATAAGAACACATAATAAATAAATCCCCCCGTTATAAGAGTCGTCAGCAAGACGCCTACCGTTGCGAGTATGACACCCTCTTTCGCGATCGGCTTGATCTCGGACACCTTCGTATCCATACCACCTGAAAATAGTATGATACTTAATGCCAGCATACCTATGAACTGTGCCGCGCTGGGATTACTGAACTGAATACCCAAGCCGTCGCTACCAAACAGCATTCCGACGCCTAAAAAGAGAAGCAAGGCGGGAAGGCCGAAACGGAAACCGGCTTTGCCGGCAATAATACTGAAGAAAAAGATTGTGGAGGCAACCAGTAAGATTACTTCCGGATTTTCGAAAATATGTAAGTCTTGAAACATAAGTTGATAACAGTTTACTATCATTAGCTACTTCAAAGTAACGAAAAAATAGTGAGAAGTACAATAACTTACCATATAAAAGAGCAAGAAGTGTGTATTTATTTGTGTAGATAAAAATGAAAAGATGATTTTCTCCTTATAAATTCTTAAATCGGTGCCAGCAATTATATAATCAGCGGCAGTGATTATGTAATCGCAGGCACTGATTATATAATCACTGCCGCTGATTTAAGAATTTGTGACAGGGTAATTGAGAATGGATCGTGTCTCTGTCTCTTTTCTATGGAGAATAGAGATTATTCGTTATATTTGTGGGAAATAATAATGATATCATGAGCAGAACTAATCTATTCTTATTATTGCTGGTTTTCCTTGCGGGAACTTCATGCAATAAGCAGCAGCATTTCATTTCGGACGATGCGTTTCGTGCCGAAGTTGAAAAAGATTTCCAGGCAAAGCAGGCTGCTCTGCCGAACGGGAATCTTTTTTCCGTCTTCAACCAGCAGATGACACCGGACGAAAAAGAGGCGCTTACTTTCTTGTATGCCTATATGCCGATCGGGGATATTACGGATTACGACGGGCAACTGTATCTCGACAATATCCGCAGCTCGTTTCGTGCACGGGTGGAAATGCCCTGGGGAGACAGCATACCGGAAGATATCTTCCGCCATTTCGTACTTCCCGTGCGAGTCAACAACGAGAACCTGGACGAGAGCCGCATGGTTTTTTATGAAGAACTGAAAGATCGGGTGAAAGGCTTGTCCTTGTATGACGCCGTGTTGGAGGTGAACCATTGGTGTCATGAGAAAGTGATCTATACACCATCAGATGCCCGGACGAGTTCGCCGTTGGCATCTGTGAAGACCGCTTACGGGCGTTGTGGAGAAGAGTCGACGTTTACCGTAGCTGCCCTTCGTTCGGTCGGTATACCTGCCCGCCAGGTCTATACGCCGCGTTGGGCGCATACCGACGATAACCATGCCTGGGTGGAAGCCTGGGTAAACGGTAAATGGTATTTTCTCGGAGCCTGCGAACCGGAACCGGTCCTCAATTTGGGATGGTTCAACGGACCGGCTTACCGTGGTATGCTGATGCACACGAAAGTATTCGGCAAATACAACGGACCGGAAGAAGTCATGGATGTAACCGACGGTTACACCGAGATCAACGTAATCGACAATTATGCCCCGACAGCCAAAGCGACGATCACCGTTGTGGATGAAAATGGCCGGCCGGCTGCCGGAGCCAATGTTGAATTCAAAATATACAATTATGCCGAGTTCTATTCCGTAGCCAATAAAAAGGCAGATGCCGAAGGGAAAGCTTTCCTTTCGGCCGGTAAAGGCGATATGCTGGTATGGGCGACCAAGGATGGCAAGTTCGGATATAGCAAGGTGTCGTTCGGCAAAGATAATAATGTGACGATTACGCTTGACAAGAAGCCGGGCGACATCGAAACCGTCACGCTCGACGTCATTCCTCCGGTAGACGGCTCCATTGCTGCCTGCGTGACAGACGAACAGAAAGAGGCCAACGCCAAGCGTCTGCACGAAGAAGATGTGATCCGCACTAAATATGTGGGCACTTTCTATACGGAAGAGAAAGCGGAAGCACTTGCCAAAGAATTAGGTATCGACCCGCTGAAAACAGCCGATGTCATGATCGGTAGCCGGGGTAACTGGCGTGAGATCGAGAAGTTCCTTCGTGATACGCCCTCCGACAAGCGCCCGATGGCGATGGATTTGCTGAATGTCATCTCCGCCAAGGACTTGCGCGATACGCCGGCTTCCGTATTGGCGGACCATCTGAACAATGCCCAAGCGGTACAAAGCTCCCTGTTCACCGAATATATCCTCAATCCGCGTGTGGCAAACGAGTTCCTGACACCGTACAGGAAGTTCTTCGCCGCTAACGTCGATCCGATGTTGGTGAAGAAGGCCAAAGCTGATCCGCAATTAATTGTAGACTGGGTGAAGGAAAATATCAGTATCAATGACAGCCTGAATCCGCAACGCATTCCGATTATGCCGATGGGCGTATGGAAATCGCGCGTGGCCGACAAAGGTTCCCGCAACATATTCTTCGTTGCCGTATGTCGTAGCATCGGTATTCCGGCACGTATCGAACCGGTAGCAGGAAAAGTGCAATATGCGAAAGGCCTGAACTGGGTGGATGTGGATTTCGAAGCCGCCGAGCAGACGATTGCCAAGCAAGGCAAGGTCGTCGCTTCTTACCAGCCGATCAAAGCATTGCAGGATCCGAAGTATTACAGCCATTTCACAATTGCGAAAGTGTTGCCGACCGGCAAGTTGCAGACACTTAACTTCGAATCGGGCGATGTGGATATGGGGGGCGGCGACACTTGGAGCGCCTTGTTGAAAAAGCCGCTTTCTATGGATGAGGGCCATTATATGCTGGTAACCGGAACGCGTATGGCGAATGGTAGCGTATTGGCCGAAATATCCTTCTTTAACGTTGAACCGGGTAAGACAAGCAATATCAAACTGGAGATGCGTGAGAGTCAGGATGATGTACAGGTCATCGGCAACTTCAACTCCGAAAACAAGTTCAAACGGGCTGACAATGGCGAGGAAACGAGTCTGTTAGCGACTACCGGCCGCGGCTATTATATCGTCGCTGTCCTCGGAGCCCGCCAGGAACCGACCAACCACGCCATGCGTGACATTGCTGCCGTAAAGAAGGAGCTCGAAGAATGGGGCCGTGGCATGGTCTTGCTGTTCCCCGATGAAAAGGGTTTTCAGAACTTCGACCCGAAAGAGTTCGGAGAGTTGCCAAGTACCATCACATACGGTATAGATATCGACAAGACGATTCAGAAGGAGATCGCCGCAGCCATGAAGTTGCAGAATGCCAACACACTGCCTATCTTCATTATCGCCGACACTTTCAACCGCGTAGTATTCGTTTCACAAGGCTACACGATCGGCTTGGGAGACCAGTTGATGAAGGTGATACATAAGTTGTAATCTCTTCTAAAGAAAAAGAGTGTGTGTCAAAACCGCCTCGTTCTCGCGCTTGACACACACTCTTTTTAATATATAGTAAATTTTAAAAAGCGATTACCGACGGCGGCGTACGCTGCGGACCGGAGCGCTTTTCTGGGCTTTCGGAGCTTTGACTTTGACCTCCTTTTGTTTACTCTCTTTGGCGGCTTCCGTCTTTTTGCCACGGGCGGAGACAGTTGCGCTTTTGGTTTTCTTGCCTTTTGTGTCAGCAGCCAACTGAGCTGTATCCGGTTGCAGATAGAGGGACTTCTCGAAGGTGATCAATTGATTCTCGATACGTTCCTGCTCGCGTTTCATCGAATCGGGTGTCGGGCAGTAGGCTTGCAGAGGCTGATTCATCAGGTTCTGCGTCTTGAAGATATCGCCCTGGAACATCCGGCGACGGAAATAATCGTCGAGCGTGAAAGTCATGGCGTTGTTGATGTTGGACGTCATGATATAGGCCGTATTGATATAGGGCCGCAGGTTTTCATAAGGAATCCAGAACATCGGCATGGTGTTCTGTCCCATATCGTCCACGATCGTCAGGATCGGGCAGATCGCCAGTGTCTTGACATCGAATACGGAGTTGTTCTGGTCGAAATACCAGGCTTCTTTTATATAATAGGAGCGGACATCACCGGAAGGAATATCGCTTTCGTTTACGACGAAACTGGCGGGTTCGTTGTCTTTGCCCGGCGTCTCTTCATAGAAGATGCGGCAACGGTCCAGCATGACTTTCAGGTCGAGCTTGCGGTTGTCGCTGAAATCCTCATAACCGTCCAGGTATTCATAGGCGGACAGCTTACCCTCGCATACCAGCTGGAAGATGATCGAAAACAGATTCATCTGTCCGTTCATCGGTTGGGTGGGATAGTATAGAGGAGCATTCTGCTCTTTCGTGAGATCGATCTGGCGATAGATGACACGCATCCAGCGGGCGTTGCCGATATTCTGCGTCATCCGTTCGTTCATATCCTGTGCACGGACGGTCAGTTCGGGCATACCGCTCTCTTTCTTATCTTCTTCACGGGCGCCACGGCTCGATACGGGGCCACGGCGTCTCTGCTGTTGTTGCTGGGCGTTACCGGCCTCTTCCTGCGCCTGCATGGGGACGGAGGCGAACAGGGCGATGGCGAGGGTTGCTATGTAATATAAACGTTTCATATATCTTTATACATTACGGGGCGAGCAAACCTCGCCCCTATGTTATGTTAATTGACGATTACTTCGACGGTCGGAATGATACGTTCCTTGTTGTCCGGTCCTAATACCTTCACATGGGTAATGTAGAAGCGTTTGCCTCTTGCCAGGCGGCGGATATAATCTTTCTGACGCTGTGAGAACTGGTTGCCTTGCGTGACTTCCGGAATGATGTTGCCCATCGAATCGTAGAAAGTCAACTCGAAACTCAACACCTTGAACGGCACGTTCAGCAAGTCGTCGTCGATAGCCGCCTGGATACCGTCGGCTTCCACCAAATTCCGTTTGGAGAACTGGCCACCACGGAACTTGCGCATATTGCCGTTCTGGTCCTTATATTCGATAAAAGGCATCGGATCAGGCAGGGCGCGTACGCGGAAAGTCGTTTTCGCCATCTCGACGCTGCGGCCATCCGCCATTTTAGCATGGACGGAAACGATGGCATCTGTTCCGACCGTTGTCGGACGGGCTTCCCATTGGTCTCCTTTGCGGATCAATGTCCCGTTTGTCATGGTCGCCGTCACATTACCGCTCGGTACGCCCGGCACGGCAATACGGATCGGGTTGGCGATTCCGGCATACAACACATTCATCAGCATCGGCGCTACCGTCGCACTCGGTTCCGTCACGAAATATTCGCTTTCGAACTCGCGGCGCATCACGCTGCCGTCACTACCCGGCATTTCGATATATCCTTTGACCGGATAAGTGCCCGGAGTACCGGCGACAGCCGTAAACATGCCGTTTGCATCATAAGGCAGTTCCTTTCCGTTCACATAGACGGTCGGGCGTTTCGTCGAGTCGACAGCCGATAAGACGATATTGGCCTTGTACTGACTGCCACGCATGACGATCTGGCTTTCCGGGATTACCTGTGCCGTGATCTGGTTCACACGATAGTCGCGCATGTCGACGCTGCTCAGCAGGTTCGACAACACTTCACCTTCGGCATAGCGGATATCGCTTTGCAATTTCGTCAGCAAGGTAACAGCCGCCGCCACCGGCATATTCTCGAACAAAGCCTCTTCCCAAGTGCGGGTATTGATACCAGCCTTGTGAGGCGGTGTCGTCGACAGGCTGGCTTCGATGATGCGCGTCTTGGCAGAGTCTTCCACCATCTCGCCCATCAGTGTCCGGTATTTTTCGATGCTCTGGCGCAATTTTTTGCCTTCACCCGAAACGGGAGACAACATCACGCGGGAAGCCGCTTCGAGGTCGTCCTTATGATCGATATTATTGACATCGGCATCCTTACCGTCGGCAATCTGTGCAATACGCACTTTCAGATCCTGCACATAATTGTACAGGCTGTCGGAAGCCTGCTTCACCTTTGTCCCCTTTTCGTACCATTCACGTACTTTTTCGGGATTTGTCTGATAATAAGCCTTCAGTTCCTCCGTGACGATCTCATTACGGGTCGAGGTATTATCGATAGAAGTACGCAAGCTGCCTTCCACCAGTTCGAAACCGTCAAGTACCTCCGACGACACGTTGAGTGCCATCATAGCGATGAACACCAGATACATCAGGTTGATCATCTTCTGACGGGGCGAATTGGGATTATTTGCTATTCCTGCCATATTCGATTACTTCATTGGGTTGTTTGTATACGGAGTTTGCTGCTGATATCCGTACGGTTGCTGATAGGCCTGCTGGTAATTCTGCTGCTGTGCGGGCTGCGGTTGCTGCTGTTGGTAAGCAGGCTGCTGCGGCTGTGCAGGTTGCTGATACCCCATATTGACCGTCATGGCCTGTAATAGGCGGCTGTATACCTGGTTCAATTCGGCCAACTGTCGCGTCATCTTTTCCGTCTCGTTACGGAACACGGAACTGTCGACAACGGAGCCGTCATACATTTCGCGAATACGGCTCAAACCACTGTTGATATGTTCGATCGATTCGATCTGTGAGCTGATACTCTTCAACTGTATCTCGTAGATCGTGTTCAAGCCGGATATGTTGCGGTTCAGCATTTCCATCTGCTGCACGTAACCGCGGGAATTCTGGTTAATGCCATCCGAATTATCCGTAATGCTCTTATACGAGTTCAAGAGCGTGTCGGAAACGTCGGTCAGCGAATGGGTCACCTGGCTGAAACGCTCCATATTCTCGGACATGCCCGAAAGTTGTTCCAAGTATTTCTGCGTCGCTTCCGTCAGCTCCGCCATTTTGGAGATCTGTTCGGCGGCACCACTCAGCTTCTTGATACTGTCGGAAAGGTTTTTCGTATCTTCTTCGCTCACATCCAGGCCGAGACTGCCCAGTCCGGAAGCCTGCTTGCCGCTTAAATTGATTTTCAGCCCGCCAGCGATCTCGTCATCGGTCGTATTCTCCGGCGAGTTGACCAGATTGGACATAGGCGTATTGGCGAAATCCGGACGGTCGAGCGGATTCTTCGATTTCAATACCGGGAACACTTCTTCCCAGTGATATTCATTGAATGGCTTTTCAAATGCGGAGATAAAGAATACCAATGCCTCTACCGTCATGGCCACAAACAGGATCTGGTTACCATACGGCAAGTGCAACAACTTGAACAAGGCGCCGATAATAACGATGGAGGCACCCCAGCTATAACAGAAATTCAGTACCCGCTTGCCTTTTTCACTGGCGAGGTACATTTCTACTCTGTTTTTATATCTTCTATATTTTCCCATAATATAATGTATATTCGTTAATTAGAGAGGGCGGGCGAACCCCGCCCCTGCGTTATTTTTTACCTTTTGCTCTCGAAAAACCGATTTGTGTGCGGGCGCAACGGAAACCGATGTATGAACGGGTTTCGTTCTGGTATTCGAAGGTGCGCATATCCGAACGGATGAACTGTGCCACGTCTTTCCAGGAACCGCCTCGTACGACCTTCTTTTTCATGGCGTACGGGTCTTCTTTCGCGGCATTGTAGCGCAGATCCGGGTTCATGTCGCTCATCTGGCTCGGTCCGGATTCGGAATAGGAGGTAGATGTCCATTCCGCCACATTGCCGGCCATGTCATAGAGGCCGAATTCGTTCGGAGCGAAAGAGCCGACACGCGAAGTAATCAGGTGTCCGTCTTCTGTATAGTTGCCTTTGCCCGGCTTGAAGTTGCCTAAGAAGCAACCTTTTCCGCTCACCAGTTCGTCACCGGCCCACGGATATTTGTTTTCGTTCTTGCCTGTACGGGCGGCATATTCCCACTCGCCTTCGGTCGGCAGGCGGAACGGTTCAATGGCCTGTCCGCTGGGGAAGTTCAGAGATTCCTTGAACAGGTTGGTGCGCCATACGCAGAAAGCAGTCGCCTGTTCCCAAGAAACGCCTACCACAGGATAATCGTCATAGCCCGGATGCGAGAAATACATACGCATATAAGGTTCGTTGTAAGCATTATTGAAATCGTTCACCCAGCAACTTTCGTCCGGATAGATATTCACGATACGGGTATGAAGGAAATCCCATGGTCCGCTAAGCTGGCGCGTGATGGTCTCGTTCACGATCTCACCTTCCTCAGTGATGTAGGCCGTATCTTTGGATATCATGATCACTTCGTTGGGATCGACCTGTATATCGGTGTTACGCACGCGGGCTGCCGGGTCCAGGTTGTGTTTGCGAAGGGCAGCCGACGTATAATCGTACCATTCGTAACGGTAGACCATCTGTTTCGGGTCCAACGTCTTTTCGCCGGTCACCGGATTGACGGTATAGACGCTTTCGATTGCCCGGATCTCGTCTTCATTGGCACGTTTCCAGGGAATCGGGCGGCTCCAATCCAGATGCGGGGTAACCGGTTCGCCGTATCTATCTTCGGTAATCTTAAACAGGTCATTGCCGCCATAAGCCGGGTCGGCCAGACGCTCGCGGATAATGGAATCGCGCACCCAATACACGAATTGGCGGTATTTGGCATTCGTCACCTCTGTCTCGTCCATCCAGAAAGCATCGAAAGAGACACCTTTCGTTTCCGGATTGATTCCCCACAAGGAATCCTTATCAGCGGGTCCCATCTCGAATGAGCCTCTTTTGATCAGAACCATCCCGTAAGGGGCAGGTTCGTTAAATGCAACCGATCGTACCCCCGTCACTTCGCCCCCGCCACCGGAAAGGGTTTTGCCACATGAGGTAAACAGGGTTACTGCCGCAAGTACTAACAATACTTTTTTCATATACTATAATATACGTACACTTTTATGTCTATTCTTTCCTGACTTCGATTTTTTCAACTTCAACTTGTAGCTCACTACCAACTCGTGGCTTCCACTCGTGGCTTTCAAGATGGGTATGGTAGAGATCGGAAAATCATACGCATATCCTACCTGGAAACTCCCTATCTTGGCTCCTAACAACAGGATCAGCGACTCATTCACACGCCAGGAAAAACCTCCGTTAAACATCTTATTATAAAACAGCCGGGCGGTTATGTCCGCTTGAAAAACCTGCATGTCTGTTTTCAGGAATACAGACGGCTGTAATTCATACAACGGATTTCGAAACTGAATATTGTATCCGGCTATCAAATTATATGTACTGGCGAGATACATGGAAGAATAATCGTCCAATGAGATCTCTGTCTTGTTCAAGTGCGTGACGCCTAAACCGGCATAGAGGTTCTTGCGGTGATAGTAAAGCCCGGCATTCATGTCGAAGCCCATTCCGCTTGCCTGCGTTTTTGGAATCGCCTGGTCTTCCTGTTGGTGGAACTGGCTGGTCGGATAAAAGACCTTTTCTCCGTCAAACGACTGGTTTACCATTCCGAACTGCATTCCGATACTGAGTGTGCCGCCAAACAGTTTTTGTTTATAGGCATACTGCAAATTGACATGTGTATTGACGAAAAGCCCGATTCCTTCGGTAAAGACGACCATCCCGACGCCATGATTGGTCTTCCCTATCTTCAGCGGCATATCCGCATTGATGAAGAAGGAAGTCGGCGCCCCGTCGATCCCGACATATTGCAAACGGGACATTGCCAACATATTCAAGTCTCCCGTAACACCCGCATATGCCGGATTATAGTAACCCAGCGCCATAAAATACTGGCTCAACTGCGAGTCGTATTGCGCCCGCGCTCCCGTGAGGCCGGTTACCAAAAGGATAATAAGCAGGAGATATTTGTTCATTCGATTTTGCTATAACAACTATAAAAACAGGCAAATTTACTCGCCTTTATGAAAAAATAAACGAAAAAGAAAGAGATAAATTGTATATCAGGTCATTCTTCTTAAATAAAAAATCTTATATCATTAACAGTTTTTCAGTCCAATCTGCAAGAAATATGGGGAGATTAAGAATTGTACCATCTCGTTTCAGGTTGTTCATGGAAAAACGCAAAGCCAATCCGACAGCGAAACGATCAATGTATATTCCAAGGCTTTTACCACCCAAACGAATACCGGCTTTAACTTCCACAGGAAGTAGTGACATATTGTTTTGTAACAGGAAATCCACCTCTGCGGTCGCTTCGGATGTCCAATATCTCGGCATTGCATCGAAATGCGCAACGAAGGACTGCAACACCATATTTTCCGCCATTGCACCTTTGAACTCAGTATAAAGCGGATTTTCTGTCCAAAGTACATCTGCCGGAAGTTGTGCCATGACACGAAGTAAACCCCCGTCACACAGATAGATTTTAAATGCCGAAAGGTCGTCGTATGCACTCAACGGCAAACCAGGTTTGGAAGAACAGAAGATACGATATATCATTCCTGCGTGCTCTAACCACAATAGCCCATCCTCATATTCTCGTGCTCTCGCTCCTGTTTTGACAAGTTTATAGACAAACTTTCGATTTTCCTTTGCCAACTGAGACGGTATTGAGTTCCAAATAGCAGCAATGCGCGGAATATCCTTTCCTGGGGCATGCTTGGCAAAGTCCAAAGAGTAGGCCATCAGAATCGATTTCTGAATATCTTCAATCTCTTGTATTCCTCGCTTTTCAAGCATAGCAGTAACTGCAGCAGGCATTCCTCCGCAAACCTGATAGCGGCGATATGCCTCTCCGACACGGCCCATGACTATTTCGGGCAATGGGGCTATCTCCGTTAAATTTTCCAGATATTCGTACATCTGTGGCGTATCGGCACGCAGAAATTCCCGGAACGTAACCGGATACATTCGCAAAAATTCTACTTTGCCGACCGGAAACGAATCTCCCTGCGAGAGAGACACTCCTAATAAAGATCCTGCCGCAAGGATATGATATTCGGGAGCTTCTTCGCAGAAATATTTTAAACTGTTCAGAGCCTTGTTGCTCTGCTGGATCTCATCGAAAATAATCAATGTCCGTTCCGGTTCGATAGGATATTCCGTATAGAGCCGGAGAATATCGATTAACCGTCCAGGGCTTTTCGTATTCTCGAACTCTCGGCATAATTCCTCCGATGCATCGAAGTTAAAGTAGGCAACGTAGTCGAAATACTCCTCTCCGAACTTTCGCATGATCCACGTTTTTCCAATCTGACGTGCTCCCTGAATAATGAGTGGTTTACGTTCAGGTCGCTGCTTCCATTTAAGCAAAGCGGCCATTATATCTCTTTTGATCTCCATATTATATTCGCATTTTTCGTTCGTAAATCACATTTTTCCAATATGATTTGTGCAAATATACACATTTATGTAAGATAAAACGTGGAGCAACAGTCCTTTCCTATAAAAACACCAGCGCGACAAACAAATCATACTTGTTTATCGCGCAGTTTCTTAATTTTAATCTATTTAAATGAGATTAATATTCCTCCTCATTGAAGAAAAAGTCTTCTTTACTTGGATAGTCGGGCCAGATATCTTCCATGCATTCGTAAATCTCACCTTCGTCTTCCATTTCCTGCAAATTTTCAATCACTTCCAGTGGCGCACCAGAACGTTGTGCATAGTCAATCAATTCATCCTTGGTTGCAGGCCAGGGTGCGTCTTCCAGTTTTGAAGCTAACTCTAATGTCCAATACATAGCTGTCAAGTATTAATAACCACCTTACGGCGGTCAGGTTCTCAAATTTTCCGCAAAAATAAAACAATATTCTTTAGATGCAAGTATAATCCCAGATAATTTCTTTGCCATTATTCCGTATGCATTCCTTACGTGCCAGAACAAACAGATAATCAGACAATCTGTTCATGAAAACCAGGACAGGTTCTTCAACCGGAATTGTCTCTGCCAAACGGTAGATCTGGCGTTCGGCACGCCGGCAGACTGTCCGGCACACATGCGCCAAAGAGGCCGGGCGGCTTCCTCCCGGCAAAATGAAGTTGCGCATCTTGGGCAGTTCGTTATCCAGGCGGTCTATTTCCCGCTCGATACGGGTGATCGTTTCCGGCATCACCTTACTTTCTATTTTCAGCTCCGTGTTTTCCTGATCGGTTGCCAGATAGGAACCGATCGTAAACAACTTGTGCTGAATAAACAGCAGGAAGTCCTGATCCGCTTTCTCTTCGAGCGAAGTGATCAACAATCCGATAAACGAGTTCAGTTCGTCGACCGTACCATAGCTCTCGATACGTTGGTGCGCTTTCGACACCCGTTCGCCGCCAACTAAGGAAGTGGTTCCCTTGTCGCCGGTCCCTGTGTATATAATGCTCTTTTTCATATGACAATAACTTATCGTTTTATTATATAATCACACATCCTTGCCAGATGTTGCAAAAAGAGTACAATATTCGTCAGATTCCGGGATTTGTGCAAGGATTCGGATTATTTATTTTATCGGAAAGAAAGAATTGCAGGATCGACGCTTTATTACTACTCCTTACTTATTGTGTAATTTTCCGAAATATCCGTTGGTCCAAATCGAAACAGTAGTGCATGAAATTTGAATTTTTATCCCTTATATTTCAAATTACTTGCAAGGGTAATATTTTTTAACAAACAGATATTCTGTTAAAGCGCTGAAAACTATGTAGATATGTATATTGGCATTTTGAAAGGGGTTGTTGTAAGTTTTAACATAACTGAAGGATGTATATAGATGAATCTAAAGATGGGAAATCTGACATTCTGGTAAATTGTTTATCAGGATATATTTATTGTATAGCAGCAACAAATTTGTTTTATTGATTTTAATGTTATTCCTTTACTTTTATACTGATAATTAATTACTTTTGAGAATTATTAGTTTGGATGCTAAATCGGAGTCCAAGATATCCAGTATGAATTTAAAAATCATTTTTTGATTGATGCTGCTCTGTTATATCAAGCGAGGAGAGTGAACATCGCTTTTCAAGAACAAGGGTTTGATCCTGATATTAATTATGGCGAGCAGCAGCCGGGCGGCGCTATTTATGATAATACAAAATTATTTAACGGACTATCTTTGAATGTTGTCGCCGGTTATAAACTATGGAGAGGGCTAAAGGCCGGAATTGGAGTGGAACCGACAGTTTATTTCAATACGAAAGCCAAAGCCAATTTGGAGGATAATAAATTCGATATTCCTCTTGTTGTGAAAGTCGGTTATGATTTCAACTGGTTTCAGGTCGACCTGTCTTACAAAAATGGATTTAAACGGATTTATTGGAATCATGTAGTCGGCAATACGGAAACAAGGGACCTTCAATTATCGATTTTTGTCCCGATTTTCAAATAATATTGCCGGAATGTGGGCAACCTTTTTAGGGGTAACTGCTTGTGTCCGGATAAAGAGTCAGAAATAAACGATATAATCTCTTTTATGTAACTTCTTGTTGAAAAACACGATTCCCATTGAATACAGGTCGATTGTTACCGTTACTTCGGGATGACTGCATACTTTCTGCCAGAACTCGCGCATTTTGCGGCTGGCTTTGATACCTTCGAAGACAAAAACCGTATCGCCGTGCACATGTTTTAGACAGGTCTCAAACAGCCAGCTATTGTTTTGCTGCTCATACAGGGTATTGAAAAAGACAAAATCGAGTTGCTCCATGTCTTTCAAGGCTTTCGGGAGTAAATCTTTATATCCTCCGACACGCAGGTCGACTGGGTTACGGGCGGCTTTGCTGAAAGCGATACGGGCGATGGAGGCAAACTCCGGTACGTTTTCCAGAGCGATACATTTCAGATCGGATGCATATGAAGTCAGATACAAAGTGGACAGGCCCATAGAGGGGCCAATCTGAAGGATATGCTTCGATTTGAAATAGTTGGCAAGACGGAAAAGCAAGGCGCCGTGCTTGGGCCGTATCGCTTCGCGTTCGACAATCCGGCCGATCGTGCGGCGGCGCATCTTCCCCTTTTGCTGGCGGTCGGGATAAGTGATCTCGCCATTCTGGAAAAGCAGTTGCTTACGGATCAGTTCGATGTCGTAGAAGCTATAGTATTGGCAACGCTCCTCGATCACTTTCGTGATCAGGTTGAAGACAAAGGGGGAGTGAACCCCGAAGCCTTTGCGGTAACGGATGCCTCTGTATAAAAGTATGCCTTTTCTTAGTGAATTAGCTTTGGGGATAATGCGCATGATTTATGATTTATGATTTATGATTTATGATTTATGATTTGTGAACCTCGATCATAAATCATAAATCTAAAATCATAAATCGTTAACTCTGCAAAGTTAATCATTTTCATGGAACATATCCATGATCTTTCCGCTAAGCTGCAAAAGGGAGATTTCGCATATCTTGGTGGAATATTCGGCGATGGATTGGCGCTCTTCTGCTTCCAGCAGGCTGTTCTGGGCTTCACGCAATTCGATACCGGACAGGTCACCCAGTTTATAGCGGTCGATCGCAATCCGGTAATTCTCCTGTGCCGCGACTAAATTCTCTTTTTCCAGGCTCCACAAGTCCAGGTTGTTGCGATAAGCCATCCAGAAATTGCTCATATCGGCTCGCAATCCCAGTTCCAGCTCTTGCGTACGCAATTCCTGGTTCTGAATCTGTATCCGGGCATTCCGTTGTTCACGTTTCCGGTTGAAACCGTCGAAAACGTTGATGCCGACCGTCACTCCGTAGTTGAGTCCGAGGCGGCGCTGGAGGTCGGTCGTTCCTACTTCGTACCAGTTCGCCGTATAGCCGTATCCGGCATTCAGTTTGACGTACGGATAGTTACGGCTCTTGATCTTTTTGTAGTCCAACTCGGAAATCACCTGGTTCTTCTTGGCGATCAGCAGGGAAGAATTGGAGGTAAGCGTGCTCTTCCAGAGTTCCACTTCATCTAAAAACGGGTTGGGAGTAATCAGGGAGTCCTTGATCTGTACCTGTTCCTCCACATCTTCCAATGCCATCAGCCGGTTCAGGCGGATACGGGAAGTATGCACTTGTTCCAACTGGTTCAGGACATTGGAACTGTCGGCATTGAAGTCGACTTGTGCCTGCTGGAGATCGAGGCGGGACATCGAGCCGATATAATACCGTTCTTCCACGATACGCAGACGTTCGCGAGACAGCTCCAATGTGGAACGGAGGTTACGGAGGCGGATCTTCTGGCGGATCAAGTTGTAGTATTCGCTCGAAAGGTCGGCGACGAAATCCTCGATCGTCATCCGGGTGTTCAGTTCGCCTAAGTTCTGCAATTCTCTCAGTTTATCGTAAGTAGCCTGTATGCCTAATCCGTCGAAGACGGTCCAGTTCACATTCAGGCCGACGTCTGCCGTCTCGTTGTGGACACCGTTTGTTTTTTCCGTCGTTCCGTCGGACAACTTGTTATTGTTATTATTAAGCGTGCCGCTGAAACCGCTGCTCAGATCGACGGTCGGCAGGTAACCGGCATTGCCGGGAGTTGCGTTGTTGTCGCTGATCTGTTGTTCGTTACGGATGATGCGGATGGAATAATTGCGTTCCAATCCGGTCTGGATGCAGTCATCCAGGCTGAACACTCGTTGCGCCCCGGCCGGAACGACCGCAAATACTATACATATTAATAAAAGAATCCTTTTCATATTTTGAAATTTTATCTCATGAGAGTATGTCTCACTCTCAACTTTCAACTTTCAACTTTTTTCCGTCTGTCGGTAGAAATAAAGCTGTACATCGCCGGAACGATAAACAGGGTCAGGAATGTCGAAACGATCATACCGCCCACTACGGCGATACCCATCGCGATACGTCCTTGTGCCCCTTCGCCCGAAGCATATACCAGCGGAACCAATCCTAAGATCGTCGAAATACTGGTCATCAGGATCGGACGCAGACGCTGTGTGGATGCCGAGCGGATCGCTTCTGCCATGCTCAATCCCGCTTCCTGGCGTTGGTTGGCAAACTCTACGATCAGAATACCGTTTTTTGCCACCAGACCGATCAGCATGATGATACCGATCTGACTGAATATATTCATGGTCACGCCTGAATAGCTCATAAAGATCAACGCCCCCGCAATAGCCAGAGGAACCGTGAACATCACGACCAGCGGATCTTTGAAACTCTCGAACTGCGCGGCCAGGACCAGATAGATCATGAACAGCGCGAGGATCATGGCAAACATCAAACTGGACGAGCTTTCGCGGAACTCTTTCGACTCGCCCGACAGAGCCGTACGGAAACTGTTGTCCAACGTCTCCGAGGCGATGCGGTCCATTTCGTCCAGGCCGTCACCGATCGTATAGCCCTTGTTGAGGCCGCTGGAAACCGTTGCCGACACAAAGCGGTTGTAACGATACAACTGAGGCGGGGCAACGTCTTCTTTTAGCGTGACGAGGTTGTCCAGCTGGATCATCTCTCCGGCATCGCTGCGGACATAAATGGATTTCAGGTCCAACGGCGTGTTGCGCTGTTGACGGTTGATCTCGCCCAATATCTGATACTGTTTCCCGTTCATGTAAAAATATCCCATACGCTGGCCGCTCAACGCATATTGTAGTGTCTGGGCAATCGTGCGGGTGCTGACACCCAATGAAGAGGCTTTGTCGCGGTTGATCTCGATACGGGCTTCGGGTTTCGTAAACTTCAGGTTTACATCCGCCATTTGGAACACCGGGCTTTCGCTTACCTTCTGCATAAAAGCGGGCAAATATTCCTGTAGTTTCTCTAAGCTGGTCGCCTGTAAGACATATTGTACGGGCATACCTGCGCGACGTCCCCCGAAAGTTGACTGTTGCTGGACGAAAGCACGTGCTTCTGTCTTGCCGCGTACATTCTTCGACAGCACGTCGGCAATCTCCATCTGCGAACGCTCACGATCTTTGATGTCGGGGAGCAAAACGGTGATATATCCGTTGCTGTTATTCGCACGAACCGTCAGGGCTTGCCGCTCGGGAGCCAGCGTGTCGGCCATGGCGGCCACTTGGTCCGTAAAGTCGCGGATGAACTCGAAAGTAGCCCCTTCTTGTGCGCGTATATTGATCGAAATGGATGAACGGTCTTCCAATGGAGAAAGCTCGGAGCGGATGGTCCGCCAGAAATAACCGATGGAACCGAAAAGGATCACGACAATCGGTATGGACCACCACTTGTGGTTCAGGAATGCATTCAGCGACTTCGCATAGATATTGTTCATGCCTTCGAAGAACGGTTCCGTTTTCGTGTACAGCCAGCCTTTGTTCTCGCGTTTTCTCAGTAGCTTGGTCGCCAACATCGGCGTAAAGGTCAAAGCCACAAAGGAAGATATTGTTACGGAGCCGGCGATCACGATACTGAACTCCTTGAACAAGCGTCCTGTCATACCTTCCATAAAGACAATCGGGAGGAATACGGATACGAGTGTTACCGTTGTAGATACGACGGCGAAGAATATCTCTTTCGCCCCGTCTATACCGGCCTCTTTCGGTTCCATTCCCTGCTCGATGCGGACGTAGATGTTCTCTGCCATCACGATCGCGTCGTCCACCACCAATCCGACCGAGAGCACTACTGCCAACATGGTCAGCACATTGATGGAGAACCCGGAGACATACATCACAAAGAATGCTCCGACCAATGATACGGGGATGACGACTACCGGGACAAGCGTCACGCGCCAGTCGCGTAGGAACAGGAAGATAATCAATACCACGAGTAGGAAAGCCACATAGATGGTTTCCTCCACTTCTGCGATGGAAGCCCGGATGAAGCGGGTATTATCGTACACCATTTCGACCGTTACGTCTTCCGGCAGGTCTTTCTTCAACTGCTCGATACGTTGGTAGGCTTCATCGGCAATTTCGATCTGGTTGGCGCCCGGTTGCGGGATGATGACGTCGATAACCATCGGTTCGCCGTTCTTGCGCATCACGCTTCGCAAATCTTCCGGGCTTACCTCGGCTCGCCCTACGTCTTGGAAGCGGATGATATTGTCGCCGTCACGCTTGATGATCAAATCATTGAATTCCGTTGCTGTATGCATCAGTCCTAACGTACGGATAGACAAGTCGATCGTGTTCCCTTCAATGCTGCCGGAAGGAAGCTCGACATTTTCGGCGTCCACCGCGTTCTTCACATCCAGCGGGGTAACTCCGTAGCCGGCCATTTTGATCGGGTCCAGCCACAGGCGCATGGAGTAACGCTTTTGTCCCCAGATGTCCACGCCACTCACGTTCGGAATGGTCTGAAGCCGTTCCTTCACCGTCAGTTCGGCGATTTCACTCAGCTCCATCAATGAGCGCTTGCTGCTTCGAATACCGATTTGCATGATCGGGGTAGCGTCGGCGTCTGCTTTTGATACCGTCGGCGGGTCACAGTCGCGAGGCAGGTAACGCTGGGCACGCGAAACTTTGTCGCGTACGTCGTTGGCCGCCGTTTCCAGGTCGACCGAGAGTTCAAACTCTACTGTGATACGGCAACTGCCCTGGCTACTGACGCTACTTAGCGAGCGAATGCCGGGAATACCGTTGATATTCTGTTCGAGCGGCTCCGTGATCTGGTTCATGATGACTTCGGCGTTGGCTCCCGGATAGGTTACGTTGACCGAAATGATCGGGTTGTCCACACTTGGAAACTCACGGACACCTAAGAACTTATAACCGATCATCCCGAACAACAGAAGGATGATCGTCATCACGGTCGAGAGTACCGGCCTCTTTATGCTGATTTCAGAAATATTCGCCATGCTGCTTCGTTACTTCAGGTTATCGATCGATACTTTCATTCCCGTACGAAGCTGCATCACGCCGGATGTAATCACCGTGTCACCCACGCTCAGCCCTTTCAATACCTGGACCTGGCTTTCTGTACGGAGCCCTAAGATAATCTCGGCAGGTTCGGCCACGCCGCTTTTATACAGGTAGACGATGTTCTTTCCCATTTCCGGGATCAGTGCCTCGCTGGGGATCGCCAATGCGTCTTTTATGTCACGGCGGGTGATTTCGACAGAGGTGTAGCGTCCCGGCACGATCGACTCGTCCCGGTTCGGATAGGTCGCACGCACTTTCAGCGAACGGGTTGCTTCGTCGATTTTACTTTCTACGGCATAAACGGTTGCTTTGTAGTCTTGCATCATGCCGACAGACGAGTTCATCCTGAACACGATCGGCGTACCGTCTTTGATGTCGGCAGAATAGCGTTCGGGAACGGAAAACTCGATTTTCAGGGGAGATATTTTTGTCAGCTTGGTGATAACGGTCGAGGGAGAGGCATAGGCGCCTTCGCTGACGTTGCGGAGGCCGATAATCCCGTCGAACGGCGCCCGGAGTTCGGTCTGGGCGATGTTGGCTTTTACCAGTTCGATGTCCGCCATCAGCTTTTCATATTCGGTAGCCACTTGTTCATAGGCCTCCTGGCTGACCGCGTCTTTTTCCAAAAGCGTATGCTGACGGTACACACGGTCCTTGGCTAAAGGCACCTGCGCTTCCAACTTCTTCAGTTCCGCCTGTAATGGCTTGTCGTTGATCTTGGCAAGTAGGTCACCGGATTTCACATGCGTACCTTCCGTAAAATAGATGGCCACGATCTTGCCCGACGATTCGAACGAGAGGTCTACCTCTTCATCCGGGATCGTACTGCCGGTTACAATGGTCTTATCGGTAAGGGACTGATATTTCAGCACTTCCGCATTAATATTCAAAACTTGTTTCCGAACTTGGCTTCCGGCTGGCGGAACCACTTCGGCAGCATCTTTTGATGCTTTCATACGGCTTTTAATCTGCGGGTAAGCGATCATCCCGGCAATCATCAAAACAATCGCAGCCGTCACGCTCCACTTCACTCTCTTCGTCATATTTTCCAGGTATTCTACTTAAAAACACTTATCGACACGTAAATATACACAAGTACGCGAAATTATAGACGGATTATGGGCAAAAAGGTTTAATGGATAGCATTTTTTATTTTAGTCCGGCAGAAAAAAGACAGCAAGGACCTTCACAGGCACTTGCTGTCGAACACAAATTATGTTGAAAATCGTTTAGTCTTCCGTGATAACGGAAAACTCAGCAATTCCAACACGTTTTACGTTATCCACTATTCGTGTTGCCTTAAAAACTAATTTTCGGCCTTTGACAGGCGCAAAGCGTATTTCTTGTTCGATTGGGTTATGTTTGATGTTCGAGAACTCGCCCGAAGCCACGACCTTCCCATCCACAGACAATTGATAGTTTGAAATATGTCCTTGCGAATCGCGTCCCTGGTTAGGAGTGTAAACAAAACCGCTTATTGTATGAGGGGCAGCTAACTCTACTGCTATTTCGTTTTTGCTTTCGGGCAGGTAATAGGTTGAATAACCGTTTCCGTCAAACATGAGATTTGTCCGCTCATCGGCAGGGCTGACCACCTTGTAATCGGCTGCAGGCAAGTCGAAACGACGGATGGCTACAGGACCGGATTTTCCGGACAGCGCATCATAAGTAATCGCTTTGACGGTTCCTTTCTTGTCCAATATAAACGGAACTTCATATTTTGCAGACTGTGCCGTCGGCTCCGTTCCATCCGTCGTATAATAAATGTCGGCTCCTTCGCTTTCCACATCTATATGAACTTCGTTTTTCGCATTCCGCGCGATACGCGGCTGTTCCAACAGCGGGGGAGCCAGAAAAGCTTCCACATTATTGATACATAACGGGCCTTTTGCTTCTGTGAAATGAATACGCAAAGCATCTGCCGGAGTCGTTTTAAAGCGGACGATACGTTTGTAACCTACTGTCGAAAGCGTATCGGCTGTTTCCACCGGCAGCCATTTCCCATCCTTTTCCACTTCAAGCATAAAGGCGCATACACGTTGTCCAAGAGGTATGTACTCTTGAATCAGCACTCGGTTCAGCGAGGTTCCTGTCGGTAATGGGAAGGTTAGCGAACCTGACGTCACCCCATCGGAAGTTGCCCAATAAGAATCCCAACTGTCGTCTGTCACATTCGATGCCTTATAAGCACCTCCACGGGTTTCGCTTGCCTTAGGCTTGATACCTGCCAACAGATTATCTTTCAACTCTGCCTGGATCGTATGATACCAGTCGACGGCACGCGCCGAATCGACCGGATGAATTTGTCCGCTCAATGCTACCGGGAAGTTCAGCAGAAAGTTGGCATTATGTCCCACACTGCGATAATACAAATCGACCAGATTCGGAACAGTACGAACCTGATGATCTTCACGATGATGATAGAACCATCCCGGACGGATCGATACGTCGCATTCTCCCGGCAACCACTGGTTCCCGTCTTTCATCCCCCATTGGTTTTGTGTATAATGCGTCTCCTTGTCCAACGAATAAGGCGACCAGTTTGTTTCACCAGCCCAACCGGATTCGTTGCCGATCCAGCGGATATCGGGAACCGTTCCGCCGAAGATCATCGCTTCCGGATGTTTCGTTTTGATCATTTCGCGGGCAGTCTCGTAGCCATAATAGGTTTTCGGATCGATCGAACGTGTTTCATTCGTCCCACCGTACCAACCATTTCCTCCGTTCGCCCCGTCAAACCAGAACTCGAACAACGGACCGTAGTTGGAAATCAGTTCGTTGATTTGCTCATGATAGGTCTTCTGGTATCCTTCCCGCCCATATTCGGCATTATGGCGATCCCAGGGAGAGAGATAAAGCCCGAACTTCAGGCCATGCTTCTTACAGGCATCGGACAGTTCCCGCACCATGTCGCCCTTTCCGTTTTTATAAGGTGAGTTAGAGATATTATAGTCGACCGTCTGGGTTGGCCAAAGGCAAAAGCCGTCGTGGTGCTTAGCTGTCAGGATCACCCCTTTCAGGCCGGCAGTTTTGATGATACGTACCCATTGTTCGCAATCCAAGTCTGTCGGATTGAATGTTTCCGCAGGCGTATTTCCATAGCCCCATTCCAAATCATTGAACGTGTTCAACCCGAAATGCACGAATGCATAATTTTCCATTCTCTGCCATTTGATTTGCTCCGGCGTTGGAACAGGCAAAACAGGTGCAGGTGGCTCTATTTCCTTGCAGGAAAGAAACAACCCGGCAAACATACCGGTGATTAAAAGATTCTTTGTGTTCATGTTGTTATTTTATAAATGAGATTTTCCGGTTTTTCCCTTCTTTTATTCGGGAGACTAATTTGTATGTATCCGTTTTCACCTTCCCCTTGACAAATTCCGGAATATTATACGATTTGGTGAGAAGCGTATAGTAGTCCGTTGATTTTTGGGGTAGGACGAACGGCTTCGAGAGAATGCCTCCTTCACCGACATGAGCAATGAAAGGACGTGTGTATAAGCCATCCAAACGACGACTGCTGAATACCACCCATTTGCTGTTGGACGACCAGGAATGATAACTGTCTGTATCAGGACTGTTGGCTTCTTCTGTTGGAACTTGCGTACCTGTGCTCAGGTCAAACATACACAGATCCGCATCTTTATGCCAGATAGGGAATGTCCCGTAAGATGTCGTTGTACAAAGTAGATATTTTCCGTCTGGCGAGACACGGGGAAACAAGATGCTTCGCTGCTCTGTTTCCGCCTGAAAGATCGTGTCGACAACAGAACCGAATGTCCGGCTTTCTGGATCGAAAGAAATACGACAAAGGCTATAGCGAAGGTCACGCAATTCGCCCGGAACCTTCAATGCCGGGGCTGAACAAAAGTAAAGTTGTTTTCCATCCGGTGAAAAGGTGGGGAATGTTTCAAAACGCTTTTTCGAGAACAATGCTTGCGTCGTGATGATTTCCTGTTTTTCTACATCGTAGACGACTACATCCGATGCCTTGTCATATACTTCTGTACGATGTACCGGATGCGTATCCTGAGTTGTATTATTGGTGGAAAAAGCAACAAACTTCCCCGAAGGATGCCAGGAAGGATAGACTAATGCCGATATCGTCTGATCGGTTTTTGTATCGAGCGTTTTTATCCGATCGTCATCCACAAGCACGGTACAGCCATACTTTGCACGGACATGGAACAGCATTTTATTCGGGTCCTGCATGCAAAACGAATGGCAGTTTATGCAATTATTATCCATCAGGCGGTTTTCCAGAATCGGCTCCTGATCGAAAGAAGCCAGTTCTCGCTGATAGATTCCCATCTCGTTCCACAGCTGGTAACCGGGATCGATCAGGCGGTAAGCGATATACGGATCGACCGGATCTTCCGAAACCCGAATATGGAACGGAAGAAAGGCTTTCCATTTCCCCTTTTCTTCTGTCAGGACAGAGATCTCAATCTGCTTCCCTTTTGCCGCAGTTAATAATTTGTTCCAGTCTGCATTGGGAATGGAAAAGGCTCCGTCGGAGGCATAAACGGTAAATGTATATCCTTCGGTTGTAAATACCGCACACGTTTTCCCTTCCGTCCGCACGGCGAAGTTCAAAGGTGCAATCGATTGCGGCACGGTCACGCCGGTATAATCCGGATAGATGGCCGGCAGTTCATCTATCTGTCCGGATACGGCAGGTGGTTGGTTGGAAGAACATCCTCCCAACAGCAAAAGGAATATGCAGAAAAGCAATTGTTTCATTTATTTATCGTATTAAACATATAATAGTACCAATATGTCTTGCCATATTCGGAAGCCAAAGCTACCGCAGGGTTCTGTCCCGAGCGGGAAACGTCCTGCACCTTCTGCATAAAGGCGATCGCTCTGTTTCTTACTTTGATGCTTACTCCATGCTCCAACCAGAAGTGCGGATCATTGGGACTGCAAATTACGATTGCCTCCTGCTGGCATTCCGTCATATCGTGCCAGGCGGAAGAACGGTACAAGCTCTCCTGCAAGGTTTTATAAGTTTCAATATCTTTGTTCAACAGTAAAAACGAAGTCAAATACTGCAAGCCGGCTTTATTATCCGGACAAGCCGGAACCAGATGAATCAGAGTACTGACCGGATCTGTATATATTTCGGGTATAAGTGTTTCCGATTTCCAGCAACGGCGTTTCACTCCCAATTCCTTATCATCCTTTATGGCCTGGTCATTATAGAGAAAACGGCGATGATCGGTAGCCCAATCCTTATAATACCAAGTGTTCTCCAATAACCGGATATATTTTTCTGCGACCGGATAAGCACCGGTAATGAGATTGGTTTCCACCAGCCTTTTCAACATTCGGGGATTTCCGGAAGGGTGTGAGCTGACGAAAGCTTCAAAGGCGAACTTCTGTGCCGTACTAATAATTCCCATACAGTAATAGAGGTCACTATGCAGCTCCGCTGTAAATACCGACTGGTCCCAGCGTAACATCAACGTCTCGATCCCGCGTTGCGGATAATCCAACAACCTTTCCGAAAGTATCCCTTTATGGGCAAGCGCTAAGTTCAAACCGCACATACGGCGCTTGGACAGAGTGGTTTGATTAAACGATGTTATCACCTTATCCCATTCTCCATTGCGAATATAATAGTCTTGTTCGAGATGGTCGATCGTATCTAATCGTCCCCAACGCATAATTCCCTCATAAGTTACGAACCCTATTACCACCCACTGAATCCCGATCCAAATACATTTTTTCTTTAAAGATGTGGGTTCTTTCCATTTTCTTAAATACGCGCCCAATACCATCATAACCGGCAAGGCATACCAGGAATAATAGATCCGGGAAGTGTGTAACATCGGATCATAATAGGCATCCGGTAAAAAAGCGAACTTCAAATTCCTGCTGAATCCTAAATAAGCCCCGATAACAGCAGACAAAATGGCAACAAGCGGATAGACCAAACTTGTATATTTTTTATTTCCATTGGTAAGGAATTCAAACAACAAAGCAGAAAGAGCAAATAAATGAACAACAGGTCCGCCAACCCAATATAATACAGGGATTAAGCAAATTCCGTATATCAACCGAATCTTGGGCTTCAGATTCGTGTACAACCATAAGAAGAATAATAAAAAAAGATAGGCGATCGTTCCTTGTTCTTGATAATCGTAATCCAATTGCATAATAAATAAGGAAAGCCAAGGAAGCAGGCCAACAAAAGGAAGATCGTCCCGCAATGATATTTTTTTTAAAAAGAGAAAAGAAAAAAAGGCAATACCTGTCAGAGTAAGTGCAGCGATAACAGGTCCTATACCTATTACGACATAAAACTGAGAAAGAAACTCTGAAATATAAAGAGCGACACCACCGGCCTGCCCTAATGTAGTAGCTGCGTATTGGTTTGTAAACTGGAACATTTGCAATTGCTCCTTAAAGGGGAACAAATAGCAAAAGGTATAATAAAAGACTGTCACTTGCAAAAGGAACAAGAGAAAACCGGATATTAAGCTTTTATATTTCATATAGATATATAATAAAAAGACAGGAAGGCTATGTCAAAATAATTTTTGACACAGTCCTTTCCTGTCAATTATTTATTATTTCCAACCTGGGTTTTGCTCCAGATTCGGATTCAATGTCAATTCGTCTGTCGGTAATGGGCTTAACCAACGCTTATCGTCGGCAGACCATTTGCGACCTGCATCATTCAAACTTTTGCTCGGATATTGGTACAAATAAGTTTTACCTTGATATTCAATAACCGGACGACCATCTTCACCTCCAAATGTGATATTTCCTGGTTTATATTGTTCACGAACAGCATCGGTAACTCGAACACCGAACATGGTTTTTGGGTTTTCTAAAGCAGTCATACCATTCCAACGTTTTAAATCGTCTAAACGGAAGCCTTCTGCAATCAGTTCAATACGACGTTCGCGACGGATTTCATAAATCAGGGGAGATACAGAATAACCATAATTGATGGCTGCTGGGTCGGCAACCGGGGTGGTTGTCAAATGAGGCATATCTACACGATCACGCAACAGATTAATGGTCTGATCCAACACAGCTTGAGTACATTGTCCTAATTCTGCATTTGCTTCTGCATTGATCAGCAAAACTTCTGCATAACGATATACAAACCAGTCATAAGAAGTCTGGTTCGCTTCCCATTGTGCCTGTAACGGAGAACGGTATTTTACACATGGATAACCTGTAACGGCACCTGTTGCACCACAATCAGGATAAGGATTCGTCTGACGCTCTCCATTAATGATCGTGTAAGGCTTATGCTGGTTGTCTACTATTTGATACATGCGCGGATCGCGATTTTCAAATTCATTATCCAACGTTTCATCACCTTTATACTGATCACTGATGGATATTGGTTTTCCATCTATGCAAAGAAATGATTCGACAAAGTCTTTAGACAAACCGGTTCCGTTGCTTCCTGCCTGACGGCCTGTCTCATGCATTAAAACACCTGTTTCATAGATGCGTGCCAAAATGCATTCTTTGTTCTTTGTCAAATCTTCCTGGACAAACTGATTTGAATAATACAAAGGATAATTCTCAAATGGATCTTGACCGCAACCGGTATCTGAGCCTTTGACAATCTCATAATTTCCTGTTGCGATAATGTCATTTGTCAGACTAACTGCCTTTCTCAATAGCTCTTCTGAAGAAGGAGTACCGCTTTCATTATGGTATTTTTTGTATGTGCCGAAATACAGACATACACGTGCTAATTGAGTACGAGCTGCATCTTTAGTCAAACGGCCACTTTCCTGCTGTCCATAATCAGGTAACCACTGAATCGCAAATTCCAGATCTTCTATGACCTTGCCCAATACGAAATCACGAGAATCCCGACCTTTATAAAGTTCTTCCGTATCAGAAGTCTGCAAATCCTTTTCATACCAAGGAACATCTCCGAATTTTTTTATCTTACCAAAATAATCCAATGCACGGAAGAAACGAACTTCGGCTACATACAGATTGATTTCGTTTTCAAGACCTTCCACACGCTTATAGCGTTGCAGGAAGAAGTTACACGCACGGATATTTTTCCATTTCCAATCTGCGTTATCAGCCGTTGTCGGAATTACGATTTCGTTGAACAGTGTTGAACTGTAATTGGTTGTTACGCAATTGTCGCTTGTGTTGTCCTTGTCTACGCCTGGTTTATCCAAATTATCATATAAACCGTTTGCATAATATTTCAGATCGCTAACCTTGGTCCAATACGATTCGTCTGTAAAAGAATCGATTGGCTTTTTATCAGTCACATCGCAGGAGTTCATCAATCCTACAGCTGCAACCATTCCAAAAATATATTTCAGTTTCATATATGTTCCTTGTTTTTTGTTAGAATGTTAAATTAAGTCCGATAGAATACTTCTTCTGAATCGGATAAGACATATTATTCAAAGTCTCAGGATCGAATGAATCGATAAGAGGAGTGAATGTTAACAAGTTTTCGCCCAATACATATACTCTCAGACGGCTGATGCCAACTTTAGAAAGATGCTTTTGTGGAATTGTATAACCGATGGTCAGATTCTTCAAGCGCAAATAAGCGGCATTTTGTAAATAACGATCTGTGTTTTGTCTATTACCGCCGTTTACCCAAGTCGGACGTGGGAAATATGCACCTGTATTTTCAGGGGTCCAATAATCCAAAGCTTCTTTCAAAGGAGTATCCCATTCTGAAGTGATTCCCCAGAAAGCATTGCCGCCGCACATGTAATCACGTTTTCCAATACCTTGCCAGAACATTTCAAAGTCAAAACCCTTGTATTCGAAGCCGGCAGTTAAACCGTAACTGTAGCGAGGAGTATCATTACCGATGATTTTTTCATCTCCCATATTGCTCAATGTTTTACCCTTTGTGATCTTTCCATCATCATTCCGGTCGACGTAGCTTACATCACCTGCTGCCCATGTCCCGCCATATAATTCGGATTTGTCTAATTTCTGTGCATCAGCATCTGTTTGATACAAACCATTGGATTCATAACCATAAATTGTTCCAATCTTATACCCTTCGTAATACATATTATTATTGTTTTTATCTCGAAGAGTTCCTGTCGGATTAGCAAATCGGGTAATTTCAGATTGATAGTCAGATAAAACACCTTTTACCCAATAGGCAAATCCACTTTCCAAACGATCGTTCCATCCAAGGGACAATTCCCATCCTGTTGTTTTCAAATCAGCAGCATTTTCAACTGGAACACTGGCCCCTAATACAGCAGGTAATGCCTGTCCGGCAGTTAACATGTCTTTTGTATCACGACGATACCAGTCAAAACCGGCACTCAAGCGCTGGTTCAAGAAAAGAGCATCGAAACCGAAGTCCATCTGATTAACTGTTTCCCAAGTAAATGCAGCGCTAACCAAGCCGGCCGGTGTAACGGCTACTGGACGAGCACCTCCTAAAATCATGCCATAGCTGGTATTTGTTTCATAAGATGCCAAATAAGGGAAGTTTCCTAAATCACCTGTAACTTGATTACCCAACGAGCCATAAGAAGCACGAATCTTCATATCATCCCACCATGTTCTTAATGGTTCCCAGAATGATTCCCCGGAAATACGCCAAGCTGCAGATACTGATGGGAAAAATGCATAACGATCATCTTTCGGGAATTTGGAAGAACCGTCATAACGTCCGTTAAATTCAATCAGATAACGTTGTTCGTAGTTATAGTTCAACCGGAAGAAGAAACCGTTGATAGACCAGTGAGTTTCTTCATATCCGACGTTCTTTTCACCTGTAGCTAAATTCATTGCTGGATTAGAATCGTCAATCAATCCTTTACGACCTGCCCAAAAATATTTATTATGCTTATATTCCTGATTATAACCAGCCATCACCTTGAAATTGTGAGAGCTATTAAAAGTTTTTGTATATTCGGCAAAAGCATTGAAAGCTGTATAATAATCCTCGTTGTTTGTCATTACTACACTGCTTGGGTTTGTCCAGGGATAAACACCTTCTGTTCCAGCAACAGCTTTATACTCCGTAAAACTCTGCACATGTTGTTTAGAGCCTTTATTATACATATTGAATGTATAGTCTGCATTTATAATCAGTCCTTCCAATGGAGTAATACGGATAGCCCCTGTCATCCACAAGTCGTTTTGTTTATAATCGTTATTACCGCCTTGTGCCTGTAGGGCGATTGGGTTCGTATAGCTACCCATGCCTGCATAGTAACGTTGTCCGTTATCTACATATTGTTTGCCTCCAAGCGTTGTAATGCCTAACGTCGGATCGTTGATTGCAGCAGCTCCGGCTGTATTATATAAAAGTCCGGTGTGGCCATGATAAACAGGCATTAACGGGCTCAAGTCATTTTTCATCATACCGCTATAAGCCTCAATACCAGACCATGCCGTAGAGTTCATTGCTGTTGTACCGCCGGAAGGATGGGACTCTTTCGTATAAGTATGCATAACTTTAGCAGAAACATTCAACCACTTTGTAACATCAGTTGAAACATTCATGTTTACGTTAAACTTATGGTAACTATCATCTGCCTCTTTTAACAAACCTCCAACATCATTATAACCTACAGAAGCATAATATGTCGTTTTTTCACTACCCCCGTTAACATTGACATTATACATTTGAGAGAAGCTTGCTTTTTTATACAATTCGCGGAACCAGTCTGTATTACCGCAATACTGCCACTTGTTCGGATCAGACGATTCATTATAAAATTCAGGATAAGCATATTCACCATTGGCATATGCTTCCGCATATTTATAAACATCTTCATTATAATAATGACCGTTACCACCACCATTCTGGTAGGCCAAATCCTTCATCGTCAGGAATTCCATTGAATTTGCATTCCGAATTCTTTTTGATGGACTTTGCCAATAACCATTAGCTGTCAAAGATACTTGTGGTTTACGTTCTTTTTTCCCTTGTTTAGTTGTTATCAAAATTACACCATAGGCGGCACGCGCACCATAAATAGCAGCAGATGCAGCGTCTTTCAATACGGAGATAGAGGCAATATCGTCCGGATTAACTAAGTTTGCATCCATCTGTACGTTATCGACCAATACTAACGGACTACCACCATTGATAGATGTTGTACCACGAACATTGAAATCAGATCCTTTACCTGGAGCACCGGATTTGATGGTTACATTTAAGTTTGGAACGACACCCTGCAGACCTTGTCCGATATTAGCGATAGGACGGTTTTCCAAAACATCACCCGCTACTTGTGCAACCGCACCGGTCAGGTTGGCTTTCTTTTGTGTACCATAACCTACGACGACAACTTCTTCAAGAGTTTGTGAATCTTCCTTCAAATCGACTTTTAAAGATGATTGTCCGGTGTACTTGATCTCCTGAGTAACATATCCAATAAAAGAAATTTGGATAATAGCTCCTTTGTTTACACCTTCTAATGTAAAGTTACCGTTCATATCGGTAACGCTACCGTTAGTAGTCCCTTTTACTACCACAGATGCGCCGGCTACAGGACCTAAGGCATCTTCTACAATACCGGACACTTTCCCATTTTGCTGGGAAATGTTCGTTTCTTGCTTAAACGGTGCAGTTTCGGCAAAAGCACCAACGGGGACAGCTAAGGCTCCCGAAAGCAAAATTAAACTGATAAATTTAGTTTTTTTCAACATAGAGTATATATTTAAAAGAAATAATACATCCTACGAAAATGGCTTTCATCCGTTGAGTGTCTTGTTAGATCAGGCTCATTAGATTTGGCATACTTTTATTGCGTTTTCTGTGTTTTTAAATTAGTTCTATCAGAACTATGGTTTTTGGACATCTCATATCCGGGTCAAAGATATGAATTTTTCATTTCGTTGTGTGTTTTTTTAATAAAAAAAATTACATCGGCCTCAATTTTAACAATTTCAATTTACAGATCCCTAACATATATCAGACAATAATCAAACATTTGAGTTTATTTTTCTACGAAAACCAACTTGTAGCTCATCTGTTAATCGCATCGATTGTAAAAAAATTACATCTATTGCATATAATTCTTTATAAATGCATGAGTTCTGATAGAACTCATACCTTATTTCTTGGTATTAGCAGTTAAAAAATAATCTTATTTTATAATATTGCATATTTGTCTGACTATTTTGTGGTTATGCTATTCTCAATCTGCATAAAATATGATTTTTGTACCTGTTTTTTGACAAGTACAAAAATCGTAAGTAATGAAATCCTATATCTGTGTTAAATTATCTAACATCAATTATCCCATATTTGCGAACAAGAAACGGGACGGTAAAGGCGTTTCCGGCATATTGTCTAGCTGCCTCATCGTCTTTATTCATCTGAGGAAAACATACAATAACCTCCCTAAAAGGGAGTGTTTTGTATATTGCTGGTAATCACTGTTATAGTATATATAAGATTATTAATAATGCGAATCAGTAGTTGCACTCTGATTCTTTGTATTAGAAAATTAGATAAATAAA
>ENA-ORNB01000259-ORNB01000259.1-human-gut-metagenome-genome-assembly--contig:-NODE-259-length-61817-cov-6.070545_pt1 | contig 61817 bp, 49 predicted proteins | sample MGYA00242112_ERZ509016 | MGnify/ENA primary metagenome ERZ509016 (study PRJEB26280, sample SAMEA2338705) | human gut metagenome | biome: human gut; feature: human-associated habitat; material: faeces...
AGGGGGACGCGTCCCCCTTGACTCCCGATTTTGGATTGCGGTAAGCGGAACACTCGCCGCTAAATTCTAGTTTTCAGTAGATATCCTTCTTATTCCTGATATGCCGCCGAATGAGCACGAATATCATAAGCCCCAGGCAGAGCAGCAGGAACACAGGAACTATCCAGCGGTTCGGAGTTTCGTTTTCCGCGGATTTCATCTCCGTCCAGAGGGTCTGCATCTGGAGGTTCGCCTCATCGGAGAGGTTTACAAATATCGTGGTGTTCTCGTCGAGGTAGTCGTTCCCGGGGTAGGATACCGGATTACTGCGGGTCTCCTCGTCGAGCATTTCGTACGCCCCGCTGTGCGGCGTGGAATAGCAGATGTAGTCGATGTTGGAGTAGGCGATATCCGGCTCGCACGTGAAGTTGATGTACATTTCCGCCGCTTCCTTCTGGCGGGAGCCCTTCGGAATGCACATCGCGTCAACGAACAGATTCGTTCCGCTCTTCGGGACTACGAAATCCAGATCCTCGTTGTCCTCAAGTATCGTCAGCGCGTCGCCCGCGTAGTAGGGAGCTATCCACGCGTCATTAGCCGCCATCTTATCGAATATCTCGTCCATTACGTACGCCTGGACTACCGCTTTCTGCTCCTTGAGCTTGTTTGCGGCGGCGGTAAGCTCCACCGGATCCTCGGTGTTGATGGAGTACCCCATCATTATCTCGGATATCGCGAACGCGTCCCGGGGATTATCGAACATCAGTATCTGGTCGGCGTAGTCCTCGTTCCAGAGGATATCCCAGTCGATATCCTCCTTCGGAATGTCTATCATCGCGGTGTTGTATATCAGCCCCACGGTCCCCCATGTGTAGGGCACGGAATACGCGTTGTCCGGGTCGTAGGCGGGGTCGACGAAGGTAGGCATGATGTAGCTGAAATTCGGGATATTGTCGAAGTTCAGCGGCTCCAGCATGTCCTCCTTTATCATCTTGGATATCATGTAGTCCGACGGGATTATAACGTCGTAGTAGGTTCCGCCGCCCTTCAGCTTTGCGTATAGTTCCTCGTTGGTGGCGTAGTTCGTGTAGTTCACCTTGATCCCGGTGAGCTTCGTGAATTCCGCGTTGACGTTGAGCGTTCCCGCGTCTGCGCCGGTGGAGATGTACTCGCCCCAGTTGTAGACGTTTATCGAGAGGTTCTGCCCCTTGAACCGGGTGTAGTAATCCATGTCGCTGACGGTCAGGGTCTGCACCTCGGATTCTTCGGATTCTTCGGTTTCGGCGTTCTCGGCGGTTCCGGAGCCTGTTCCCGCCGCACCGGAGCAGCCGGTCAGCAGAGCGGCGCAGATAACCGCGCAGAGCGGTCTGAAGATGTGGTTTTTCATTCCTCGTCGCCTCCGTTTGCACGATTTCTCTGTTCCTGCTTTGTTTCGATGATGTGCTTTACCACCAGCACGATAACTACCACCACGAATATCAGAGTTGACAGAGCGTTGATTTCCGGAGAAATTTTACGGCGGGTCATAGAGTAGATCGTGATAGGCAGGGTCTGCGAGGTGGAGCCGCTTGTGAAGTAGCTGATAACGAAGTCGTCGAGTGAGAACGTGAACGACATCAGGAATCCGCTGACCACGCCGGGCATGATCTCCGGGAGTATCACCTTGCGGAGCGCGGTGAACGGGCTGCATCCGAGATCCTGAGCGGCTTCGAAGAGGTTAGGATCCATCTGGCGGAATTTCGGCATGACGTTCAGGATAACGTAGGGAACATCGAACGTGATATGAGCGATGACCAGCGTCACAAAGCCGAATTCGAGGTTCATTCTTGCGGCGAAGAACACGAACAGCAGCATGAGCGAAACGCCGGTGACTATCTCCGGGTTGACGATAGGCATGTTTGTGATGTTCATAACTATCGCCTTGGGGACCTTGCGCATGGAGTTGATCCCGATAGCGGCGAGGGTACCGAGCAGCGTAGCCGCAATGCTGGCTATTACGGCGATTATGATGGTGTTCATCAGCGAGGAGATGATGACCTCGTTGCGGAACAGCTTTGCGTACCAGTCGAGCGTGAATCCGCTGAACACGGAACGGCTCTTGGTCTCGTTGAACGAGAACACGATAAGCACGAAGATCGGCACGTACAGGAACATAAGAACAAGTCCCATGTACACCTTGGAAAGAGTTTTCAATTTATACACCCCATTTTTTAATTCGGAATTCTTAATTCGGAATTCGGAATTTCGGTGTCCGCTTCGCGGACGGATTTTAATTGTATACAAGCGGGCAGCCGCCGAGCTATTGGGAATTGTGCTTTGTTATTGCCACCAGAATGCTTATCAGCTCCTGACAGTCGGAATAGATGCTGCTGAAGGCTTCTTTGCTTATATAACCGCTCTCATAAAGCAGTTCAAGCCAGTATTCAGTTTCGCTTGCTTCTTTCAGTGAAATATTAAGCCGGGAATAAAAGTCCGCACTTGACTGACCGCGTATGGCTTCCCGGACGTTTGCACCTATACTCGTACCGCTTCGCAGCACTTGTTTTGAAAGGATAGTTTCATGCTTTTCAGCAGTCAGGAATTGATACATTCGTATTATTCTGAGCGCGAAAGCCTTGGATTTGTCAACGATTAAATTAGATTTCATTCAGATAAGCGGCGAAGCCGCAACCATGATTCCGAATTCCGCATTCCGAATTCCGAATTTAAATAAGCACCTGATCGTCCGGATTGAACTGGTTCATAATCGTCATGATGAGCAGGATAATCACCATCAGCACCAGTGAGATACCCGCGCCGAGGTGCGGATTATATGCGTTTCCGAGGAACTGCATTTCGATGAGGTCGCCGATGAGCAGGTTGGAGCCGCCGCCGAGCATTCTCGAGATTATGAACGTGCTGATAGCGGGGACGAACACCATCGTAACTCCAGACATGATGCCGGGAACGGAAAGCGGAACCACCACCCTGAACAGCGTGGACACCGGATTGCACCCGAGGTCAGACGCGGCCTCGATGAGGCTTTTGTCTATCTTGACCATTACGGAATACAGCGGGAGTATCATGAACGGGAGGTAGTTGTAGACCATTCCGAGCACGACCGCGCCCTCCGTGTTTATGAGCTTCAGCGGACCTATGCCTATCATTCCGAGGAGGTTGTTGATTATGCCGTTGTTGCCGAGGAGGGTCATCCAGGCGTAGGTGCGCAGCAGGAAGTTCATCCACATCGGGAGCATTACTATCATCAGCATTGTGCCCTGGTGGTGCTTCTTCATGCGGGAGAGAATGAACGAAACCGGGTAGGCGAGCACCAGGCAGACGACCGTAGCGATTATCGCCAGCCATATCGAGCGCACGAAGATATTCGTGTACTGCCCGACGTTCGCGATGTAGTCCAGCGTGAAATGGCCTTCCTCGTTGGTGAACGCGAAGTACGCCACCATCAGCAGCGGCACGACGATGAACACCGCCATCCAGACGAGGTACGGCGCTGCGAAAACCTTAAGCTTCTTCATTGTCGTTCACCCCCATCAGCGCGGGATAGGAGCCGGGCTGCTTCGATTTCTTCATGATGTGTATATCGAATGGGTCGACGGTCATGCCGATAACGCTGCCGACTGGCTCCGCCTTGGTGGAGTGTATCAGCCACTTGTGGTCGACGCAGTCGACGGTCATTTCGTAGTGCACGCCCTTGAATACCACCGATTCCACGATGCCGGTGAGCTGCGCCTGCTCCGCGGGGATAACTTTGACGTCCTCCGGGCGGATAACAACGTCCACCGTTTCATTCCTGCCGAAGCCCTTGTCGACGCACTCGAACTTCTTTCCCGCGAACTCAACGAGGCAGTCACGCGGCATGCAGCCGTTGACGATGTTGCTCTCGCCGATGAAGTCCGCGACGAACGCGTTGACCGGCTCGTTATAAATATCGATAGGCGAGCCTATCTGCTGAATGTGTCCGTTGTTCATTACGACTACGGTGTCGCTCATGGTGAGGGCTTCCTCCTGGTCGTGGGTGACGTAGACGAAGGTAAGCTCCAGAGCCTGCTGTATCTTGCGCAGTTCGGTCTGCATGTCCTTGCGGAGCTTGAGGTCGAGCGCGCCGAGAGGCTCGTCCAGCAGCAGGATTTTCGGGTGGTTTACAAGCGCCCTTGCTATCGCGACGCGCTGCTGCTGGCCGCCGGAAAGGCGCTGTATCGAGCGCTTTTCGAACCCGGTGAGGTTCACAAGCTCCAGCATTTCTCCGACGCGGCGGACTATCTCTTTTTCGCTGACCTTCTTTATGCGCAGTCCGAAGGCGATGTTCTCGTATACGTTAAGGTGCGGGAACAGCGCGTACTTCTGGAACACCGTGTTTACGTCGCGCTTGTGGGGCGCCAGGTCGTTTATGCGCCTGCCGTCAAGCAGCACGTCTCCCGACGTGGGGGTGAGGAACCCGCCGATGATACGCAGCGTTGTGGTCTTGCCGCAGCCTGACGGACCCAGCAGCGTCACGAACTCCTTGTCCCTGATATCAAGATCTATGTTTTTCAGGATCTTTTCGCCGTCGAATTCCACGACGATGTTGCGCAGGCTGATAATATTTTCCATGATTTCTGCTTGCCTACCTTCCTTTTTTCTGAGAAAATACGCGCTTTTTCGGCAGCGCACATACCAAATAACAGTTTATAATAAAATACCCGATATGTCAATGATATTTTTGCACAAATGCAGATTTTTTTAGGGGCGACCTTAAGATATTCATATCATTTTCCCGCGGTCTGCAATTATCTGGATATACATATATAAATTTTCCGGAAACCGCGCTTTTTTCGCCGCAACATGTTGCAAGGGCGCGGAATTTGTGATATAATAAAAAATATGAGCATTTTTTATTATATTATTAAAGTTGCCTTGCACATGCGTTCACCTGCGGTGAACTCCGTGCATATCGGCAAATTATATCATATCCTTGCGGATATGATATAAGGGAACCTCTAAAAACCGGTTTGAAGAGGGAAAATGGGTAGAGTGCGCCGAATGCGATGAAAGCCGACGAAGTAAGGCTGTATGCCTTACGAGGAGGTTTGAAGAAGCAGGCGGTGTGCTATACACATTTTCACTCAAACAAGGTTTTTAGAGGTGACCATTATGTATTGCAAAAACGCATTGAACGTATTGCCAAAACTCAGTAAATACAATCCGCTTCGTATAAAGGAATTGAAATGATAAAAGAAAACCAGAAGCTGTTCAACCGTCTGAACGTCGCGACAGACGCGGCTGCGGCTTTTATTTCGATAGCTGCGGCGTACCTGCTGGTGTTCAGCCTGCTGGATTTCGACCGCAACTACCCGCTTGTGGATTACTTCAAGCTGCTGCTGATATTCGTTCCGCTCCAGCTCGTGACCTACGGCTGCATGGGGCTGTACAGCTCGTTCCGTAGCAAGAGCTTCGCCAACGAGACCGGAAAGCTCACCGCCGCGCTGTTCCTGGACGGCATGGCGATGATCGCGCTGCTGTATGTGATCCAGATCATCAACTTTTCGCGGTGGGCGCTGGCGATATTCCTTGCGCTGGACTTCCTGATAGTCCTGCTGAAACGGTTCATTCTGCGCAAGACCCTCCGGAAGTTCCGCGAGAGCGGATACAACCGCAAGTACGTGCTTATCGTCGGGAGCGGCCACGCCGCCAGGGACTACCTGAAAACGATAAACGAGGAACGCTGGCTCGGCTACCAGTGCTGCGGCTGCGTTTCAGACTCCCCGCTGGAGGGCGCGAAGCTGCTGGGCGGATACGACAGGCTCCTTGACATACTGGAAGAGAAAAGCTACGACGAGGTGGTATGCGCGCTCGACAGCGACGGCGTCTCGCAGCTTTCAAACATAGTAGAGGCATGCGAGCTGACCGGCACGAAGATCTCGGTTATCCCGAGCATATACAAGTACATGAGCGCCACCCCGGCTATAGACATGGTGGGAGATATCCCGCTGATGAACATACGGCGCATTCCGCTGGACAATATGGGAAACGCCGCGCTCAAGCGCGCCCTGGATATCGTCGGCTCGCTGGTGCTGCTGATACTGACTTCGCCGGTGATACTGGTCAGCATGCTGATAATAAAGATCACCATGGGCGGGAATGTGATATTCAGGCAGAAGCGCGTAGGGCTTAACAAGAAAGTCTTTACGATGTATAAGCTGAAATCCATGCGCGACAGCGCCGTCAGCGACACCGCCTGGAGCACGGACGCCGACCCCCGCCGCACGAAATTCGGCGCGTTCATACGGAAATTCTCGATAGACGAGCTTCCGCAGCTCGTTAACGTGCTGAAAGGCAATATGAGCCTTGTTGGCCCGCGCCCGGAGATACCGTTTTACGTCAACGACTTCAAGGACAAGATACCGATGTACATGATAAAGCATCAGGTAAAGCCGGGAATCACCGGACTTGCCCAGGTCAACGGCTACCGCGGGGACACCTCCATTGAAAAGCGCATAGAATACGATATCCGCTACATAGAAAACTGGAGCTTCTTCCTGGATATCGGAATACTGATAAGAACCGCCCTGAGCGGCTTCATGAACAAAGAAAAGCTGAACCCGGACAAACCCGGGAGCAAAAAATACATAAAACCATACAGACCGGAGAAAACTAATATGAAAAAAACAGAAGGAAAAACCGACCTGCTGGCGCTTGTGATGTTCCTGCCGTCGGTGATAGCCCTTGCTCTTATCCCCATCATAATCAATATCCAGACCGTAGTGACTGACCTACAGCAGACCTACATGTACTACGGCGGCACCGTTGTAAGCGGAGATTCCGGAACCACCTACCAGCTTATAGACTTCTACTCGCAGGGGAAGGCTCTTGCGGCAGTCGTGCTTGCGATGATAATGATAGGAATGGCGCTGGTATGCTGCCTGTCGCTGTTCAGGCGCGTTGAAAAGCGCTCGTTCGTATACGTGGGCTGTTCCGTTGTGTACGTCGTCATGACCCTTGCCTCCGCAGCAAATTCGCTTTACAGCCAGATTGCGTTCAACGGCGAGTACGACCGCGCCGAGGGATTCTACACCATCGCGTGCTATTTCGTGATGTTCCTGTTTACAATGTACGCGTTCCGCACTTCCGGAAACTTCAAATTCGTCGCTATAGCGCTGTTCATCTGCGTCGGATTCAACGCGGTGCTGTCGGCGTTCCAGTTCTTTAATAACAACCTGCTCCAGTACGACTGGTTCGTGAACCTCGTTTGCAGCAACGACCTCCGCTGGACAGGCGTTTCCGTCGATATCCGAAACGGAATGGCGTACGGTGCGCTTTATAACAGCAACTACATGGGCAGCTTCACCGGACTTATCATTCCGCTGTTCACCGTTATGGCGATGTATTCGAAGAAGGCGGTTTACCGCGTGCTGTTCATCGTGTTCGATCTGCTTTCCGTATTCATGCTGCTGGGAAGCTCCGCGCGAAGCGGTATCGTCGCCATTGCAGCCGCGCTCGTGGTCGGTATCATAGTTTTCGCCCGGGTTATCGCAAAGCACTGGAAGCCCTGCGTTATCGCAGTCGCTTCGATAGCTGTAGTGCTCGTTGGAGCGAACTTCGCGCTGGGCAACCGCCTGTTCTCGCGTATACCCTCCATCGTGAACGACGCCGTTGGCATGTTCCTGCCCGCTGACAGCGAGGACGCCGACCTGTTCGACAAGATACCCCTGCGCGAGATAGACGTCCAGAACGACGGCACCGTAAAGCTGACCGGTCAGGAAGCCACCGCTGTGATAGGCTACGACAGCGATGCGAAGGTGTACACCTTCACAGATGAAAACGGAAACGCGCTTCCGATGAAATCCACCATCAGGCTGGAGCAGAATCCCGAATTAGACGGCCTTGTAGCCGGATTTGATTACGCCAACATGATAGCGACTGTAAAGGTCAACGGAGCACAGGCGTGGTTCAATGTGGACGATTCCGGCTCTCTTGTGCTTAACAGTGATATAGACTATGTTCTTGACGACCCCGACGGAAACGGCAGCATCGGCACCGACAGCACCTACGGAACCGTAACGGTGGATCTCAACGGCTCTACTGTTTACATTGAGTACGATACCGACTATAACAGGCTGTTCTTCACGGAGTACACAGACGATATCGTAGACCTGTTCTACACCGAGAGAATGTACTTCAAGAATGACATCATGAATGATGTGTCCCTTCTTCTGACCGCAGACGAAAACGGCTCAATTTACGACCGCGACCTTGTATGCCTTAACTTCTACAGGGATTTTACAAACTCGCTGTATTTCAAGTACACCGGAACTGCCATCAAGATGGTCCACCCCAACACAATGACCGCTTTCGCTCCTGTAAATGCAGAGCACATCGGCTTTGAGGGCAAGGAGGAGCTCGGTTCCTCGAGAGGCTACATCTGGTCGCGCACTCTGCCGCTTCTCGGAAACTGCCTGTTCACCGGCTACGGACCTGACACGTTCACATATAACTTCCCGCAGAACGATGTTCTTGCAAAGTACTACTCGTACGAGCAGTTCAATGAAGGCTTCTATGTAACGGTCGACAAGCCGCACAACATGTATCTCCAGATATTCTACTCCAGCGGACTTATCGCGCTGCTGGCGTTCCTCGGGATCGTGGTATTCTACCTTGTGGACTGCTTCCGGCTGTACGCTCTCAGGCGCGAATACCGCACGGAGCAGGCGATGGGTATATCCGTAATGCTCGGCATCGTGGGATATCTCGCCGCCGGAATGTTCAACGACTCGGTAGTGAGCGTTGCGCCGGTATTCTGGATACTCCTCGGCGTGGGAGCCGCGCTGAACACCATCAACCGCCGCGCAGACCGCCGCGTTGCAGTCGACGAGGACTACATTCCCGAGGCTCCCGTGGTTGAAAAGCCGGTCGATCCGGAACTGAAAAAGCAGGCGGCAGACGCAGCCCAGATACTTGCCGCTGCGGTGCGTACCGGCGTTGAAAACGAAAAGGCTGAAAAGGAAAAGCGCCGTCAGGAGCGCATGGCGCGCACTCCCAGCAAGGAGGACATCAGCAGCCTTCTCGAGAGCGTCCGCGCGATAAAGACGGTAGAGGACAAACAGCGTGAGGAAGCCGAAAAGCAGGCGGGATCCACACAGGCAAACCCGGCAAAGGAGAACAGCAATGATAACGGCTGACCTCCACGCTCACACGAGTTTTTCGTCTGACAGCGAAGAGCCGATGGAAAACGCCCTTTCCGCGATGGTGGAAAAGGGTCTGAAAACGGTATGCTTCACCGAGCACATGGACATGGACTACCCCGGCGGGGAGTTCCTGCTGGACGCCGCCGCGTACCGTTCCCGCCTGGTGGAGCTGCGAGAGGAGTTCCGCGGGAGGATAGAGGTGCTTTTCGGCGTGGAGCTGGGGCTGATGGACTACCTCGCGCCGCGGCTCAGGGAGTATGTGGGAGCCTGGGACTTTGATTTCGTGATAGGCTCCTCGCACCTGGTCGATGGCATTGACCCGTACTATCCGGAGTACTTCGAGAAATACGACGACCACAACGGCATTCTGCGTTATTTCGAGAGCATACTGGCGAATATCCGGGCGTTTGACGGCTTCGACGTTTACGGACACCTGGATTACATCGTGAGGTACTGCCGCGCGAAGGCGTATCGCCCTGCCGAGTATTCCGATATCACGGACGAGATACTGAAAACTCTGATAAGCATGGGGAAGGGGATCGAGCTGAACACAGCGGGTCTGAAATACGGACTTGGCTGGGCGCACCCGCACCCCGAGGTGCTGAAGCGCTACCGTGAGCTTGGCGGGGAGATGATAACCGTAGGCTCCGACGGGCATAAAGCGGAACATTACGCCTGGGAGTTCGATAAGGCGGAGGATATCCTCAGGGACGCAGGATTTAAGTATTACGCGGTGTTCCGCGGAAGGAAGCCGGAATTTGTCAGAATTTGAATTTATTCAGCTGGCGTTCACCTTCAAACCAGTTTTTGAATTCCTAATAAAAAGGCGGGCAGCCGCTGCTTGTCGAAAAAGTGTCTTTTGCCCGCGAAGCGGGCATTTGAAATCCATTTTTTGACCCAGCTTACAGGGGACATCAAAGGGATATAGTCGCAAACCCGCATTACAAAAGGAATAGTAGTGCCGCATAACCAACGCAGACCATACCCCAACCAATAATAAGGACGCTTTTCACTGAAAGGCGTCCTTTTCTATATATAAATATAGTATAGAAATTAGCAAAAAAATTGAAAAACACAAAAGGAGAGTTTTTTCAAGCTCTCCTTTTTGTTTCGAGCAATCTGCCTATTATACTGTTTTTAGCAAAAATATTTGTTAATAAATAACAAAGATTTCATCATCGCGCACAAAACGCAGACAAAACATTTAGCATTATAGCTGAAATTTGTTTGCTTCATAATATACCAAAACACTCTAAAGGAGACTATCATGTTGAACATTCTCTATAACACCAAATCGCCACGCTGCAATTCCAGTAAGTGCTTTGCCTATTGGGACGGAAAATGCTCTGCTTTGGTAAGCAGCAGCTTTAAGGGCGGCTGCCCTTTCTTCAAAGATAAGGAAGCGAAAGCATCAGAAGATTTGCGCTGCAAGGACAGGGTTGAAAAGTGGAAAGCATCGCAGAAGAAATAATTTCCATAATTCTGCAATTATTTTTCAGAAAGGCGTAATTTTTATGAACGCAATATTCCAAATGCTAAACCCCAGCAACACGCTGACCGTGAACCGCTTGCTTGCTCACGCAATCGGTTTGTCAGAAGCGGTGATATATGCCGCCCTCATATCGAAATGCAGCTACTACGAGCGTAACGGTATGCTCGACGATGGCGGCTGGTTCTACTCGACCGTTCCCGACCTCGAAGCAAGCACCGCCCTTTCTGAGTATCAGCAGAAACGCTGCATAAAGAACCTGGTGGAATCCGGACTTATCGAAAGCAAGAACCGTGGACTTCCCGCCAAGCGCTGTTTTCGTATAATCGAGAATATAGAGCTTATTTCAAAGCTCATTTCAGAGGGCGAAAAGAAGCAGATGTCCATAAAGCCGGCTGCGGCTCTGTCCTATGAGAAGAAGCGTAAGAACAAGGCTGAAAACGAAGCACCGCCCCCTTGCTCCGAAAAAACTCCGGAGCAAGAAATCCCTGACGAGCCTATCCCAGATAACTCCGGTGCTTGCTCTGAACATTCTCCGGAGCAGGCTGTCAAGGAACTTCCGGTACTGCTCCCCACAAACTTCGGTGCTAGTTCCGAAAAATCCGATTTTCCCTCATTATATAAATCTAAAGCTAATAAATCCATAGTTAATAATCATCTATCAATCAATCCAAAGGACGGCGCTGATTTGATGGATAGGATCGATTCTTCAATACCAAATACGGTTTCCTCCGATGAAAGGACGGACTACGCAGATATTATCCGGGAGAACATCGGTTATGATTATCTTCTCGAAAGCAGCCCGTCACAGAAAGGCAGGATAAACGAAATCGTCGGGATAATGCTTGACGTGGTATGCTCCACCAAAAAGTATATCCGGGTGAACGGCGAGGACTTCCCGCAGAGCGTTGTAAAATCACAGTTCCTCAAACTGGACAGCACCCATATTGAGTATGTGATTACGGCGCTCGACAAGAATACAAGCGATGTACGGAACATCAGGGCGTATCTCATAACGGCTCTGTATAACGCTCCGCTGACGATCGACAGCTTTTATTCGGCAATGGTCAATCACGATATGTACGGCAGTAAATGAGGGTGCTAAAAGCACGGAAAGGACATTCTATGAAAGCAATTGCAATCTACAATCACAAGGGCGGCGTCGGAAAGACCACAACGGCTATAAACCTTGCAAACGAGCTTGCCGAGCGCGGAAAGGTGCTTGTAATCGACTTTGACGGACAGGCTAACAGTTCCCGTTTCTTCGCAGAACCGAGGGCGGGGCTTGGAACAGCGCTGATAAATAGAAACTGCCTGCCTACTGTGGCGAAAAGCTCTACTAGATACCCGAACATCGACATTCCGACGGCGACCCCGGCGCTTAACCTTGTGGCGGCGCAGTTTGAGCAGCTCCCGGAAGATGTTCAGACAGCCAACGTGAGAAAGGTGCTGACTTTCGACCGCAGCTATGAATACGCAGTCCTCGACCTGCCGCCGGCTCTTACAAAGCTGACAGAAAAGGTAATCACGCTCTCCGACAGCGTGTTCGTTCCCATAGAGCTTGGAACGTTCGCAATACAGGGCATTCCCGCTGTAACAGGAGCGCTTGCAAACTGCAACGCCAAATTCGGCGGCTGTATCGTGAACAAATTCGACAAGGAAAATCCCGCAGATACAGAGCTGCTGGAATTTCTCAAATGCACCCTCGGAAACAAGGTGCTGAACACCACCATTCCTTTCAGCCGTGTTATCAAAAACTCTTTCGGCTACAAACTGACCGCAAAGGAATACATGAAGTGGACGGCTGCGGCGCAGGCATACGAAAATTTGGCGGCGGAAATCATTAAAAGGCTTGGTGAGGAATAATGAGCAGAAAATTACAGCTTGACAGCGCGATAGCGGCGGATATTCAGACGGTCAACGCCGACAGCTACATAGACAGTCTGAAAATGATAGACATCGACAGCATCGAGCCGAACAGAAACAATTTCTATGAAATCTCCGAAATAGAATCTCTTGCGGACGATATAGAGCGCCAGGGCTTAATGACAGCTCTGGTCGTTTCGGAACACAACGGCAGGTATGAGCTTATCAGCGGTCATCGCCGTTTGGCGGCGTTAAAGTCGCTTATCGCTGACGGGCGCAGGAGAAGCGGTAAAGTTCCCTGTTTCATCAAAGGTGCAAAGCCGAACAATGAAAATGTGCTATTTATAGCACGTTGACAAAGGTGCGCATAATAAGTGAAGATACAAAAGAACATTATTTGAATTTGTGACGCCATGTTCAATAAAATATGATATAATTTCATTGAGGAAATTTTGAATTTGATGTAGTATTTGCTGCTAAAAACGTAGTATATAGTTGAAGCCGGAAAGGAGGCGATAAGATGATAGAAGATGAAAAAATCGTTGAATTGTTTTTCAGGCGGTCAGAGCTAGCTATACGGGAGCTTGACAACAAGTACGGCAAAGTCTGCCACAAGCTGTCATACAACATTGTGAACAACAGGCAGGACGCTGAAGAATGTGTAAACGACGCTTATCTGGGAGCGTGGAACGCAATTCCTCCGGAAAAGCCTGATCCGTTGCTGACCTACCTTTGCAAGATCGTTCGGAATATTTCTCTGAAAATGTATTACAGGAAAAAAGCCGCCAAGCGAAGCAGCACTTACACGATTGCTATGGAGGAAATCGAAGCCTGCATAGCAGCACCGAGCACGGTAGAAACCGAATTTGAAGCAAGAGAGCTGGCACGGGTCATCGAAAGTTTTCTGGATACACTGACCGCTGAAAATCGCGTTATCTTCATGCGGCGGTATTGGTTTTCTGACAGCTGTAAGGATATAGCCGGGCTTGTAGGGCTTACAGAGAAAAATATTACAGTCCGGCTGACGCGCATACGTCAGAAAATGAAAAAGTATTTGATTGAAAAGGGGGTATTTATATGAACTCGAAGAAGTTTACCGAAGCTATGAGCGAAATCGACAACAAGTATGTTAGTGAAGCACTTTCTTACAACAGAACCCGTTTGTTGAAAAAAAGTCATAAAAGGATCGCAGTTTTAGTCGCTGCTGCCATAGCGGTATTTAGTCTTTGCGGATTCACTGCATATGAACTTGGATTATTTGACCCGTGGCTGCAAAAACCATCCGTCGAACCAATAGAAACCGTCCGGAGCGCAATTGAAGGTCAGGCTGACAAGGAATATACAATAGCCCTACGCGTTGAGAAAATAAATGTCGATGAAGATGAAACGGCGCGTGTTAAAGCTATGTACTCCGGCAGTGAACTTGCAGAAGCAAGAGGGTGGACAGATGAATATCTTAAGGAACACTTTATTGTCGTATGGGCAAAATACTATACGGAGTACGACCATACAAAGACATTTTTAGATGACGGTTATACTGAACAGTATTTTTACCTGACCCAAGATACAAAATCCGGGGAATGGACAATTATCGATAATACATCTCCAAACACTATTTCAAAATAACACAGCAAACACCATTCACAAGGACAGTCAACTTTATGGCTGTCCTTTTTTTGTGCCTATGGGCAAGAAAAGAAGCAGACATGGCAAGGATAAAATAATCCCACACCGCCCAAACGCTAAAAATGTGCTATTTATAGCACAAAATCAGAACAGGAGGTATTGATCATGGCAGACGAAGTCGGCTCCGCTGCATTGCAGTCGGGGCAAAAAATCATCGAGGTGGGAGCTGAGCTTATCAAGCTCCTCGCTCCCCTCTTTGAAAAAATGCTTAAAGAATTGTACCGCAATTCCGTTGACAGCATTAATCAAATCGGCGGCAGCATTGCCGAAAAATTGGCGAAAGGTACCGTCACGAACGGCGAACTGCTGTATGAAGCCAACAAGGCGGAATGCGGCATCTCCACAACGAGCAACATTCTTTCCGCTGACGCGAAAGCCTTTGCCGCAAAAGCAAAGGAATATAAAATTCCTGTTGCGGTCGTGGGCAAGGGAGATAAGCAGACTATTGAATTCCTCGACCGTGACAAGGGAATAGTCAATCAGATAACGCAGGAGATAATGCAGGAACGCTTGAAAGAAGCGCCGCAGAGCGTAAAGTGCTTTAACATCAGCGCCAACAACGTGACCGCTATGAAAGCTGCTTTTGAGGAACAGGGTTTAAGCTGCCAGTTCATGGAATCCGCCGACGGAAAGGTAAAATGCGTCTATCCCGCAGAAAACGCTGAGCAGGTCGCCGTTGTCAAGGAAGATTACAAGCGCGTCCACGGCGAGATTTCAGACGATCTGGATATTCGGTCAGATGATAAAGGTATCGTTATCGCCGATGATAAGATTGGGAAGTCCTTTGAATATTCGTCCATGAATAAGGCGCAGATGATGGAATTACTTCGGGAGCAGTTCGGCTATTCTGAAGCAAAGGCAGATTTGGCGGCGAACAAAATCTGTCGTGACCTAAAGCTGGACAAGGATAAGTTCCTCGCTCATACGGAGCAGTATGATAATCTCAATTCTCTGAAAACGAACATCCGCTACCCCAGCGACGACCTTACCTTGCGGGAAATGCGGTTTAATTCCGTCAATTTCAAGGACGGCGGCACGACAGGACGTCGTGAGGCGTTCGCCCAAAGTGCGGCAAGGACGCCGCACATACAAAGCGAACGCTCGTTGACGCATATTGTCATTTCAAACGGAGATAAGACCGCCGCCCTCACTCCGGAGAAAATGACCGAAACAGAGATGAAGAACATCTGTACCAACCGGCTCGGAATGACGGAGTATCAGGCTGAAAAGGCTGTTGCAAAGTCCCAGAAAATCGACAGGCAGGTCAAATCCAAAATCGAGGAACGCACAGTCGGCAAGGACGGAGTTTCGCAGAGCGTAGGCATTGAGAGAACCTCGCAGAACGGCTTTACACTAACGTTCGGCGGCAAATCCAAGACTTACAATTTCAGCACGATAAATGTTGCGGATAAGATATCCAGAGATTTTAATATTCCGAAAGAAAACTCTGCACACATAATCGACAAGGCAAAAAAGCAGAGCGTTCTCCAGAACAAAATCCAGAATTCGCTGAAAAAACAGCCTGCTTCTCCGACCGTTCCGAAGCCAAAACTCAATGAAAGCAAGGGGTTGAAACATTGAAAAAGAAGAAACCTGATATGCTGACGATTTTGCTGTATGCAATTATCATCTTTGCAGTTCTGTATGTTTCGGCGGGTCTTGGCGCGGCTATGGACTTGTCCGTGGACGATGATGGCGTGCTGGATTTCAATGTGCTTATGACGCAGTTTGAAACTGTGCTTACCTCTACCGATACGGTCGGAGCGCATTTCACGGACTTTTCATCGTACAGCTTCAAGATAACGCTCATGGTGGGTTTCGCCCTCGGCATATATGCGCTTATGAAATACACTTCCCGAAAGCGCCTGCACCGAAAGGGAGTAGAACACGGCTCGGCTCGCTGGGCGAATGAAAAGGAAGAAAAATTTCTTGCCGACAGGATGTCGGCAAGGAGCAAGCCAAAGCGCGGCAAGGACGCCGCGCAACAAAGCTTGCGGACGGCGACAAAGCCCGAAAAGAAAAAGGGGAAGAACTCACCGAAATCCCCATTTGAAACAGACAACAATATCTTGCTCACGCAGGAAGTCCGAATGTCGCTGAACACTCGCCAGCACCGGGAAAATCTCAATGTACTGGTAATCGGCGGCTCCGGTTCCGGCAAATCCCGTTTCTACGTTAAGCCGAACATAATGCAGTTAAACACAAGTTATGTCGTAACCGACCCGAAAGGCGAACTGCTGCGTTCCTGCGGACGATTGCTGAAAAAAGCCGGCTATGAAATCCGTGTATTTAACTTGATAGATATGTCGCACAGCAATAATTACAATCCGTTCAATTACATCTACGACAAGGACGGAAACATCAACAAGACCTACGTCATGAAAATGGTGAATTGTCTGATGAAGAACACGAAGCAGGAAGGCGCGTCCGGCGGCGATCAGTTCTGGGACGACAGCACAAAGGCGCTCACGCTTGCGATTGCTTTCTATCTTCTCGAAAAAAAGACGGACGAAAACGGCAATTCCCTCGACCGTAATTTTAGCACGGTAATGAAGATGATGAGGTTAGCGGAAATCTCCGAGCAGGACGAAAACCACCGCTCCCCGCTTGACGATATGATGGACGAGCTTAGAACCGAAAATCCGCACAGCATGGCGGTTTCGTTCTATGCGGATTTCAAGAAAGCTCCCGCTGAAACCGCAAAGTCGATACTGATTTCTGCGGCTGTGCGGTTTGCGGCGTTCAATCTTCCGGAAGTCGCAGACCTTACGCACACGGACAACATACACCTTGATACATTGGGCGATCGAAAGACCGCCCTTTTTATTATAATACCGTCCTCGGACGCTACGTTCAACTTCCTTGCGGCAATGATGTACACGCAGCTTTTTGATACGCTTTACGATACGGCGAATTTCAAGTACGGCGGCAGGCTTCCCGTCCATGTGCGGTGTCTGCTCGACGAGTTTGCAAATGTCGGCACTATTCCGGATTTTGATAAACTGCTTGCAACAATGCGTAGCATGGAAATATCCGCAAACATCATAATTCAAAATTTGGCGCAGCTCAAAAAGATGTACGACAAATCATGGGAGATACTCACGGGTAACTGCGACAGCCTGCTGTTCCTCGGCGGGCAGGAAACAAGCACACTTGAAGCGATATCGAAATCGCTTGGCAAGGAAACGATAGATGTGGTTTCACAGAACCGCACACGAAGCCACAAATCTCCGTCAACCTCGGAGAATAACAGCATTTTGGGTAGAGAACTTATGACGACGGACGAACTCAAGGTAATGAAACCGAACGAGTGCGTACTGATCGTCCGTGCGCTCTACCCTTTTTTCTGTCACAAATTCGATATTGAAAAGCACCAGAATTACAAGTACCTGGAGGACAGCAACAAGAACTATGCCTATCTCATCGACGATTTGCACACCGAAAAAGCTCCGGATATGACCGAAATTTATTCGGAAACCGTGGAGCCGAAACTTGTTGCCCAGCCTGCCGATGATGAAAAGGACATTTCAGATATAGACGTTCCCGACGAGGAGGATAACATGACAAACCTTGACGAAGAATTTGACACAAAGGAAATCGCCGCTGCTCTGAAACAGCATGAGGAACAGACCGCCGGCGAAGAAATGTTCAACGAAAACGAGGAGCTGGATTTCTCCGATGAACCCGTTCCCGAAAACCTTATGCCTATGGATTTATCCACGCCAAAGGTCATAGGGGAAGCGGATTTCAGAGAAATCGTGGACAGCCCGTTTTGATCCGGTTACTGCCGCATTTGCGGTTGTACATATATTTTTTCAAGGAGGGTTTTCTTATGGAAAACACAATCACTACCACCGCTGCACAGGGTGCAGCAAAGCGCAACAACCCCATTAAGCACTTCATTTCTGCTCTGAACGCAAAGCGCAGGAAGGCTGTGCTCTCCCTCACCACAATGGTGACGATGGCGATGGCGTCCTCTGTATCCGCTTTCGCAGAGGGCGGCGAGGGCGTTGCCGACGGCGAGGCGGCTTTCAACAGCGTTATCGGTTTCTTCGCGACGTGGATCGGACGTATCGGTCTGGTAGTCGCCTTTGTCGGCGGCATTATGTTCGCCCTCGCGATCAAGAACGACGACGCGGAAGCAAAGACCCGCGGACTTATGACGCTGGCGTCGGGCTTTGTGGTGTTCGCGCTCACGCTTTCGCTTGACCTGTTCGGAATCACCGGGTAAACAAGCGAAAAACAGACGGAACAGCGGCAGGCGGCTTGTTTGCCGCTGTATTTCCGTATGAAGAAACGAGGTGAATTAATTATGTGGGGATATGGACAATGCCTTGATACTATCAAGGGTATTGTGATGGAACTTAACAGCTTGTTCTCAATGCTGATAGAGCTGCTGACGAACGACAGCCTTCTGCAATCTGCCACAAACACAGTTCCGGATTTGGTATCCGCTATAAAGGCTACATCGCTCACACTGTGCGTGATGTTCTTTCTTATAGATTTCTTCACGAAAACGCTGCATTTTCAGTGGGTGACATGGGAAAACGTCATGATGCTGTTTCTGAAAATGGTCGTTGCAAAGGTCTGCGTGGATAATTCCGAGTTCTTTACGACGGTGATTTACAACGGCTTTAACAGCTTTGTGAATGAAATCAGCGGCACCATAACGCAGTATTCTTTCATCGACACAAGCGACTGGCAGGTCGCAGCCCAGTATTTCGTATCTTCATCGCAGGCGTCGCAAATCATCAACAATACGGACGCAGGATTTCTCAACTTCCAGCCGTTGATTCTCAATATGCAGATTTCCATACAGGGGCTTATCATGAAAATCATTATGATTATAGCCAATGTTGTGGTAATCGCCCGACTGTTTGAGCTGACGGTCTACACGATGATCGCGCCCGTTCCGCTGTCAACATTCGCCTGCGACGGTTTATCAGATATCGGCAAGGGATTTCTGAAATCCTACGCCGCAGTAACGCTGCAATCAATAGTTCTTGCGATAATGTTCATCGCATACGCCGCCGTGAACAATGCGCTTATAGCAGGTAGAATCGGCAGCTATAATCTTGCCCTTGACGGAATAATGGGACTGATAACAACGCTGACGCTGGGTATCGGAGTAATGAGTTCCGGCGCATGGGCAAAGCGGATAGTCGGCTCATCGTGAGGAGGAAGATAACTTGATAGAAATAAAGATACCGAAAGAAATCACCGAATACAAGGAGAAATTCCTGTTCGGGCTGACGATAAGGCAGTGCGTATGCGCTGTGGCAGCTCTCGCCGTCTGCGTTCCGCTGTACATCTTCGGAAAGGATTTCCTCGGAGATGATGTTGTCGGCTGGCTGGTTATCCTGATAGCCGTGCCGATATTCGCGTTTGGCTTTTTCAGATACGACGGTATGCCGTTTGAGAAATTTCTGGCTTTGCTGTACAGCCAGAAATGGGTCGAGCCGCAGAAACGCAAGTATGAGGAACTTCCCGTTTTCTGGGACTGCCGTAATGAAATATCAGAGGACGAGATAGCTCATCAAATCGCAAAGCAGACAAATAAAATCCGAAAGGAGAGAAAGAAGAAATGAGTATGTTTTCTTCAAAGACCGACACTACCGAAAGTTCCGCAAAGGACTTGGACAGGGTGCGCCTTGCAAAGCAGAAAAAGCCCAAAAAGACAAAGGAAAAGGCTGTCCGTAAGGTCGCCAGAACTGTGCAGGACACGATTCCTTATGAACACGTTCACGGGAAGTACATTTTTGAGGTAGAGAAGAATCGCTATTCCGTCACTTATGCTTTTTCAGATGTGACCTACGACGCTGCGGACGCAGCCGAGCAGGAGCGAATATTCCTCGCCTACGGGGATTTGCTCAACAGCTTTGATACCTCTGACGATATCCAGATAACGCTCCACAACAACGTTATCAATCAGAAAGAGTTTTCAAGTCAGATACTTCTGAAGCACGCCGGCGACGGCTTTGACGAATACCGCGACGAGTACAACGAAATGCTTTTGGATAAAATGCAGCAGGGTCAGAACGGCATTACCACAAAGAAGTATTTCACGGTGACAGTCACGGCGGCTACTCTGGAACTGGCGCAGCAGAAACTCGCCGCAAAGGAACTGTATATGCGGAGCTGTTTTCAGAAAATCGGCAGCAACATCGAAAAGCTGAAAGCCAACGAGCGTATCCGCATTATCGCAGATATTTTCCGCGGCGTTAATCAGGAGATACGCCCGATAAGCAGTTCGGAATTCCTGCGCGGCGCAGAAAAATCGCTGTGCTGCCCCGATTACTTTGAGTTCAAGAAAGACTATTTCATGTACAACGACAAATTCGCGCGAATGGTCTATCTGAAACATCTGCCGTCCTCGCTGGTGGACGATATGCTGAAAGACCTCTGCGAAACCTCGCTGCCGATAGTGGTAACGGTGAACATCGCCCCTGTTGAGCCGAGCGAAGCTATAAAGGTCGTAAAGCGGCAGCTTACGGCAATGCGCTCCAACAAAATGCAGAAAGAGAAAAAGGCGTCGCAGCACGGCGTTTACTCTGACGTGATTTCGGACGACCTGAAACAGTCCCTTGCGGAAGCCGAAGAACTGCTGAACGATTTGCAGAGCAAAAATCAGAAGATGTTCCTGCTTAATCTGGTGGTAATGGTGACGGGAACCAGCTTTGACGAACTGGATAATAACACGGATAAAATCGAAGCCGTGTTCCGTAAGCACGTCTGCACTACCTCCAGAGCCAACTTTCAACAGGAGGACGCAATGGCAAGCTGTCTGCCGCTGGGAAACTGCCGCTTAAAGGTGCGCCGCACTCTCACAACGGAGAGCGCCTGCGTATTCATGCCGTTCAATTCAAAAGAGCTGTCGCAGAAAGGCGGCGTTTACTACGGATTGAATCAGACCACCAACAATCTGATCATCTTCAACCGTGCAAGCCTTATAAACGCCAATGGATTTATTCTCGGCTGCCCCGGATCCGGCAAGTCGTTCAGCGCAAAGCGGGAAATGGTGAATGTGTTCCTTGCGACCGACGATGAAATCATCATCGTTGACCCGGAACGCGAATACACGAATCTTGTCAGAGCGCTCGGCGGAGAACTTCTCTACATCTCCGAAAGCAGCGATACACACCTTAACCCGCTTGAAATCTCGCTTGAGGAATACAACAAGGGCGAAGATGTCGTAAGCTCAAAATACGACTTTTTCCTGTCGTTCTTTGAAACCATCATGGGAAAACAGGGCATTTCTCCCGAACAGAAAACTATCATCGACAACTGTCTGCATGAGGTCTACCGTGATTTCCTGCTCGGCAAAACAACGGAAATGCCTACGCTCAAGGATTATTACGATATTCTGTCAAAGCAGACCTCGGAGGAAGCAAAGCCGCTGTATATGTCGCTTGAACTGTATGTAAACGGCTCCATGAAAACATTTTCCTACCCGTCCAACGTGGACGTCAATAACCGTGTTGTCGTGTACGACATAAAGGATCTGGGCAAGCAGCTCAAACCTCTCGGCATGATGGTAGTGCTTGAAAACCTTTGGGACAGAATCGTCCGCAACCGTGAGCGTGGTATCCGCACCCGCATTTACATAGACGAGATATATCTGCTGTTCCGCAACGAGGAAAGTGCGAACTTCCTGTTTGAGCTGTACAAGCGCGCAAGAAAATGTGGCGGCATTCCGACCGGAATTACACAGAACGTCGAGGATTTGTTGAAATCAGATACGGCGCGCTCCATGCTTTCAAATTCGGAGTTTATCCTCATGCTCAATCAGGCGGCGAGCGACCGCGACAAGCTGTCGCATCTTTTGAAAATACCCGAAAACATGATGAGTTTCGTTACCGGCGCGCCGGCAGGCTCCGGTCTGATTTACTGCGGACTGAACGGCTCTCTGCCTTTCAAGGACGACTTTCCTACGGATACAAAGCTGTATAAGCTTATGACTACGAAATTCGGCGAGTAATGCTCAGATAGCATAGGGGTGATATATTTGAAAGTCATTACCGAAAAAAGCGGCGTAAAGGCTCGCTCCGTGAACGACCGTTCAATCGAACACAGCATATCTCAGAAAACGGAACTTTCCAAGAAGAACGAAAAAGAGTTTTCGGGCAAAACTGAAAGAACAGTACGCCGTTCTGAAAAAGATGAGCCTGTGCCGCACGACCGTGGAAATCCGGTGCAAACCGAACGGCGGCAGTTTGCCGAGCGCAAGGAACACGCCAGCGGCAAAGCTGCTGACCGTAAAATCCCGCTTTCAAAATCTGCAACATCAGTTGGCAGTCCAAAAACCGAAATTAAAACTTCCGGTTCTTCCGAGAAAATTAACCCCATTCCGTTCCGACCGCCGAAGCAGTACAAGCTGTCACCTCTCCAGCCGAAAAACAAGAAATATAAAGTCCTGAAAAACGGCACGGTTGCTAACGGAACGCTCACCAAGCGGAAAGAGCGTGTGATTTACAGCCAGCAGCAGAACAAAAAGCTGCGGAAAATAAAGCGGAAAAAGATTGATAAATCCCGTCTGAAGCTGCTCAAATCCTTTAACAGACAGCAGAAAAAGATTTTCCGCAAAAAAGCCGAGCTTATCTCCATTGCCATGGGCGGCGTTGCTCCGACAAAGGTGAATATTTCAAAGTACCGCAGACTTTCCTCCGCAGCGAAAACTGCCGCTAACATTGTAGCAAAACCTGCGGAGGTGCTGAAAAAGGGCTTTGTGGCGCAGGCTGAAAAATCCGACGATAACGGCGTTGAAGCCGCGAAACTCGGCGTTCAGATATACGACCACGGCGCCAGCGGAGTTCAAACCGCCGCAAATGCCGGAGTGAAAACAGCCAAGAACGGCGCTAAAATCACCAAGAGGGTTTACCAGAAAATCCACAAACCTACATCTGCGGAATTACGGCGAAAACTGCGGAAACGCGTAAATCACAACATCACGGCAGAAGCCAAATTTCTCGCCAAGCGAGCCGTGAAAAAAGGCGCTGCCAAAGCCGGAAAGGCTGCTGCTCAAACCGCCAAGACAGCCGCCAAGGCTGCGCAGAAAGCAACACAGGCGGCAGGCAAAGCGATCGCCGGGGCGGTATCTAAGATAGCGTCGTTTATTTCGTCCACAATGCCGTACAGCCTTATCGTTATCGGCGTGATACTGATAGTGCTGGTTATCTGTTTGTGCTTTGCCGAAATGATAGGCGGCGCAGGCGGTTCTGTCGCCGGCGGCGGTGCATGGCTTGTCGATGATTATAGTAATCAGACTCCGGAACAAATCTACGAGGGCTATAAGGAATTCGTCGAACAGGCAAAGGACGCCATGGAAAAACAGGCGAAAGACGCTCTGAAAGACACGGTGACGGGATTTTGCGACGGAGATACTACTGCTCCCCGAAAAATAATCCAGTACATCGACAAGAGCCACAATAACACTTTCTACCCCGCCAAGGGCGCTGACAGGACTATAAATTCGTGGATAGACGATTTTGGCACGGACGATTACGCAGATTATATGTCCCTGCTTTTCGTACTTATGACAAGAGAGAAACAACGGGCTGACGGAGTTTCAGACGGCGAAATATACGACTTCGATTTCAAACGCGAGGATTTCGAGGAGTTCATGAAAACCGTCAATCAGAATTACTGCCGCTGGGGTGATACGTTCGTTTACAAGACAGCAGTCGAAACCTCGCCCGTGGCTTGCCCCGGCGAGAACTGCAAGACGAAATACAAATCCGACCGCTGTGCCTATTACACGGACGATGACGGTCACAAGCATTACTATTGCAAAGGACACCCATATTGTCCTATCAATCACACCAAGCTGACCGTCAAGCTCTATACGGTCAAGGATTATTACAACGAAGATTATTCCGAAATCTACGATTTCACGGATAACGAAAAGGCAAGGTATCAGGCGTCAAAAGCGATAATACAGAGTATGCTTGATTATTGGGAGGGTGGTATCAATTAAGAAACTGTACAATTCATTTATGGGCAAAAGCGTTAAACAGCGCATATTCATCTGCATTATTGCAGTCGTGCTGCTGACGTTTTTGTTCTTTATCATAAAGGCAAATTTCTTTGATATTCCGCTTGAACCGGCAGAGGGTTCAGAGCCGTCTGACCGTCCGCAGTTCCACATCAGCCTTGTTGACATAGGGCTGCTCGCCGCCGTGACAGGCGCATACGTCATTCACAAAATCCGCGAAAAACGGAAGCAAAGGAGATTGTAGCTTGAATACAGACGAGAAGATCGCCGCCTATTCCGAAAAGGTCGAGGTAAAGAAAAAGAAGCTCGATGAAATTAATGCGGTGATCGAAAAGAAGAAAACTGCCGCCGCGGCTCTGAAAGCGGATATTGACGCTCTTTCAAAGAACATCTTTGAGCTGGAAGCACAGCGGCTTTTCAGTATGCTGAAAGACAAGGGTATCGGCATTGGAACAGTCATTGAAGCTGTCAGCACGGGTATTTTCGATGATGAAAACAGCGCTGCGGACAGCAAAGAAAACGGTGCTATAAATAGCACGATCGAACAGGAGGAAAACAAAAATGAAACTGGTAGTAGCGGAAAAACCGTCGGTAATGCGTGATATTGCCGCCGTTCTCGGCGCAGCGCAAAAGACCGCCGATGGAGCGCTTTGCGGCAACGGATACATAGTCACATCGGCGAGAGGACACCTTGTCCGGCTGAAACAGCCTGACGAGTATAACGAGGGCTACAAGAAGTGGTCGCTCTCCGACCTGCCTATTATGCCGGATTTTCAGTTCGTCCCGATAGAGAATGCGGTTTCAGTCCTGAAAACGCTTGCCCGGCAGATGAACAGTTCCAAAATCGACGAGATTATCGAAGCAACAGACGCCGGACGTGAGGGCGAGTGCATTTTCAGATACATATACGACTACATCGGCTGGACAAAACCGGTGCGCCGCCTGTGGATCTCCTCCATGACGGAAGCGAGTATCCGTGCCGGGTTCGCTGACCTTAAACCGGCAGGCGAATACGATAACCTCTATTCCGCAGGTTTTACCCGCAGCAAGATAGACTGGCTGTGGGGCATAAATCTGACGCGGCTCTACACAAGCTATTTCGGCGCAAAATGCTCGATCGGGCGCGTCAGAACCGCAGTTTTGAATATGCTTGTTCAGCGCGAAAACGAGATAAGCAATTTCGTGAAGCGTCATTTTTATAAGGTGAAACTCTCAAACGGCGCTGAATGGTTTGACGACGATTCAGACTGCCTTTTCGAAAGAATCGCCGCTGAAAGAATACTTGAAATGTGCAAGGGTCAGCCGGCTACGGTAAAGAGCATAATCTCCCAGAGTAAAAAGGAGAACCGCCCTCTGCTTTTCTCGCTCACCTCTTTGCAGATAGCCGCAAACGATGAGCTGGGATTTTCAGCGGCGAGAACGCTCTCCGTTATGCAGAGCCTTTACGAAAAGAAACTGCTCACCTATCCGAGAACGGACAGCAGCTATCTGACGGACGACATGGCAGAAATCCTCCCCGGACGCGTCGAAATGCTCCGCGCTTTCGAAGAAAAGGCGGTAAACGTTCTTCTGTCAAACGGGCTGAACATCGACGGCAGGATAATCAATAACGCAAAGGTGTCCGACCACCATGCGATTATTCCCACCGAGAATATCGGAAATGCTGTAAATATGGAGCTGACCTCCGATGAAAAACAGATTTTACATCTGGTTATCCGCAGGGTGCTGGAAGCTCTTTCGGCGCAGTACGAATACATGGATATTGAGTACGTCTTTGATATTTGCGGCGAAACATTTAAGCTGAAACAGAAAAAGCCTGTCAACCTCGGCTGGAAAGCGCTTTGCCCCGATGATGTCGAGATACCGCCGGAAATAAACTGTTCCGAAAACGATACATTTTATGCGGAAGATATTTTTGTTACAGAGGGAGAAACCAAGCCGCCGAAACGCTACACGGAAAGCTCGCTCTTAAAGGCGATGGAGAATATCGACCGCCGCATAGAGGACAAGGAACTTTCCGGATATGTTTCCGAAAGAGGGTTAGGCACTCCCGCAACAAGGACAGCGATCATCGAAAAGATACTCGCAGACGGCTATGCAGAGCGCAAGAACAAGGTTATTTCCGCGACTGAAATGGGAATAAAGATGATAAATTTTATCCCTCCCGAAATTAAGTCCGTTGAAATGACCGCCGCAATGGAATTACAGCTTGCCACAATAGAGAACGGCACCGCCAGCGCCGATGAGGTAATCAGCAGCATTACGGAGAAAATCAAGGCTATCATTGAAGCCGAAAAGCACAGGGCGCATACTCCCGTCGCTGAGCCGAGAACTGTACAGAGAATTCCGGTCGGTAAATGCCCGAAATGCGGCGGCAATGTATATAAATTCGTTCGGGACAATACGGGTATATTCTACTGCGAAAAGGCTCCCAAGGACTGCATTTTCCGTGTTTACGAGGACGATTATTTCTTCACATCTAAGGGCAAAAAGCTGACAGAACCCATGATGAAAAATCTGCTGTCGCACGGAGAAGTCAAGGTCAGCGGTTTCAAATCCGAGAAAACCGGAAACACATACAATGCTGTCGTTTCTTTTGCAGACAGAACCGACAAGAACGGAAACGCCAAAATCGGCTTTACAATGCGTTTTGAGGACAAGACGAAAAGGTAATCTCCGCTTGCGATGAAGCGGAGATTTTCATTATTCGTAGTGATAACGGCAGGAAATAATATAAAGCTGACCGTCCTCGACCTTGTAGACAAGCCGGTTAGTATCGTCGATTCTGCGGCTCCAGTAGCCACTCAAGTTGTGTTTCAGCGGTTCGGCTTTTCCTATTCCGTCAAAAGGGTCACGCTCAATATCCTTGATGAGCAGGTTAATTCGTTTCAGAGTTTTTCTGTCCTCGCCCTGCCAGTAAAGGTAGTCCGCCCAAGCCTCGTCAGTCCAGAGTTTAATCATCGTCCTCTACCTCGACAAGTTCGTGCCTGGAAACCTTTCCTGCATTGAGCTGAGCGATGGAACGGTTGATGTGAGCCATATTCGCAGGGCTGTAGAAATAATCGTCAGCTCTGTTGTGAAGTGTGACCTCAAACGGAATTCCGTCGCAGCGGATAGTCTGCTTGATGAACATATTGAATGCCGTTGACATATTCAGTCCCAGCGCATTGAAAATCTGTTCAGCCTTTGCCTTATCTTCGCAGTCCACACGCATAGTAACGCTTGTTGTTGCCATAAAATCATCTCCTTCAGCACTATTATACTTACTCTGTACTTATATTGTACATCAAAAAGCATACTTTGTCAATATCAATTTCAGGAAGAAAGGTGGAAAATAATGTACTTTTTCAAAGCTGACATATCGAGCTTTGACGATGAAGCCGAAATCGTGTTCATTATCCCCGAACAGAACGCAGATGAAAACGGCGTTCCCTTTGAGGAAAAGATAATCACACAGACGGCTGAATACAAGGCTTTCGTTAAACGTACAAAAACGGCGCTTGTCGATTGCGCCTACACGCAGTACCAGACGGACGAGCCTATCGCAGACGGCTTGAATTCCGAAAAATTTGCCCAGCTTGAAGCGGAGGGAAAGCTCGCTGTAATCGACGCAAACACCTACTCCATTTCAACGGGCAAATCCGCAAAAAGCAAGGGAAAGAAGAATCTTACTACCTACCTCATTATAGGCGGTATCGCTGTCGCGGCGGTCATTCTCATTGCGGTTTCGGCTTTATCCAGCGGCAATAAAAAGAATATTCCCGCAGAAACGACGGAACCTTCCGCAACTACTGAAACGGCAGAAACAGCCATTCCTACAGGAGAAGTCGCCACACCGGAAACAGAAATTTACTCTGCGGAATCCTTTGAACAGGGCGAAGCTGATGTCCCCGTAATCGAAACCTCATCAGCCGAACCGCCTGCGGAAACTGCCGAAACAGGCTACACCAACAGCGGTTACAGTTCCTCCTCAAATTCGGGCGCAAGCGGAGTTTACACTATAACTTTCTACGCGAACGGCGGCGAGGGTACTCTTGAAAGCATTTCGGCAGAAGCCGGACAGTATGTCGTTCTTCCCTCTGCCGAAAGCGCGTCAAAATCCATATCCCGGAAAGGCTACAAGCTGCTCGGCTTTTCGGATAATACGGACATTGCGTATCCCCTTTATGACTACAAAATGCCGTATGAAAACGTAAAGCTTTTCGCCGTCTGGGAACCGGACACATTCACAGTGAATTACAATTCCAACGGCGGAACAGGTCAGCTCTCACGGGCGGAAGTCAGATACGGCGACAGCGTTCCTCTGCCGAAAGATGTTTCAATATACCGGGACGGTCTGTTCCTGACAGGCTGGGCGAAAACGGATAACGCCAAATCTACGTTAAAAAGCCTTACCATGCCTGCGGAAAACCTCACCCTATACGCCGTGTGGAGCAAGAAACCGCCGACAGCAAAAATCACTCTGCACTATGACGATAAGGTGCAGGTCATTGAAGTCGAAATCGGCTCAACGCTGGATATGCTCGATGATTTCGGCGTGACAAAGGACGGCGAGATAGTTTCCGGCTGGTACTTTGAAAACTCTCCCGTCCGTGTGGAGAACCTCGATGTTTCCGAGGACTGCGACCTTTACGCAAAGTGGCAGAGTGCTACATATATCACAATTTCCATTGACCGCAGCTATCTCAATAAAGCTGATATTGAATACAAAATGCCGTTGGATATGACTGGCTATGCGAAGCTCACTCTGCCCGTGGTTGACGATAAAAACGACATTTATAACAGCATTTTCGGCTGTACCTACGGCTACTCCACCAAAAAGCAGAACGGAGATTTCGGCACGATCGAATATTACGGCGGCGTTGAAAGCAAGTTCAGCAAAAGCACCAAGCTCTATCGTGTTCTTAACGAATACGGCGGCGGTAAGGGAACGGCTGAAAATCCGTATATCATCAGCTATTACGACCAGCTCCTGCGGCTTTCCGAACAGGGCGCAAAGGGATATTTCATACAGACGGCAGATATTGCGTTTCCGAGGAATACGGACAGAAATCCTATCAGCACGAAGAAAATCGCCCGCGGTTACGAAAACAAATCCTACGATTATTTTGTGTACGACGGGCAGGGTTATTCTATAAAGAATATTTCCGGCGACGGCGGTTTATTTGGTACTATTGCCGCAGGGACTATACAGAATGTTGTAGTTGACGGCGCAAATATCAAAGCCGGAAAGAATAAAAATCTCGGAGTAATCTGCAACGAAATCGTATCCTACGCTTACCCCTCGACCGATACAAACGAATATTTCTCCACCGGAAATACACGGATAATCGGCTGTAAAGTTCTGAACAGCAAAATCACAGCTGACGGCGCTGAAAATATCGGAGGAATATGCGGTTTCGGCGGCGATATTTCGGACTGCATGGCGGACGGAATAACGGTCAGCGGCGGCAAAAGTATCGGCGGTATAGTGGGCAACGCCTGCACCGTGACAGGCTGTATCGCAAACAACATTACCGTCAGCGGCTCGGCTGTTTCCGCAGGCGGAATTGCCGGGACTGCTTACGGCGTGGAGCTGTTCAACAGCGGAGAAAAGCCGCACTATGCAGGCGGCAGTATAATCGGCTGCGGTGTTCGGACGTTCACATCAACTGCCGAAAACAGCGGCGGTATTGTAGGTACTGCAACGGCTCATAATGTTTCTGCGTACATCAAGAGCTGCTATGCTGCGAATATCTACCTTAACGGTACGAACAACGGCGGCATTGTCGGCGCTGACGGAAACGAGAATGGTCACAAGATACTTTACTGCATTGTGGACAACGCCAACAATTACCCCGTTATTGGCAAGAGGACGCGTTCCTCCGCAAAGACGATGATACTGTCAGTCCCCGCAGATACAGGGCTTACGGTCGAGGGAGTTCTCTCCGTTCTCAACGCAAAATCCAGCGGATACGGTTATTGGGAGCGTTCAGACAGTGTAAACGGCGGTTATCCTTATCCGTGCAGGATATTCGCAGAAAGGAATTAATATGGCAGAAGAAAACAACAAGCCGTGGAAAGTGTACATCATACCAGATTTGCGCACATGGGCAATGCCCCGTGAGTACGACCGCCCCACACCTATCGAGTATTACGATACCTTTGCCGAAGCGCAGAAGCGTTTCAATGAGCTGCGCGAAAAGCCCTACAACGCTGAAAAGGCGTTAAATTGGGATAAAAAGCCGTCCGCAAGGCTCACGATGGGCATTGAAAGAGAAAATGCGGCAGCGGACATTCTTCATGTACGGGACAACAAAAATGTCCTTGTGGAGGATTTCACCCGCAGCAGCTCTATTTACGAAAGCAAGGAGGCGCTTGCCATCATAAGGCAGGCGGCTAAGGAAATCGGATTTGAGATGGTAAATCATTATCCGCAGAAAAACGACGGCAAATTCGGCGAACCTGTTCTCATGCCGTTTGAAACATGGGCGGCGGATCATTCTCAGTACAACCTGACAGGAGGAACAACAATGGAACACAAAACTTCTTTCGACGTATCGTCAATATCTAAAATCGAGAACGGCGGCAATGTCAAGGCTATCGCAAACGTGGTAGTCAACGGCGAGCTGGCAGTCCGGGGCGTAAAGGTCGTGGAGGGCGAAAAGGGTGCATTTGTCGCTATGCCTAGCAAGAAGATGGGCAGAGATTACGCAGATGTAGCCTTTCCCATTACCGCAGAAGCGAGGACGGCGCTCAATAATGCCGTTCTGAAAAGCTATGAGCAGCTCATGAGTTCTCCCGAAAAAACTCTGAAAACCGAAGTTCCCGCTGCCGAACAGTCCAAATCTTCCGTGAACGTCCAGTTAAGACCCGTGGATAATAACAATCTCAAAGCTGCTGGACAGGTCACAATAGACGGCTGTTTTGTGGTAAAGGACGTTAAGGTGATGACGGGCAGCGAAAACAAGCCGTTTGTATCAATGCCGTCCTATCAGACGCAGACCGGCGACTATGCGCAGTATGCTCTGCCTATCACAAAGGATTTCCACGAAAAGCTCAGCAATGCAGTTCTCAGAAGTTATCAGTCCCTCGGCAAGACCGAATACAAGGGAGTAAAGTATGCGGAACTCGGCGACAAGGACAGCATTGCGCACCTCCCGAAGCAGAACAACAAGTTCGCAGAGAAGCTCATGACTGAACTGGACAAGGCTGGAGTTAAGTATCAGGCAAAGGTCGAGGGTACTACTACCATTTCCGTGAATAAGGCGGATATGCCGAAGGTAACGGATATTAAGAACCAGCTTGTGAAAACTCTCAACCCCGAAAAACAAACTAATTCTGCCCCAAAGTATAAGAGATAATACCCGATTGCGGTCAAACAGCAAAACTGTATCGAATTCAGTCCTGTTTGACCGCAAATTTTCTGCATTAAGATATTGACTTTTATGCTTTAATGTGATAAACTTAAATTGAGGAGGAAATATGGCACGAATAGATGAAGTTCGTGAGAGGTACGAAAGCATTACTGAACAGCTCTACCAAAACAAGGAAACCTTTGCGGAGTATCTGAAATTCGCAGGCAGGTTCTTCAAAATGCCGACAGCGCAGACCATGACGATGTTCGCAACAAATCCGAAAGCCACAATGGTTGCCGACTATGATACCTGGCAGAGATTCGGACGTCAGGTACAGCGTGGGACGAACAGCATAGCCGTCCTGGACGGCAGCGGGCTGAAACATTATTTCGATATTTCCCAGACTGCCGGCGGCAGACCGCCCTATCAGTGGACGCTCGACAAGCAGACGGCGCAGGAGTTCATCGCTGCGTTTTCAAAGGCAGAGGGTAAGGAATACAAGTCCATGTCCGGCTGCGTGAACGCTATCGGCAGAACGGCTGCGGCTGACAATCTCGAAAATGCGATAAAGGCGCTGAATATCTCTGAAACTGACAGAGCTGCATTTGAAAAGTCTTTCGTATCCATAACGCAGTATTTCATAGCGGCTCGGTGCGAGCTTGGCGGCAGGTTCGACTACAAGAACAATCCTATGGATTTATCCGCATTCGACCTTGTTCACAGCAAGGCAGAGGCCGAAAAGCTGACGGAATACGTTCAGATCGCGGCAAGACCGGCACTGTTATCAATGGAGAAAACTATAAATTCACTTATTGCTGAAAGGAGTATCGACAATGGCAGAGGTAAGACAGATTTGGTGCGCAGAGGACAAGATGTACTATCCCGAAATCAAGACGGAGAACGGCAGAACGTACAAGCTGGATCCGGAAACGTTCGTGTATCTGGAGCAGGTGGAGCTGGGTCTGACGGACGAGGAACAGCAGCTCCTGAGCGAACCGATAGACCGCTGGGGCAAGGCGTGGCAGAAGTTCATGACGGAGAATTATCCGGAAGAAATCCCGTCGCTGGAGGGTCGTCTGAAATGGGAGCTGATTCCCCGTCAGATAGACAAGGAAGCGTGGGAAATGTGGGAACTTCTGCGGAAGCAGTACGCAGAGAAGAATCCTCGCCCGAAAACGACGTTCACCGAAATAGAGCGCTGGGAGAAAACGCGGAGTTTCATAGTGGAACACGAGGTAATGGAGCAGATAGTTCTTCAGCGCAGAGGATAAACAGCACATCAGCGGAGGATATTTCCCCCGCTGTTTCTGTTTTTGTCGGACTTGCAGCAGGCGCGCTTTATGAGAACGACCTTGTTCGTAACGCGCACCGGAACACCGACGGGGAGAGCTTCGATGTTGAGGTAGAAAGCGCCGTGACCAGCTACTACACTAGGCTCATCACCGGGCGTGAAGGCTCGGAATATTCCGCTGAACAGCTTGCACCTCTGTACAACAGATTTCAGCAGGATAAGGATTTCCGGGCGGAAGTCATTTCGGAAGTCGCCGACAGCCTTGATGAATCTCTCACCAGCCTTGAGGTGGCACGGAGCAAGGCTGCGGAACTTGGTATCCCTTTTTCAGACCGTCCCTACGATTCCGAGGAAGATGATCCATACGCCTACGACGGCAGCATGAGCATTGCGGACAGCCGCAAGGTCGCTGACGCAAGTAATCTGCATGACTTTATGCTCGATTATTCCGATGAGCTGGAAATTGCTGCGGCGTCATACAGCGCTGATGAGTTCCGCACATACTTTGCCGACCGTGCCGCCGAAGCCGTCCGCAATTCCCACAATGAAGCATTGACGGAAATGCGGGAAAATTCCGAATATCTCAAATCCGTTGCGGATCTGGTTTCGGACGGTCTGTATAACGATATTCGCTCGGAAATTCAGCAGAGAAACATCAAGTACCCCTGCGTTTACGTCAACGGCAGCCACAACAGAAATTTCTCGCCGGAGGAAGTCGGGTTCTTGGTCAATTACCCATACTCGGTGGAGGAATTCAATGCTGCGCTCAATCGTGCAAACGAGATTTGGAACAACGATGAAAAGTACCTCGACAGCCTGCACAGCGTTTCTGTTTCCGTTTACGCAAGCCGCACGGAGTCCTCAACATACGACGTGGAATTGTACGCCTCATATCACAGTATCGGTGAAATCATCGACGAAAAGCAGTCCATTGCGTCCGCAAATATTCTCGGCAAGATAAAGGCGGCGATATCTGAAATCGAGAATAAACCGCAGGACGAAATACCTGACGACGTGGATAAATTCTACGTCAATTCCGAAATGGAAAATGTCACATGGATCCGCTACGATCTTGACAGCACCGCAGGCGGGCAGTTCGTCTGCATCTATATGTCCTTCGACGATATTTTTGACGCTATGGAGCAGAACGACCCGCTGGAATACCTGACCGAACATTGCGGGCAGGAACTTCTCGACCGTGGCGCAGAGGGCTTTGACGGCGTTGCGGAAGAATTCATGACCGACAGTGAGGATATTTCAAGCCATGACAGCGACTGCCTGAGCAAGCTGTTTGCGCTTACCGAGCCGAGGTATGCGATTTATCAGCTCAAAGATGATGAAAAGCTGCGTGACTACCACTTTACCAACAGCGAACATCTGAAAAAACACGGAATGTATATCGACCGTGAGAATTACGACCGTGTTTATCGCGGCAGATTGCAGGAGAGCGAAACGCTCGATGATATCTATAAGCGTTTCAATGTTGACCACCCGCAGGATTTCTATGGACATTCCCTTTCAGTCGGAGATATTATCTCAATAAAGAAAGACGGCGCAATAACAACGCACTTTGTAGACAGCTTTGGTTATACCGAAGTTCCGGATTTTACCCTTTCCCGTGAGGAACGCAAAACGCAGAGAACGCTGACGGATAACATTGTTCTTCTGGCTGAAGAGCAGCTTGCAAGCGATGAACTGGACGATTTGGGCAATAAGCTGTTCGATTACGACCATGCTCCGGTATACAGCGGCATAACCAACTGGACAATGGGAGCAAGTCTGAGCGCCGATGAATTTGAGGATCTGACCACCCGTTTCCACAACGGCGAGGACGTAAGCGCCGAGCTTGCAAAAAGAATATACGCGAATATGCGGTATCTCAATTTTGAGTACCCTCCCGCCGACGGTATCAGCAGAGTTGAGATTTCATCAGAGAAAACCGATACCGGAATGACGTTCCGCACAAAGGGCGGCTTTGAGGTGTCCCACACCTGGGAATCCCTCGGAAATGCGCTGATTACTGCGGCAAGGCAGGAGTTCGACCGTCACGAACAGCTTGACAGAGAATATTTTCTGAATGAAGCCAAAGCCCGGATAAACGAATATTCACAGCGGGAATTCCGCGAGGACGCAAACTTTTCCGACATATCGCACGTTCCGCTTGCCTACACCACTCACGAAGATACCGAAGTCGGGATAAGCGTTTATGCAGACCTTGAGAACAAAAAAATAGTGATGATGTACAGCGATAAGGTCGCCGAGGAAAAGAATTTCAGATTTTCCGACGATATGATTTCTGCACTGGGTAATCTGGAGTTCAGCGACCTTGTTTCAATCACCGATGAAACTGTGCAGAGGCTCACAGAACCGCAGAACGATACACTTTCTAACAGTTCCACCGAAGGCGTTCAGCTCAACCTTTTCGGCGAGCCTGCGGAAAATTCCGCTCCGCGGAAACAGACAGCGATTACGGCTGCTGATACGAATTCACCGCTCATAACGCAGGATATGTTCGACTGCGTTCTCCGCTGCGGGTCGAACGAGCCGCGCAGCCTTGAGCGCATAATCAACCAGTATCAGCTTAACAAGGGCGCTGAAAGCAATGCTGAATTTCTGTGCAATGAGTTCGGGACTAACGCCAGAGGAATAGATTTCAGTCAGTCAACCGGAGCAGCCGACCGGAGAATTACCGCATGGTATGACGAAAACGGCATTACTATCGGCTTGGGAGATACTGCGCTCAACAGCCACGCGCAGAAAACAATCACATGGGAACAGGCTGCGGAGCGTATTGAGGAACTGCTCGGCGACGGCAAATTTGCGGATCAGGTCACGATCGACGACGCAGAAGCCTACACCCGCAGGAAACTCACTGAAAAACTGTGGTATCTCAGCCGCGACGTGGAGGGTGATTTCTTTATTCCGGACGAGTTCTTTGCAGGCGGTTTCCCGGAAAGCACCGAAAGAATTTCCGAAGCCCTAAAGGGAGAAAAGCCAGTTTCGGAGTTCATCGCCGGCATGACAGACCTTATAAAACGCTGCGAAGCCGATAAGGACGTTCTGCGTTTTCCTCATCGCAACCTCCACGAAATTCTTGAAAGTCTGAAAGATTTACAGCTTGAACGGCGGGAGATCAGAGGAGAAACGAATTTTGAATTCTCTCCAGTCATGTTCATTTCGGAGGAGGAAAAAGACCTGCTTATATTAAGCGGAAGCGGCGTTCAAGGCGGCAAGTTCCGCATTGAGAACTACTTTAATCAGCCCCATTCCAGTAAGGAAAAGGCTGATTTTCTGAAAAACGAATACGGCACAGGCGGCTCGGGTCGCACCGGATATGATACATGGCACGACGCAAAGGGTATTGTTCTGAACAAAGGCGGTTTTGGCGGCAGTGAAGCTACTGTAAAGATGAAGTGGAGTGAAGTCGCAGCCCGTATCGACAGGCTTATATCCCAGAAAAAGTACATTACGCAAAGGGACATAAACAACCGTATCCGGAGCGCACAATGGACTGTTGATAATTCGGACGACCCACAACAGATTGAGAGTGCAAAGAAATTTCTCGCTAAATACAGTGCCGAGCCTGCCGCACGTCCCGTGCAGGTTGAAGCGCCCATCGAAAAGCATGATTTCACCATTACCGACGAACATCTTGGCGAGGGCGGTCAGAAAGCCAAATTTGCCGCCAACATTGCCGCTATCCGAACTCTGAAAGCAATTGAAAGTGAAAACCGCCTTGCAACTCCGGAGGAGCAGACAGTTCTTTCAAAGTACGTCGGCTGGGGCGGGCTTGCGCAGGCGTTTGACGAGAATAACAGTTCTTGGGCAAATGAGCATAAGGAGCTTGCGGAAACGCTGACAGAGGACGAATACACAGCCGCAAAAAGCACGGTACTGAACGCACACTACACCTCGCCCACCGTCATAAACGGCATTTATAAGGGACTGGCGGCTCTCGGTTTCAGTGGAGGTAACGTTTTGGAGCCTGCTATGGGCGTAGGCAACTTTTTCGGCGTTATGCCCGAAGAAATGCGTAAGGAAAGCCGTCTGCACGGCGTTGAACTGGACAGCATAACCGGACGTATCGCAAAGCAGCTCTACCAGACGGCTGACATTCAGATAAGAGGGTATGAGGAAACTACATTCTCCGACAATTATTTTGACGCCGCTATCGGCAACGTTCCTTTCGGAAATTACGGAGTGTTCGACAAGCGGTACAACAAGGAGAATTTCCTGATACACGACTATTTTTTCGCAAAAACGCTGGATAAGGTAGCGCCGAACGGCATTGTAGCTTTTGTCACCACAAAGGGTACTCTGGATAAGCAGAACCCGAAAGTTCGTGAATACCTTGCGAAACGTGCCGACCTTGTGGGCGCTGTCCGTCTGCCGAACAACGCTTTTAAGGCGAACGCCGGCACGGAGGTAACGGCGGATATAATTTTCCTGCAAAAGCGTGAGAAAATGGCGGTGGAACTTCCCGACTGGTGCTATGTCGGCAAAAATCATGATGGCATTCCGGTAAATAATTATTTCCTCGACCACCCCGAAATGATACTCGGCACAATGAAACAGGGCATGGAATTTTCTATGTACGGCAATGCAGACGAAACAGCCTGCGTTCCTATCGAGGAAGCTGACCTTTCCGAACAGCTCGAAAAGGCTGTAAGCAATCTAAAGCTGACAAACGCTATCCGAAAGCGGACGCAGGAAACTGAAAAGGAAGCCGGCATTATCCCTGCTGTCGAAGATGTCCGCAATTTCACCTTTGCAGAGGTTGACGGAAAAATGTATTTCCGTGAAAACAACATAATGACCGAGGTAACGGAAACCGGCAAGAAAGCCGAGCGAATAAAGGGTCTGAACGAACTGCGCGCCACATTCCGTGAAATGCTCTCCGCACAGGAAAGAAATTGCTCCGATACGGAACTAAAATCCTTGCAGGATAGGCTGAACGCGCAGTACGACAGCTTTGTAAAGAAGAACGGCTACATAAACGACAGCAGTAATTCGCAGGTTTTCAGCCGTGACGATGATTACAATTCCCTCTGCGCTCTGGAAATCATCGACGAGGAAGCCAAGACCGTAGAAAAGTCGGATTTCTTTACCAAGCGCACGGTAAAATACACCGCCGAAATCACCCATGTGGACACTCCGCAGGAGGCTATGCAGGTTTCCATTGATACAGTGGGTAAAATGGATATACCGTATATGGCACAGCTCTGCGGGCAGGAACCGCAGGATATTGTAGAAGTTCTGAAATCGGACAACCTGATATATCTTAATCCGCTGAAATCTGACGAGAACGACCCTTTTGTCGGCTGGGAGGAATCTTCCGAATATCTCTCCGGCAATGTCCGTGAAAAGCTGCGCGCCGCCGAGCTTTACGCAAAGGACTATCCCGATTTTCAGCGCAACGTAACGGCTCTGACGGAAGTCCTCCCGAAAAAGCTGGAAGCCGGAGATATTACCGCGCGTATCGGTGTGTCATGGGTAGATGTTGAGGACTATCAGCATTTCTTTGAGGATTACGCAAAGGCAAGATTTTACGAGCCTATGCGCCGTACTGTTACCGGCGAGTATAAAATCGAAAACAAGAATTGGGATACTTCTGCCGCCGCAACGCAGATTTACGGCACAGCCAGAATGCCTGCAAAGGCGATCTTTGAAAATCTGCTAAACAATCGGGATATTGTCGTCAAGGACAAGATAACCGATGTTGACGGAAAGGAGCATTATGAAATAAACAAAAAGCAGACTGATTTGGCGCAGGATAAGGCTCTGAAAATGAAAGAAGCCTTTAAGCGCTGGCTGTGGGAGAAGCCGGAGCGCCGCGAGAAATATGTTGAGCGCTACAACAATCTGTTCAACAGCATAGTCGGCAGAAAATTTGACGGCTCTCATCAGACCTTTCCGGGAATGTCCCCGTCAATCAGCCTTAAACCTCATCAGCTTGATGCTGTTATGAGAGCGAAATTCGGCGGCAATACTCTGCTTGCCCACTGCGTCGGCGCTGGTAAATCCTTTGAGATGGTGGCGGCGACAATGGAGAAAAAGCGGCTCGGTCTTATAAACAAGGCTTGCGTTGTCGTGCCGAAACACCTTGTGGGTCAGATGGCGAATGAATGGCTGCGGCTATATCCGCAGGCAAAAATCCTGACCGCAAGCGAAAAGGATTTCGACAAAGACCATAGGCAGAAGTTTATCGGTCGGTGCTGCACCGGCGACTACGACGCAGTTATCATGTCCTACGAACAGTTCGAGAAAATCCCTATGTCCATGGAGTACCGCAAAAATTTCATTCAGCATGAAATCGACGCTATGCAGAACGGCATTGACGAGCTAAACGGAGATTACCGTACAAGAGCAAATAACCGCAGCTCCATAAAAGACCTTGAACGTGAGAAAAAGCGGCTTGAAACACGCTTGCAGAAACTCATCGAGGGCAGCGGAAAAGCAAAAGACACATCCCTGACTTTTGAGCAGCTCGGATTTGACAGCCTTGTCGTTGATGAAGCTCACAACTACAAAAACGGTCTTGTGGTATCGAAGATGAACAGGGTTTCGGGAGTTCAGACTACTCCCGCTCAAAAGAGCGAGGATATCCTCATGAAAACGCAGTATCTTAACGAGAATTACGGCGAGAAAAACATAATTTTCGCAACAGGAACGCCTGTTTCTAACTCCATGACGGAGCTGTACATTATGCAGAGGTATCTTCGCCCGTCCCTGCTGCGGAACGCCGGATTACAGACGTTTGACGATTGGGCGAGCAACTTCGGCGAGGTCGTTTCAAAGGGTGAGTTAAAGCCTGCGGGCAACGGCTACCGCACGAAAAAGCGCTTTGCTAAATTCAACAATGTCCCTGAACTCATGCAGATGTTCAAGGAATTCGCAGACATACGGACGCCGGATATGCTTGATTTGCCTGTTCCGAAATTGGAGGGAGGAAAGCCGCAGACCATCGTTGCCCACCCGAACGATGAACAGAAAGCGTATATGCAGGTTCTTGCCGAGCGCTCCGAAGCGATTCACAGCGGAGCTGTGGATCCGTCAGAGGATAATATGCTGAAAATCACGGGAGAAGCACGTCTGCTAGGTTTGGACGCACGCTGCGTAATACCAAACGCTGAAAACTACCACGACAGCAAGGTAAATCTCTGTATCGACAAGATTATGGAGATATACGACCGCACTTCTGCTGAAAAGGGAGTGCAGGCTGTATTCTGTGATATTGCCGTTAATTCTGATGACGGGAAGTTCTCCGTTTACGACTACATCAAACAGGAACTTACACAGCGTGGAATTCCCGAAAGCGAGATTTGCACCGCCGGCGACGCGGCAACGCAGAAACAGCGCAACGAAATGTATGCGCAGCTCCGTTCCGGCACAAAGCGTATTGTTCTCGCAAGCACAAGCAAAATGGGAACGGGCGCTAATATTCAGACGAAACTTGCGGCGCTGCATAATCTTGATATACCCTGGAAACCCTCGGACATCGAGCAGAGGAATGGTCGTATAATCCGTCAGGGCAATACTTTCAGCGAGATAGGCGTGTACAATTACGTCACCGAAAACACATTTGACGCATATCTCATGAACATAATCGTGACAAAGCAGCGGTTCATATCCCAGCTTATGAGTGGCAACGCAACCGCCCGAAGCTGTGAGGACGTTGACGAGGCTGTTCTGAACTACTCTGAAATGCAGGCTCTCGCCACAGGTGACGAGCGTATCAAGGAGAAAATCGAGCTGGACAGCGATGTCGCCCGCCTGCGCCTGCTTGAAAGCGAACACTACAATGCGCAGTACCGCCTTGACGATACGATTGCTAACTGCCAAAAGTGGATACACAACTACACCGTGAGCATTGACGCTGCCAAGCGTGACATTGAATTTGCAGCGGTGCACCAGCCGAGCGAAGATGATTTCAGAGTTGAAATCGGCGGCAAGGTATTTACTGAGCGCAAGCCTGCGGGTGAAGCATTACAGAAAGCCGCAATAAAGTTCATGGCTGAAGCAAGTCAGACCTCGCACAAGCCTATCGGAACGTTCTGCGGGTTTGAACTGGCAATCGAGAAGTTTCACAATGGATTTAACGTCAGCGCAGGGATTTCTCTCTGCAAGGAACTGACTTATAACACTGATATGGATATTTCGGGCGATATTGGAAATGTCACTCGTCTTGAAAACCTGTTCAGTAAGGGGTTAGAACGAAAGCTAGACAGTATGACGGATAAGCTCGCCCGTATGCAGACTGACCTTACAGAAGCCGTCGACGCTAAAGGCAAGCCGTTTGAACACGCTGCCGAGCTTGCCGAAAAGTCCGCAAGGCTGGAGCAGCTCAACCGTGAACTGGAGGTCGGCAAGGCAGAGGACATCATTATGAACGATGACGATGAGCAGGAGCAGAGCGCACCAGTTAAATCCGAAGAAATCGTTAAATCCGCACCGAAGCCTAAAAGGTAACATTTCACCGTTGTCCTTATAAACTGCAAAGCCGCCGAAAAAATGGCGGCTTTGTGGTTTTTATATTGAAATCATTGTTTAATTGTGATAAAATTGAAATGAAAGGTCGGATATATTAAATTTGAGGAGAAGATACGATATGAAAAAAGCTATTCTTGTTGGAAACGGTTTTTCTTCACAGATACTTAGCGAGTTAAAATCCAATGTTATATTAAATTATTTGTCCACTGTTTTAGAAGATGATTTTCTAAAAATAAATTCCTTCTTCCAAAACTTTCGTCTTTCTCCAAGTGCTTTTCAACCACCATTTGAAGTATACTATGGTCAACTATTTGACGAGGAAGATTGTCCATTACAACCCAGATATATATACGAAAATCCTATTATTAGGCTTCACGTATGTAATGTTCTTTCGAAAATGGGTTTTACTAATACAGATAAAATATCATCGCAATACTTTTTTCAAGATGGATTAGCATATGAAATTTACAGAGAACATTTTGCTAGCATGGAATCACCATTTAAAATTGCTGAAATGGTAAAGAAGACCAACTTGTTACCATTTGATTTGAACTTCAAGTTAAAAATAGACATAAAAGAATATTTCGTAAACTGCTTAAAAAAATACGGATACACATTTCCCGAATCTTCAAATATCGCTATTTATAAAAAGTCATATAATTTTTTCCAAGAGTATTCAACTATTTTTACAACAAATTATGATTTGTTTTTAGATTCTCTAGTTCATGATAAAGTCAAGCATTTGCATGGTGGATTAAATTTTGCATCTCCTTATGAAAAAAGCAATAATTCAATATTTGATGATTGCTATCTTATAATTGGCGCAGGTGCTCAGAAAAAATTAGCAGAAATGAAGTCAAAAAAGAAAGAAAGTCTTTTCAAGAAGTATTTCGAGAGTTTATCTACTGAGGACTTTGCTGAATTCCATATATTTGGATATAGTGGAGAAAATGACCAGCATATTAATAATGCCATTCGAAATAATCGGCGGATAAAAAACATTGTATTTTTCGCAGCTCCAAATATGATAAATGACCAAAGCTATCACTTTATGATTTCTAATCTTTTTTGCAAGTATTCAAGATTAGAATTGCGTTCATGGAATGAAATCTGGGATAAACTAAAATAGCTTATCGACAATAATGCGTAAAAATGAATATCACAATATTCATTTTTGATAACTGTTCACTCTTGTTTTTTCTTATTCCCGTGCAAAAAAACTTTTCTTCCTACTTAATTGATGTTTGGATTTCTGATTTACCAATAACACATCAATAAATAATGAGTTTTTTTAAGCAGAATCTTGCCAGCGACCTAAATGTTAGACCTGCGAACTTGTGATTCGCAGGTCTAAGTTTTTATTATCGTCTTTGGAATAGTCCTTAATGAGCTTTGATATTTCGATTACTTCATCAGTTTCAGTAGGGTTCATCGACTTGATTTTCTTATAGGTTTCGCAATCAAGTGCAAATTTTTCTTCCATAATGTCACCTTTGCAAGTATTGTTTCTTAATATAACCCAAAACCCTTTTTGTCAATATCAGTCATTTAAGGAGGTACACAATGGCTTATGAACAATCCACAAGTGAACAAATTGAGCAAGCAAGGCGAGCCAGCCTTGCTGATTTTTTTACCCAGAATGGATTTGAAACCGAGCGCATAAGGAACGAGCTGCACGTTAAAGGCTACGGCGGTTTATATGTAAACGCCGAAACCAACGAGTGGTACTGTTTCTCGCGGGCAGAAAAACACGGCGGCAGAAACGCAATCAACTGCCTGACCGACATTATCGGAATGGATTTCAAATCCGCTGTGGAAGCTCTGTCCGGTGCGAACATGACATACATGAACTACCGCAAAGCCGTTCCAAAGCTGCCGCAGGCGAAAGAACTTGTTCTTCCGGAGCGTGCGGACAATATGCGGAAGGTGTTTGCTTACCTCTGTCAGACGCGACGGCTTGACAGCAAACTTGTTTCCGAACTGGCTCATGATGGTCTGCTGTATCAGGACAAGCGAGGGAACGCCGTGTTTCTCCACAAGGACGAAAACGGTAATTCTATCGGTGCTGAAATACAAGGTACGAACAGCGAAAAACGTTACAAGGGAGTAGCTCCAGGAACGAGCGACAGCTTGTTTTCAGTGACGCTAGGAATTCCGACAAAGGCGTACATTTTTGAGAGTGCAATAGATTTGCTCTCCTTTCGGCAGCTTGCAAATCAGCAAAAAATTCAGAACAGCGTGCTTGTATCAATGGCTGGTCTGAAACCAAATTCTCTGAAAACGCTCTCCGATAAAGGTCTGCCATTATTCGCCTGCGTTGACAATGACGAAGCCGGCAGGAAATTCATCAGCAGCAATAATCTCACGCAGCGCAACCATATTCTAAAGGAATTCGGCGTGAAAGATTTCAACGAGCTGCTTGTAAAAATCACAAAGCTCCAACAGAAAACTGAAAAACGACCGCTTAACCGAAAACATGACCGGCATTGATTTTTCAAATCTGAGTGAACGACTTTAAAGAGCGTTTTTTCAAAAATGCGATTTTTGAAGATTTCGGTTTCACCGAATTTTTCAGATTTTGCGATTTTCACAAAAACAGCGGAAAGCTCATTTTTTCAATTTTGAAAAAATCGGGGGTTTTAGGGGTGAGCCTCCCCTAACGAAAATGTACTTTTGGAGAACGAAGTTTGCCAAAAGTACAATTGAGTATTGTACTTGTTACAGCGAATGCAAAACTGGTGACGGCATATGAAGATGATTTTGAAAAAAGCCGAAATCTCATCTTCACAGGAAATCGGAGGTTTTACAAATATGAATGAACAGCAGAACAACGGCTTATCCGTATCTTTCAGAATTGACGATGGTATCATTGAACACAATAACCGCAGTTTCATTGCAAAAAACGTAGTCCGTGAACGGATACCGGACAATATAACCTACAAAAAGCAGAATATTCGCGAGTTCTATTCCGAGCTGTTCGGAGAAGCTCTCGCAGAATACAATTCCAGAATGAAAAGGCGTGACAGGATCATTCCCGACTACTACGAACATATCAGAAAAGGAAAGCAGGAGAAAACCTTTGAGGAGATCGTCGTGCAGTTCGGCGATATTAACGACTGCTCCGTTGAATCCGAAAACGGCGAACTTGCCAAGCAAATGCTAGACGAGTATATGCGTGTATTTGAAGCACGCAACCCGAACCTCAGAGTGTTCAACGCCGTCATGCACCTTGACGAGGCGACGCCGCACCTGCATATAGACTTTGTCCCGATAACACATACCGGCAGTCGTGGGCTATCTACAAGAGTGTCCATGAGTGGCGCTCTGCGTGAAATGGGCTTTGCTCCGGAAAACAAGTTCCTAACGGAATGGGTCGCATGGTCTGACAGCGAACGTGCAGTCATGGAGAAAATACTCCGTGAGCATGGTTTGTACCGTGACGATAAAAACGTTCATCGGGAGCATTGGTCGGTTGATGAGTACAAGCGGAAAAAGCAGGCGGCGCAGGAGATACGTTCTATGAACGACCACATAAACGCTCTGAAAAAGAAAAGCGATGATTCCTACACTTCCGAGGAAATCTCCGCTATCAAAAATCAAAACGATTATATGCGCAGCGAAATCACAAAGCGTGACGAGAAGATAGCGGCGCTGAGCAGGCAGGTCAACGCCGCTTTCGTTCCATACGAGATTTACTCGGACGATAAGCTGCAATACGTTGCGGACGGACTGACCCGTGCAAAAATTCCGTTCATCGAAGAAAGCCGTATGCTCTACGTTCCCGATTATGCAGTAAAGACCGCAAACGTAATAGCTGCTCATTATCAGTCTGCGAATATTGGGACGATCCGTGACAGAATTGTCCTCGACATAGACCGGCTGATTTACTCCTCTACATCTGTGGAAAATCTGTTGAGCAAGCTGAAAGAGCATGGATACGAAATCAAGCACGGCAAGTATATTGCTGTGAAAGCTCCTTTTGCGGAAAGGTATGTGCGGCTGAAATCTCTAGGAGATGAGTATCTGCCGAAAATGCTTGAACGGCGGATTTCTCTCAACGGCACCTATGCGAGAAAGGTCAGAGAGCGCATGAGCCGCAGCAGCGAAATGGAGAAGAAAATCTGCTCCGTCATTCTTGATACAACGGTCGCTATTCAGCAGTTCAGAATTATTCCGAAAAAGACAAAGCCGCAGAAAATTTACACGTTCAGTAACGATGAGAGTCTGAACCTGCTCGTTGAGCAGCTTGCTACGATTGCCGAGTTCGGAATTGTGTCCCGTGATGGTATTTACGCAAAAGCCGAGGAACTGAAAAATAGCGTTGATGAGAAAACCAAAGAATTAAAGGCGCTGTCGAATGAAGCTCCCACTTTGAAATCCGAAATTGCACAGATTCGGTTTTACTTTGAAAACGTCCAGAACAGGCGCAGGCTGGATTCTATGGGACAGGTCAGACTAGCTGCGGCGAAAGAAGTCGTTGACAAGCATGGTATTCGTTCCGAGAGCGAAATTGCGGAGCTGGAGGAAAGGCTGAAATTACTTCCGATCTATATTCGGACAGTCCAGGACAAGCTTGCCGAGGAACAGGCATGGCTGAAAAGAATCGATCGTCTTGCGGACGTTTATGAGTGTGTGATTGAGGGAAACTATATTGATAATCTGGTTAAGGAACAAAAAGAAACTGAACTGAAAAATCCCAGAAAAAAATAAATACGGTGGGATTCGGCTCACCGTATTGTTTATAGGGTTTTCAAAAACACAAGCAAGGCGTCGGCTTTATCATCTGTCAAATTACGAAAACACTTAATGAGTTCCTGTTCCTTAACGCTGAGATAAGAAATGTTATCTGATTCGTTGAGAAGTTCCGGAAGCGTTATACCAAGCGGAACGGACAATCTGGACAATGTATCAATAGACGGGTTTCTGTCACCACGCTCCAGATCTCTGATATGAGTTTCAGATACTCCGGAAAGCTGGGAGAGCTTATAGACGCTTATATTTTTTGCCTTTCTTATTTCTTTTAATCTCTTTGAAATATCCAAAAAGCCCACCCCTTTCAAACTATATTTATTATAGTATAAATCAACGCAAAAATTAAGACAATAAAAGCGTTGACAAAACAAAGATATTGCGTTATAATAGCAGATGTAGTATTTCCAGTAAATATAAAATACATTCTTATCTTGATTTTTTTGAGCATTAGTGTTATACTTGAAGCAAATATTTACAAGAAATGAGGGTAAGAAATGATTTCTGCTGCTTTAGCGGTTCTTAAAACCGATGAGGAAAGAAATGCCTTGTCGGAAATATATACGAAAAATATTAAATCCTTTTATTCGATTGCCTTTTCAAAATTACACAACGCTCACGATTCAGAAGATGCAATTCAAGAGGCATTTTTGGCAATAGCCAGAAATCCAGACAACTTTTTTGCTATCCCACAAGAGAAAAGGGTTTCATACATAAACGTAATGATTAGAAATATATCATTCAGTATCTGGAACAAAAAACTTAAAATTGAGGATACTCAGGTTGAGCTAGATGAGAATATTCTTGATGAAAGTGTATCATTAGACGAAAAAATATCTAGTGAATTATCATGCATAGAAATATATAGATTTATTGATACTCTTTCAGAAACCACCAAGACCGCATTGTATCTTAAGATACATTTCCATATGAAGTACTCTGATATTGCAAGCCAGCTTGAGATATCAGAGGAAGCAGTAAAAAAGAGAATTGCACGAGCAACAGTAAAAATAAAACACTTTATGGAGGATAATCATGAGTAATACCTACACGATTGAAGAACTTATCAATGGTTACTACGATCAAGAATTTTCTAGAGTAAGTGTCGAACCAGTTCCTAAGTTTTCCATAAAACACAGGATAAAAATGAAAAGGGCTTTTAATCTCTATCAGAAAAAGGCAAAACCACTATCGATGGTAAGTTCAAACGAAAAAATAAGAATGAGTTTACGGAAACGAGTCATTATTGCGGTAATGGTAATTGTTTTTATGGTAATTGCTACAGGATGCATAGTGGTATATATTACAAACAGTTTTCGTGGAACAGTTTACAGAGATAATACGCATTTGTTTGCTGTTGATTTGAATGACTGCCCAGATACAATTGAGAAAGAATACTCGCTTTCGGTTGTGCCTGAAGGGTATAAATTATATGAAGTTGTATCAGACGAGGAGATTGTTTATATCGTGTACAGAAACGCAGATAGTGAGGAACTTATTTTCATTCAAACAGTAAAATCCAAGTTTAATTCTCATATAAACACGGAAAATAATACCATTTGGGAGGATAGTATTAACGGCTGTGATGCAATATCCATTGAATTTGATACTGGCGATAATATTTCCTCTATTGTTATCTGGAATAGTAGAAATTACATTTTGACGCTTGATGGCATTTTTGCCAAAGAGGAACTAATTAATTTGGCAAAAAGTAACGAAATATGTGGTTTTGAATAATTTTTTAGTTTTTTGTGTCCCCTAATGAGCTCTTTGAGAGATGTATAAAATAGAAGGGAAAAACTTCGAGTTCATTAAGGGGGGAGGGAAAATCAATGAAAATGAAGAAAAACATTACTGCTTTTTTATCGGTATTGCTGATTTGTGCTAATGCAAGTATTCCTGTTTCTGCTAAAGCTGTTTCTGAAATGAAAATTAATGAAATTGCTCCAATGTACGCTTATGGTAATCGCTTGGGAAATTCACTATCCATATCAGCAAAGGTTGCTAAATGCAAAAGTTATGGTTCTGGAATAGATACTATTAAACAAATTGCTGTTGAGCATACTTTGCAGAAGCTCAGTAGTTCGGGCATTTGGAACAATGTCAGTGGTGCAAGTTGGTCAAAAGCGTCCAATAGCCGTTCTGTTATTTTGTCAAGCAGCAAATCTGACCTTTCAATTGGAACATACCGCTTGAAATCTGTGTTTACACTGACAACCAAAAATGGAAACACTGAGACCATCACGGTTTACAGCAGCAAAGAAACAGTTTAATTTTTGATTCATTCCACAAATCATTATATTGAACGAGTGGCATATTTAGTTGTATGTCTATAATCGTTCATATACAAAAAACAGGAGGTCTTTTTTATGAACCTAACAAAACGCATTATTTCAAGTGCACTTGTTCTTTCCATGGCTACGTTAACAATTCCGGTTGAAGCTTATGCAACAAGCAATACCATAAAGGGTCAGGTATTCTTTGAGGATGGTTCTCCGGCTGCTGGTGTAAAAATCAATATTCTCTCTTCAAACATTGATGAAGTGTATGATGATGAAGTTGTTGGTTTTTCAAATAACTACTATACGTCTGTATATACTGATTCTAATGGCACATACGAATTTGACCGCCCATCAGATTATTGCCTTGTTGAGGTGGATTTAGATTCTTTACCTACAAAAACAGGTATTAGTTCTGGGAGTTCTTTCCTATATCCGGGTGAAACAATAGAGCCGCTTACTATTTATCAAATTGCTGATGTCGCGCTCGACTCGGATAATTCTATCGCTGTATATAACGGGGATGGCGATACAATATTCACCAATATTGAGGTTGACAATGCAGATTCCACAATCAATTATGCAGATTTATTGAACTTAGATTCAATTGAAATTTTGCAGAAAGTCGATGCCAACGAGTTCAAAGTTGATTTAGAATCAAACTACGATTTGTCCGATTATACCTTCATTGAAAAGGTAGATGCGCTTTACAATATGGAACTGATAGACAGAGAAACAGAGGTTTCAATGTATCTTTCCGCAATCACTAATAACGGGTTAAGTGGATTAGAGTGCGCAACACCTATTTATGATGAACTTGCGTCATATTGTGACGATAATCCGAATTCGGAACTGAGCCATCAGATTGCTCAAAACCTTCTATCAACTGAAAACCGTTTGAAAACTCGTGATGATATTACATATGTTGATGAGAAAACTGAAACGGTTGGAAGATTTATTATTCATTTTGAATCAAATGCTAACGAGTCTGATTATATGAGCCTCTCGGATCTCTCTAAAATAATTACATATGTTCAAAATATTGACAAGGCATATTTTAGTGAGTTTGGATTTAAAGATCCTGCATATGAGAGCGGTGAAACCAAATGCCATATCTATTTTGCTAGTGAATTAGATTCTGCAACTTTTCCTGTAAAAAATGCTTCTGCTCCTTCGGGAAAGGGTTCATACATTACAATAGAATACAACAAGACTTCGTCTTCTCTTGCGGACGCAAGAGAAACAACACTGGCTCACGAAATATTCCATGCAATTCAGCAAAATTATAAAACCAAAACCAACAATGACTTAAAGTGGGCTACCGAATCTAGTGCCACATGGGCTTCACTTAGATATTACAACAAATATCGTGATAAAGCAGCTGGTAGGGCTAATTCATATCTAAAGGACACAACCAAGAGTTTTTCTACTTATGACAAAAAGGGCGGATATGGTATATTTTTGTTCTTTCAGTATATAAGCCAGAATTACGGTGATGTTGCGGCAATAAAGCGCATATATGAATCCTTTAACAATAGTGGTGATATCTATTCTGCTGTTGAACATTGTAGTTCCAGCTCGACCGTACCATTTAAGAAGTTATTTGCTGGCTTCCAAGCATATAACGCTGATACTAGCCATTATAATAATTACACAAATGGCACTTCTAGATACATCAATGCTACAGTACAGGGAACAGATTTGATGAGTATATCTGGAAAAACCTTAGTTCCAACATCTTCAATGCATTTCAAATATACTAAGTCTACAAGTTCCACAAAGCGAATTGATTTCACGCTTAACGTAAATGGCAATTATAATGATATTGCAATTTCCTTAGCTAAATTCACCAGCAGTGGAACAGCGAACCTGTTACGTGTATATCCCAACAAGTCATCTTCCTATACGTTTTCGGTATTGAATTTTAAGAGCACCAATATTAAGGAAGTTACAGTTGCTGTAAGCAACACCAATACCAGTACAACGAACAATACGTTTAGCTTATCTGCAAAGATTTCTTAATCATTAGACCTATAACCAATTTCGATTTCTGCTATTCTAACTTTAGCAGGAATCGAAATTGTATGTTATTGTAAAGTTGGGAGGACAAATCACCATGGATTTACGAAAAATAATATCAGCGATAATGGCAGCCATAGTCGCCAGCACAACAACCATCTATTCAGCGGCGGCGGATATCGTGGAAACTAACTCCATAGAATCAGTGTTTGCGGACATTGATTTCACCGAACCCTCAGTAGAAATAAGTACGGATATAATTGATGGTTACACAAGCATTATTTTCTCAATTCCAGCAGAAAAAATAGAACTATTTAAACAGGTAAAGATCGATAATGACAGCAGAATAAATTTGAAAATGACTGTATGTTTTGGCGACTTATCACCTGAGCGGGACGAAGATGTTGAACTCCCTATGTCAGCATATTCAGTTGCTGCGTATTTGTATGATCTGACAGGGGACGAAGGCAGCTGCTCTGTTTATGCGCTTGTTGAAGATACTGGCTATGATTATGAGCCAATTGTCAAACAATATACCGACGATAATGGAAACCGCATAATTGTTGCTTCTTATGAGAATTCTGACGATCTGGCTGAAACCGCCAGGGACGCTGATGAACTAAGGATCTTTTATCATATCAAAAACCAGGTAAAGTACATTGACGGAAGCTATGAAAAGTACACCACAAAATTTCTAAAACCGGATATTGCGGAACTGAAATTTGGTAAGATATCAAGCAAGGCATACACTGGAAAAGCTCTGAAACCTACCGTCATTGTCAAAGACAGCAAGAAAAAGCTTTTGAACGGTACGGACTACACAGTGACCTACAAAAACAATAAGAACATAGGCACAGCCACCGTAACCATTACTGGCAAGGGTGAATACAAGGGCACAAAAACGCTTAAATTCAAGATAGTTCCGCCGAAAACAACGCTGACCTCCAAGCCCGGCAAGACCTCCGTCGGCTGGAATCGTGCAACGCTCAGTTGGAAAAAGTCCGCAGGCGCTGACGGCTATCAGATATACTATTCTGAGAACGGAGGCAATTTTAAAAAGCTGACAACTGTAAGTTCCGGAAAACTCAGTCGCAGTGTGAGATACACTACCGGCGACACCGAACAGTTCAAGGTGCGTCCATATAAGAAGGTGAACGGAAAAACTTACTTTGGTGCATGGTCCAATATTATCACTTTAAATTAACAATTTTACATTCGTGAACCCAAAACCGATAGCCCTCTGCATTAATTGCGGAGGACTATTGGTTTTTTAACTTTTCAAATCACCAGATATACAACTAATATGAATTGTTATTATTTATAAAAAAAGAAACTGTAAGTTATCGAATAGTGACAAATTATAATATCTTTTATAGTTTATTGTCCCTTAAATAAGTTATAAAATAATGTATATAGTAGAGGGATTAAAACTGCTAAATAATTATAAATGGAGGTGAGACCAATGGCTTTAAAAGTGTTAATCACACTTGATAATTGTGGCGTGAAAATGACTTCAGATTAATGACAAGTGTTTACACTATTTGATATGCCTTTTTAACTACCTACTCAATGCGGCAGTTAAAAAGCTGCCGCATTTTTCTTACATAAAATTCCCGAATAACGAAAATCCATTTCCCGAAAAACGGGAACTTAGCCTGTTAAACCCTGCTATAATATAACCATATGGGGTGATGTTTTGAAAGAGAGGGCTAACAGGCTTTATGAATTGCGTAAGAGCCGCAATCTGACGCAGACAGCGGTAGCTTATAGGTTGAACCTTTCTCTTTCGAGGATATCAGCCTATGAGAACGGCGAGAATATTCCCTGCGATGTGTTTGAGGGTATTTGCCAACTTTTATAGCGTATCCATAGATTACATACTGCGCTTTTCGTACAGGACAGTCGGCGGCTCCGGCGTTAATCTTCACATTTCTGAACAAAAGCTGCAGGATCTGTACAGAAATCTTCCGCCTGATGGGAAAGCAGTTATCGACGGAATGGTAAATGGCTATGTCCCTCCCAAATAAAGAGAATAATCGCCTGCAAGCATGAGAATGCTATATACACAGCCCTTTCGCAAATTATTCCCTTTTGCGATAATAAGACCGTATTCCGCATAATCAAGCGGAATTTTTTGTTTTCCTGACGAGAAAAATGACGGCAAATAATCTTTTAAGCCACCGAGAACAGCTCTGAAACCGACTTCATATACTCGGCTTTTCGCTCCATTGATGAATGAACATAGCGATTAAGCGTGATTTGTACGTTGCTGTGTCCTAATATTTCAGACAGCGACTTTACGTCAACTCCTATTGCTATACAGTTCGTGGCGAACAGGTGACGCAGCGAATGAAAAGATACGTCCGACAGATGAAGTTCAGCAAGGATCCGCTTAAAGCGATACTGCATTACTCTTGGCTCTACAATTCCTTGCGTTCCCGAAAGAAGATAACAGCTGTTACCTGTTCTATGATTACTCAAATAAGGTATAATGAACTCCGGCAGCGGGATTTCCCGAACAGACGAGCTGCTCTTGGGCGAAGTCACCACCAGCTTTGTGGCTGTATTTCCGTCAATATTCTTAATTCTCTGAACCGTGTTCCTGACGGTCAGAATTCTTTTTTCAAGGTTGATATTTTCTCATTTCAGCGCACAAAGCTCTCCTATACGGATACCAGTAGCCGCAGATAGTAAAATGCCGACATTTGATGATGTCGGGTTAGAAATGAGATAATTGTTAAGTCGAGCCTGCTCTGTTTTATCGAGCAGCTCTTTTTCTTTTGCCTTGCCTTTGGGCGTTGCCATAAATGTTGATTTATCCTCATAACCAAAACGTTTCCTGGCAAAGCGGCACGCTGATTTGATTACCGCTGCAATATCAGCGGTATATTTGGGAGAAAGTCCGCTTGCCAGCTTTGAATGCACGAAGTCATTAAGTTTTTCGACCGTCAGCTTTTCATAAAGTGTTTTTCCGAGCGATGAGCTGATGTGTTTTTCATATTTCATCTGGTAGTTCATATAAGTGGATTCTTTTACTTTTAGCCGAATGTCCGCAAACCACAACGAAAAAAAGATTGTTAACCGTCAGATTCTTCGGAATAGACGAAACATCGGTTTTAGAACGTTTCTCCGATAATTTGCCCTTGACCTCGGCATAGGTTTACCCGTATATTGAGGAGTACCTTGCTGTTCCGTCAGCCCTAACTCCGCTTTTATAGCGTCCTTCCCAGCGACCGTCTTTTCTTTTGTAGATATTCTCACCGCGTCTAGCCATTGTATAACCCCCGGTTCTGACAACATTTTTGACGGTAAATACGGCTGTAAGGTGGATTTTCTTTTCAGTCTTGATCGTCTTACAGTTCAAATTTGCTGTCTGTAATAGTAATTGAGTGAATTTTGGCTTTAGAATTGCGTTTTTCAGCCGATTTGACCTTTCGCAAAAGGAAATAATTTGCGAAAGAAAGTTGTTATTATATAAGAAGCATTTTGTCTTATCTCCAAATCGCCCTTTATTTTGTATTTCATTATATATTAAATCATAGATTATTCTATTTGGTGAAATCTATTTGAAAAAAATAACTTATAAATAATATTGTATGGTTATAAGCAACTTGGTTTTTAGAGATTAATAGTAATTTTAACATGAGAAATCTTACCTGGAGAAAGCAAAGGACATTTAGAAGTTCTTGATGAAACGAAACATTTTAAGATGCTGATTAAAGCTATAGAAGTAACAGAGTTTGTGCTGATTTCTCAGTAGCTACGTTAGATTAACTAGGTGCATAAGGAAAGACAATTGATTAGATTCTGATACTTTTTGCTTCTTAAACTCCAATTTAATGACTCAAGTCGATACGAGATGGTGAAAATTAACTTTATTGCTATATAGATATATGGGGAGATTAATATTGCGTGAAACAATAAAGCCCTCTGTGAGTACGGTAAAACACTCACAGAGGGCTATGTTTTCATAAGTATATGGCTTTTTTATAACAGCAGATAATATTAAATTATCACTATGTGGCTATTTATTTGGAGGTTGATATGAGATTTTATGAAAATGAACCTGTTAGTTTGCAGTTAAGCAATTTGACAACCATTGAGTCCTATCATTCGTCTAAGCAAAATATACAATTATTAAATCATCAATGGCTTGGAAAGATATTGATTATAAATGGAGAAATTCAGCATATTGAAAATTATCAGCCGCTATATCACGAACTTCTGGTTCACCTTCCGGCGGCATTTGTGCCTAACATTCAAAATGTACTGATTTTAGGCGGAGGGTCTTTGTTTGCAGCTTTTGAAGTTTTAAAATATCCGAGTGTGAAACACGTAACATTATGCGATTATGATCATACTGTTTTACAGCTAATGGCAAAACACTACTCTCATGCTAGAACTGTTCTTCAGGAACCACGCTTTAATTATATTGAAGCTGAGGGGAAATCTTTTATCAGAAATACAAAGTACCAATATGATTTAATAATTAACGACTGTTTTAATCTTGCCAACATAAGCAATCAAGATAATATCTCTTATTTCACATTGCTATCAGAAATGTGTTCATCCAATGGAGTATGTGTAGACATAATTTACAGACATATTTTTGACAGGCAAACAACAATAGATACTCTTTCTTATCTGAAAAGAGAAAAACATATGGCAATGTCTCTAGTCACGGTTCCAGAATATCCTGGAATTCTTCATATTGAAACTATATGGGGTAAATCTAGATATATTTCTCAGCAAGCTAAAACCGTCAGAAATATTTTCCAGCAGAATATTATAAAGGGTGAGAGTCCATTGCCATATAGAATTTATTCACCTGGGAATTTAGGTTTTTACTTATATTTGCCACCATATATAAAAGATATGTTTAACATATGAAATTACTCGAAAAGCTCAGTGAAGAACTAGGAGATGTTAATGTATCATAAAAAATTTTCACTGAATTCCAAGATTCTGAAGTAATGATTTTTCTATTACATTCAGCCAACTCTGTACTCTCACTGAAGTACCCATATTGCACGAGGTATGGTTCCTCTTCTTTGTCAGTTGCTGCCCATGGAGAGCCAAGAAGAGAACAAATCTTGTCACACTCCCTATTATATAATTTAATTGAATTAATTTTTATATACGGTATATCCTTGTATTGATCTGTTTTTAAATTAATTCCCACTTGGGCAAACATCCCTTGTGCAACAAACCCGTGTTGCGCTGGACAACGTGATAAAGTTCCAGTTACTCGTGCTCTGCAACCCCAAAAGTTAACTTCAAAGAAGTTTGGAATATGCTTTAATAAATATGAAGTTGATACTACCGCTAAAACCCCTTCACCTATATATCCATATCTGTTATAAAGCCCAATTAGTGTTTCACCATTTAATGATCCGGTTCTGATTGTTTCATCTGACCCAGCATAAAATTCTAACTTACTAAATTCTTTAGAATTTATTTTGCCCTGGAAATCATATAAAGTGTTCCATCTTACCGCATTACCATAAGGATCTCTAGGAAATAGCTGAATATAAGGTGATATTAACCCATCAAACACAATTGTGTCCTCCTGATCAACAGAGTGATGATGAATTCCCCTTTGCCAAAAATCAAATGCTCCATCGAATGTATTGTCTTTATGAGAGTTATTCTTTATTTTGTCAAACCCATAGGATGCTATAGCTCCTACAAATGTTTGAGCCGCTGCTTCTAACAAAGATTGACCTATAACGTTTATGTCCATTGTGATACCTCCGATAATTTAATATTATCTGCCTATAACCTTATACAATCATTATACTCCTAACCCAATGTAATTTCAATATTAACACCCAAAATACGTCGTTATGCACAAATTGACATTTTGAATATGTGCAATTCGACAAACAATTTATGAAAGGGTATAATGTTGATATAAAAACAAAAGGAGAAAAAACCATGATTCTACAAGAAGCTATCAGCACATATCTCGCATACTGAATTGAGCAGAAAACCCTTAGCCCCAAAACAACCAAAGCGTACCAGATAGACCTTCAGCAATTTGCTGAATTCACCCGGAACAAATATGACCGCGAGAATATCCGGAAATACATAACCCAGCTTCATAAGCAGTTCAAACCCAAAACTGCAAAACGGAAGATTGCTGCGCTGAAAGCGTTCACACATTATCTTATGGTTCAGGACATCATAGACATGAATCCATTCGATAAAATCGACACGTCGTTTCGCGAACCTATAATGCTTCCTAAAACTATCCCATTTAATATAATCAATGCAATTTTAGCTTCGGCGTACGGCTCGCTGAAGTTCTGCCGGACTGAATATTCCAGAAACTGCGCACTCCGCGATATTGCCGTGCTTGAAACTCTTTTTGCTACCGGAGCTAGGGTATCCGAAATATGCACCCTTACCCCCGACGCAATAGACCTGGAAAACCATACACTGAAAATTTTCGGCAAAGGCTCAAAAGAACGAATAATCCAGATTGAAAACCCCGATGTTCTGAAAGCGCTCAGCAACTATTTTGCCGTTTTTCAAGACGATATTTCCTGCGCGGGATTTTTCTTTGTTAATAAGCTGAAACATCGTCTGTCTGAGCAGTCAGTACGGGCAATGATAAACCGCTACGTTACGTCCATTGGGTACGAACGCCACATTACTCCGCATATGTTTAGGCATTCATTTGCAACCTTACTGCTTGAAGAGGACGTGGATATCCGTTATATTCAAAGAATACTCGGGCATAGCTCCATTACTACAACACAGATCTACACTCATGTTGCCATGGCAAAGCAGAAGGAAATTTTATCTGTAAAGCACCCGCGAAACAAAATAAAACTTTGAAATGTTATAAAATTACTGTAATACGAAACCCCATTCCTGATAATCGGGATTTCTCAGAGCGGATTTATGATATTATTAAAGTACAGGCATGAATGCTTGTGAAAGCTCAGTGAAAACTGAATAGCAAAGCAGACACATAAGTTGCAGTGCTGTGCTGTTTCTGACAGACAAGCGCCAAGACATTCCTGCTTTCGATCTGATTTGGTATCTCATTATCCGTGACCACCTACTTTTTTGCGCGAGAATAAAAGATACCATATCACCTGCCGACGGTTCGCAGGCGCCCTAAACGCATAGGGCGTCCTTAAAGGAACGAGCGCATTTGCAGCCTGCAATATAATGATACTTCCGGTGACGGCAGAGTAACCCGCAGGGTTATTCGCCCACAGGAATGGGCAGAGGTGAGAGTCCTATGTGCGAATGCGTAACTACTCGCAGTTTGCTTTGAGAAATATAGTCAGAAAAATGGGTCGGACTGTACGCAGAAAACGGAATGTCCGACCTGTTTTAGATTGTAGTCTGCTTACATAAGCCAATGGTAACGACATTGGTTTATGTAAGTAAATTATAAGCGAGAAAGGAGCTTTCAATGGAAATTTGTAAGCCAAACAGCGAAATGAGCACAGAGGAAATAGTTATTGGCAACACCACATACGTTGTGAAAACCAATGCCAAGAATGTTTCTCCAGAATTTGTAAAGAAAACGGTTAAAAAAATTCTTTTCGGCACTTTAAAGCGAAAAAGTTAGAAAATCTATGGACAACCCCCCCCAGCCATGTTATAATATAAATAAGGTAAGGTCTGCGTTTGTTCAAGCGGCGGGAGGAGGACATTTATGAACTTGAACAGCGCAATAACCGAAAGCGGTGCAGTCACCGCACTCTATTGCCGGCTTAGCTGCGATGATGATAACGAGGGCGAGAGCCTCTCGATTGAAAATCAGAAGAAACTGCTTACACAATATGCTGACGAAAAAGGCTTTTTCAACACCAGATTTTACGTTGATGACGGAATATCCGGAACGACATTTGAGCGCGACGGTTTCAAGGCTATGCTGAACGATGTTCAGAATGGCGAGGTCAAAACGGTTATAGTCAAGGATATGAGCCGTTTCGGAAGAGATTACATTCAAGTGGGTATGTACACGGAAATATTATTTCCGCAGAACAATGTCCGTTTCATCGCAATTAACGACAGCTATGACAGTGCAAACGGCGACAACGACTTTATTCCGTTCAAGAATATTATGAACGAATGGTATGCGAAAGACACAAGCAAGAAAATCAAGGCGGTCAATCGGGCAAGGGCACGGGCTGGCGAACATCTTACTTCAAATGTGCCTTACGGTTATATCAAGAATCCTGATAATCCAAAGCAATGGATAATTGACGAAGAATCCGCTGATGTCGTTCGTGAAATATTTCAGCTTTGTTTACAAGGTCTGAAAATGAACCAGATAGCAAATATTCTTTGTGCGAGAAAGGTCTTGATTCCAACGGTTTACAAGTCTGTCAACGGAATCGTTAATCGTAATTTCAATGAGGAAACAAAATACTTTTGGAACAGCGATACGGTATCTCGCATTCTAGCCAATCGTTGCTATGCAGGCGATACGGTAAATGGGAAAACAACAAAGAAATCTTTCAAAATCAAGAAACGTATTGATTTATCACCGGAGGAATGGCAAATAGTCCCGAACACCCATGAGGCGATAATCGACCGTGAAACTTGGGAGTTAGTTCAGAAGATCCGGCAAGGTAGGCGGCGTAATGTAAAACATAACCACCAGATACCGGTTTTGTCGGGACATCTTTTCTGTGCTGACTGTGGGAGGAAACTTTACTACGTTAAGCCGCCCGAGCAGGCTGAATACTATTGCTGTTCTGGATACCGTAAGCGCACACATTCATGCACAGGACATCACATTAGGGCGGACGTTGTAGAGCAGATTCTGATGCGTCAGATAAATGATGTAATGAAGTTCGTTTCAGAATATGAGGACGAATTCGTTCGCCAGGTCATGGAACGAGGAACGGCTGAACACCTAAAGCAGACCAGTTTACTGAAGAAAACCATTGATACAGCAAAGCGGCGCATTGAGCAAATCGACAGCGTAATCTCTCAGCTCTATGAGGACAAGGTTGTCGGGGAAATCACCGCTGAAATGTTCACAAAGCTCTCGGCAAAGTACATAGCAGAGCAGGAAGAACAGAGCGCCGCCTTGAAAGTTGCTCAAAAGGAGCTGGTGGCTCTTGAAGCGAAGAAAACGGATACTACAAAGTTTATTGACTTGGTAAGGAAATACTCGCAAATCACTGAACTTACACCGCAAATTCTCAACGAGTTCATCGACAAAGTGACCGTTCATCAAGCAGTTAAGGTTGATGGCAAACGCCGACAGGACATTGAGGTTTACTTTAACGGTGTCGGGCAGATTTCGTCCGACGCAGAAAAAAAGTCCGAAACAACCGAGTGAACGGTCGTTTCGGACTTTGGCGGGATTATATATCCCTCAGACGCTCCCACATTTGCCGGGTCAAAAAATACTTCTATCCGCGCAAGTGTGCGGTTTGTCGGCAAAGCCGACAAACCGTGCGCGCGGCGCGGATGTTCGGCGGAAAAGTCCCAATGGGACTTTTTCGACGGTCAAAGGCGGGCAGCCCGAAAGCTGTCCGCCTTTGATTATTCAGCCTGGAATGAATCAGTTACCGGTATACTCGGAGAGTGTGATCTCGATATCCACCGACTTATCCCTGCCGCGGGAATCGGTTCTTACTACCGTTGCCGTAACAGTATCGCCCGGCTTCTTGTCCTTGAGTATCTCGGATACCTCGTCGACTGTGCGTACGTCGGTGCCGTTGATAGCTGTGATGGTATCGCCAACTACCAGACCGCTGGAGGCTATCGCCATATCCTGGTCGATATCAGTAACCACAAGACCCGGAGTCATGCCTCTGACCGCGCCTATATAGTCGCTTACCTGAACGCAGGTGATGCCGAGTATCGGTCTGCCGGAAACGTAGCCCTTGGTGATGAGATCGTTGATGACCGACTTTGCGTCGTTGATAGTGATCGCAAAGCCAAGATTCTCAGCGTTGTCGTTGATGAGCTTCATGTTAACTACGCCGACTACCTCGCCGTACATGTTGAACAGGCCGCCGCCGGAGTTACCGCTGTTGATCGCCGTATCCGTCTGGATAGCGGAAATGCTGTTGTCGTCGTAAACCTGTCTGTTCAGACCGGAAACAACGCCCTTGGAAACGGATGTCTCAAGACCGAGCGGGTTGCCTATTACAACAACATCGTCGCCGAGGCTCAGCTTGTCGGAGTCGCCCAGTGCAGCGGCGGGGAGGTCGCTGTCGGGCTTGATCTTCAGCACTGCGAGGTCGGTGTCGGTGTCGGAGCCTAACAGATCTGCTTCGTATGCTGTGGACACGCTGGTGCCGTTGTTCGGGTCGGTTGTGTTGACGTTGACTACCAGCTTTGTAACGGTGTAGTAGTCGTTCTCGGCAACATGCGCGTTGGTGATGATGTAGCCGTCCTTAGAGATGATGATGCCGCTGCCCGCGCCGTAGAGAGTCTCCTGACCGCGGTAGTTTACATAGACCTCAATATATACGATGGAATCCTTGACTGCGGATACCAGGTCTCTTGTGTAGGCGTATGTGCCGTCGCTGTTGCGCTCGGCAGTTCCGGAGGAGGTGTGGTCGACAACGCCGGACTGAAGCGTGTTCAGTACGTCCTGCGCGCCCTCGGGGACGCTGCTTTCGGAAGCGCTGGTGCTTGTGGTGCTGTCCGCAGAGGAGCTTACGCTCTCGGACTGGGAGGCTCCGCCTATCAGGAGCTGGCTCGCCTTGTTAGCTGCGAAGGCTCCGCCGAATCCCGCGCCGCCGCAGAGTACCGCTATCGCTGCCACGATGGCTACGATCTTTCCGGTGCGGTGGGTCCTGGGCTTCTTCGGGGGCTGCTGTTCGGTGAAGTTCATTTCGGGCTGTGTATTCTGAGCGCTCTGTACGTTCTGGGCGTTCTGTGTATCATGAAGTTCCTGTGTATTCTGTGTCTCGTTCATGCCGTTATAGTCATACATAAATCATTCGTCCTTTCTTTCAGACCGGATATGTAGGGGAGGATTCCCGGTTTTCCGTATCTCCCTTGCTGTGATTAAATTATATCAGCCTAATGTGTCGATACGGTGAAACAAATTTGAATAATCAATTAAATAAAGCTGACGAAAATGGTAAAAAACCGGCGGGAAAATTCGCACTTTTCCCGCCGGCTGTGAATATTCGTCAGCCCATGCTTGCGGGAGCCTCGCTCATCGAGGGAGCCTCGTGACCCTTCACGGCTCTGTCAGCCGCAAGGGCGATGGCGCACTCAAGGCGCTTCTTCTGCATTTCACAGGCTATCTTGTAGGGCTTCTTCACGTCGCCCTCGTAGATGAAGCTGTTAGCGTTGCATCCGCCGGAGCAGAAGAACTTCGCCCAGCAGCTGCGGCAGCCTTCCTTGCTGTAGACGTGTACCTTCGAGAAATAGGTCTTGATATCGTCGTTGAATGTTCCGTCATAAAGGTTGCCCATTTTCCACTGCTCTATTCCAACGAACTGGTGGCAGGGGTAGATATCGCCGTGAGGCTCCAC
>ENA-ORNB01000278-ORNB01000278.1-human-gut-metagenome-genome-assembly--contig:-NODE-278-length-59249-cov-5.372943_pt1 | contig 59249 bp, 52 predicted proteins | sample MGYA00242112_ERZ509016 | MGnify/ENA primary metagenome ERZ509016 (study PRJEB26280, sample SAMEA2338705) | human gut metagenome | biome: human gut; feature: human-associated habitat; material: faeces...
TTTAGTAAAACTACAATAGATATATCCTTTTACTAATCCACTACAAAAGTATAAGATGCAAAGATACAAAAAAGAGAGGCATCAAAGCAACATAACTTCGATACATCTCTATATAAAGGCGGAGTATCTTTTTCGAAGCCGGCAATCCTTATGGCGATCGCCTTTACGTCGTCTGCATTTTCGCAATGGAATGAGAATATTATTTCTTGCCTGTAATATCCTCCAATAACTTCGAAAGACTTTGCCGACAATCAAAAACCGTCATTATGTAAATATATCAGGATTAAGATATAACATTGAAACAGAGACGACAATATTAGATATAATATGGTTCGCTACACTCTCACTGGCATTTTCTTTATAATAGGTTTTGATATCCTTAAGTCTCTTTTGAGCTTTTCGAGTCCATTGGATTTTGGTTATTTTCTTTTCTACCATGTCTTTATTTCCTTAAGAAGATCTTCATGAGATATATAACGGTTATGAACTATATCTTCCTCAGCCTCTTCTATTTCCTTTCTTAAGGCTTTTTTATTTAATAATAAAGGATAAGTTTCAACTTGGGAATGGTACATTCTTTTTATCCAACGCTCGGCTTTGGTTATTGCCTCTTCATTGTTGAGCAGTTCAGCCATTTGTTGCAATATACTCTCACGACGCGAATTTAATTCAAAGGTTGTCATAACAATTCTTTTATCTATTTGCGCCAAAGGTAAAAAAACATCCTGATACAAAACATTTTATACCAGGATATTCTTTATAAAAATTCAATCTGTCGGGACTCTACCAAATCACCACCCGGTCAGCCGGTAGCATGTACATAGGTTCGCCTTCTTTGATATCGAATGCGGTGTAGAAAGCATCGATGTTGCGGAGAGCGGCGTTGACACGCCATTTGCCTAATGAGTGCGGGTCGATCTTGGTCAGACGCAAGATTTCTTCGGGACGGATATTTTGAGCCCAGAGATTGGCATACCCCAAATAGAAACGCTGTTCATTGGTAAAACCGTCAATCGGAGCCGGTATCTCCTTTCCTTCCAGAGAATTGAGGTAAGCTAAATGAGCGACCATCAAGCCACCCTGATCGGCAATATTTTCTCCCAAAGTGAAACGACCGTTGGCATGAACGCTATCCACAACAATAATATCGCTGTATTGCTGAGCCAGACGGTCGGCACGTTGCGTAAAGAGAGCGGCGTCTTCGGCTGTCCACCAGTCACTCAGATTACCTTCCTTGTCATAGTTACGTCCCTGATCGTCGAATCCGTGAGTCATTTCGTGACCGATCACAACACCGATAGCACCATAGTTCACGGCATCGTCAGCTTCCGGATTGAAGAAAGGAGGTTGTAGGATGGCAGCAGGGAAACAAATCTCGTTCGTTGTCGGATTGTAATAAGCATTTACCGTCTGCGGACTCATTCCCCAACGAGCCTTATCGACCGGTTTGTCTACATCCGCCAACATATAATTGACTTCAAAAATATTGGAACGGCGTACGTTCGCCCAATAAGAATCATTCTTGATCTCCAGACCGCTGTAGTCGCGCCAAGTGTCAGGATAGCCGATCTTGACGATAAAAGCAGCCAATTTCTCCTGCGCCTTCGCCTTTGTAGCATCGCTCATCCATTCTAGGCCGGAGATACGGTCGCCTAACGCTTTCTGCAAGTCACCGACCATCTTCAACATCTTTTCTTTAGAAGAAGCCGGAAAATATTTAGCCACATACATCTGGCCGACAGCTTCCGACAAAGCACTGTTCACCGTAGACAAAGCACGTTTCCAACGCGGTTGCTGTTCCTGACGACCGGACATCGTCTTCCCATAGAAATCGAAATCAGCAGCAACAAACGGATCGCTCAGGTAAGGAGCGGCAGAGCTAAGCAAATTGAATGTCAGGTAATATTTCTGCTCATCCAAAGTCGTATTCTTCATCAAGGCCGACAGACCTTCGTAAAACGAAAGCTGTTTTGCATCCAGATATTTGATATCCATCATCCCCATGCTTTCGAAATAGACATCCCAATTCAAAGGATCGTTCTTAGCCTTGAATTCTTCGATAGACATCTTATTATAGTTCTTTTGGGAATCGCGCAGGTCTTCACGGCTAAAAGAAACTTCAGCAATACCTCTTTCGATCTTCATGATCGCATCAACGGCAGCATCGGCCTGTTCAGGAGAGCTTCCGATCAGGGTAAACAGACGGGTAATGTAGTTCTTATAGGCTTCGCGCATTTTCTGGCTACTTTCGTCTTCCAGCAGGTAATAATCGCGATCCCCCATACCCAGCCCAGCCTGGTACAACTGTACGATATTCATGGAACTGTTCTTTTCGTCAGCTCCGACATACAAGGCGAAGAAAGGAGCCATCCCCTCTTTATGCAAGGTTGCCACCATCTTGGTCAGTTCGTCCTTCGTACCTAACTTGTTGATTTCAGCGAGCTGATCCTTGATCGGGGCATAACCGTCTTCATTCAGTTTCACACTATCCATCCCCATTGCGAACAACAGACCGATCTTTTGCCCGACGCTCCCCTCCTGCCCGGGTGTCTCACTGAGACCTTCGATAAGCGTACGTATCTGTTCCTGATTGTTATCCCTAAGCTGGTCGAAAGTACCGAAACGGGCATATTCCGGTTTCAGCGGATTATTCTTCATCCAGCCACCACAAGCATACTGATAGAAATCGGTTCCCGGTGCCACGGCGGTGTCCAGGTTTGCCAGATTGATAGCGTCATTCTTCGCTGCCTCCTTCACAGGAGTCGTACTGCATCCCACCATTGCGGCCATTCCGGCGGCAACAAGCGGTATCACCATTAACTTTTTCATTTTGTTCAACGTTTAATCATTCATTATGTCCGGCAAAGGTACGCAAATTGAATTATTATAATGACAGAAAAAACGGCAATTTCATTACAAATGAAAATGTTAATTTATATTACCCGCCAGTGTAATTTCAAAAACATGGGGTAGTAATCCGATTTACATGGGGTAGAAGTGACATTTTGATAAAAGAAAGAATCTGTTTACGGTACTCCGGCTTGTTTTTTATGTGTACTTTTACCCCCAAATATTTATAAACTAATTTTATATCATGAAGTACCTACAAAATACAGCTATCTGGCTGACAGCCCTGCTCCTTTTCGCCTTTTCCGGCTGTAACCAAAAGCCGGCAGGAGAACACACATTTGCGATCGGCAACAAAACATTCCTGTTAGACGGAAAGCCTTTTGTGATCAAAGCCGCAGAGATCCATTACACCCGTATTCCGGCCGAATATTGGGAACACCGTATCCAACTTTGCAAAGCACTTGGCATGAATACGATCTGCATCTATGCATTCTGGAATATCCACGAACAAAAACCCGGCGAATTCGATTTCAGCGGCCAGAACGATATTGCCGCTTTCTGCCGTCTGGCTCAAAAATACGATATGTATATCATGCTACGCCCCGGCCCATACGTCTGCTCCGAATGGGAAATGGGAGGACTGCCTTGGTGGTTGCTGAAAAAAGACGATATCAAACTACGGACCAACGATCCTTATTTTCTGGAACGGACCAAACTGTTCATGAATGAAATCGGGAAACAACTTGCCGACCTCCAGATCACCAAAGGAGGCAATATTATTATGGTACAGGTCGAAAACGAATACGGTTCCTATGCAACCGATAAGGAATACATCGCCAACATCCGAGACATCGTGAAAGGAGCCGGATTTACAGACGTTCCTCTGTTCCAATGCGATTGGAGTTCCAATTTCCAGAACAACGCCCTCGACGATTTGGTATGGACCATCAATTTCGGTACGGGAGCCAATATCGACGAACAATTCAAGAAACTGAAAGAAGTACGCCCCAACACCCCGCTCATGTGTAGTGAGTTCTGGAGCGGCTGGTTCGACCATTGGGGGCGCAAGCACGAAACACGCGATGCGGAAACAATGGTATCCGGTCTTAAGGACATGCTTGACAGGGGCATCTCATTCTCCCTTTACATGACGCATGGAGGAACGACTTTCGGTCATTGGGGAGGGGCCAACAGCCCTGCCTATTCGGCCATGTGCAGTTCTTACGATTATGACGCACCTATCAGCGAGGCAGGATGGACGACACCCAAATATTTCAAATTACGTGAACTCCTCGCAGACTATATGGACGAAGGGAAAACACAGTCAGAGGTACCGGCAGCAAAACCGATCATCGAAATACCCGAATTCGAAATAAAGGAGGTCGCTCCTTTATTCGGTAACCTGCCGGAGCCGAAGACTTCTGAAAACATCCAACCGATGGAACAGTTCGATCAAGGCTGGGGAACGATCCTGTACCGTACCACTCTGCCTGCCGTTACCTCCGGCACAACCCTTCTGATTACGGAAGTGCATGATTGGGCACAGGTCTATGCAAACGGAAAACTCCTGGGACGCCTGGACCGCCGCCGCGGTGAGAACTCCCTCAAACTGCCGGCTTTAGCAGCCGGGACACAGTTGGACATCCTGATAGAGGCTATGGGGCGTGTCAATTTCGACAAAGCGATCCACGACCGCAAAGGGATCACCGAGAAAGTGGAATTGCTGAACGAAAGCTCCACTCAGGAATTGAAGAACTGGCAAGTGTATAGTTTTCCGGTGGATTATCCATTCGTGAAAGAAAAAAAGTATGCCCCAGGCAAGAAATTAGACGGACCCGCTTATTACCGTGCGACATTCAATCTGGAAGAAGCGGGCGATGTATTCCTCGATATGCAGACCTGGGGAAAAGGGATGGTTTGGGTAAACGGGAAAGCGATAGGCCGCTTCTGGGAAATCGGGCCGCAACAAACGCTCTTTATGCCGGGTTGCTGGTTGAAAAAAGGCGAAAATGAAATTATCGTCCTCGACTTGTTAGGTCCAGAGAAGGCAACGATCAAAGGTCTGGATAAACCGATCCTGGATATGCTGCGTGCCGAAGCACCGATGACACACCGCAAGGAAGGTGAAAACCTGAACCTCAAAAACGAAAAGCCGGTGGCCTCAGGCACATTGAAACCCGGCAATGGCTGGCAAGAAGTCAAATTCGATGCCCCTGTAAAAGCCCGTTTCTTCTGCTTCGAAGCACTAAGCTCCCAAAATGGCAATGACAACGCCGCCATTGCCGAATTCTACCTGTTGGGCGAAAACGGGAAACCGCTCTCCCGCCAACATTGGCAGATCGCATATGCCGACAGTGAAGAGACACGGGGTGGAAACTTCACCGCCGATAAAATATTCGACCTGCAGGAATCGACTTATTGGAGTACGGCCCGCGGTGACAAATACCCACATCAAGTCGTGATCGACCTACGCGAAGAGGTGGTTGTTTCCGGCTTCCAGTATCTGCCCCGGGCAGAAGAAGGATATCCGGGCATGGTCAAAGAATATAAGGCATATACAAAAATGAGCCCGTTCAAGTTTTAATCCACAGACATGAAAAACATATTCATAAGTTTGATGGTAGCCGTTTCGCTTCCCCTGTTTGTCCAGGCGGAAGCGACGGAAAACGGGCACGCCGTAATTGATCCGACCCTACGTTACCAGAAACTCGAAGGCTGGGGGAGTTCCCTTTGCTGGTGGGCTGCCCAGGTCGGAAACTGGGACGAGAAGAAAGTGGACGAGATCGTCGACCTGATCACGTCTCCCGACAAACTCAATATGAACATCTTCCGTTACAATATCGGAGGAGGTGATGATCCGGCACATGCAGACGGCCATATGGTCAAAGGAAAAGGGAAACGGGCAGAAATGGAAGGATTCAAAGATTCCCCCACCGCCCCCTACAACTGGGAGGCAGATAAAGGACAGCGTACGATCCTCCTGAAAATCAAAAAAAAGCGACCCGATGCTGTTTTCGAAGCATTCTCGAACTCCGCTCCCTACTGGATGACCTATAGCGGTTGTGCCGCCGGAAATGAGGACCCGCTGAAGGATAACCTGAAACCGGAATATTACGAGATGTTCTGCGACTACCTGTTAGATGTCTGCAAACACTATAAAACAACCTACCAGATCGATTTCAAGACATTGGAACCCTTCAACGAGTCTTTTTCCGATTACTGGTATGCGGAAGGAAGCCAAGAAGGTTGCCACTTCGAACCGGAAAGCCAGATGAAAATCATCCGGATGCTATATCCCAAGTTGAAAGCCACAGGCCTCAACACCCTACTATCGGCTTCCGACGAAACCAATTTACGGCATTTCCTGACCGTCCAGAAAGCTTATCAGACAGCCGGTGACATCTGGGATAAATTGGGGCAACTTAACACCCACACCTATTCAGGCACGAATACTGAACGGGAAGAAGTACGAAGGCTCATCCGACAATCCGGCAAACCCTTCTGGCAATCAGAAACAGGTCCCAGCAAAGGACAAGGACTGGAAAGCAACCTCCTGCTCGCCCAGAAGCTATTCGACGACATGCGGATCATGCGCCCGCAAGCCTGGCTCGACTGGCAACTGATGGAAGAGGGCAACAACGAATGGTGTGTACTGCGAGGCAATTTCAAAACACAGGAATACAAGGTAATCAAAAACCTATATGTCCGCATGCAAATCACCCGCTTCTTCAAACAAGGCTACACCTTTATCGAGACGGGAAACGCCGGGACACTTGCCGCCCTCTCCCCCACGGGTAAAGAACTGGTCATCGCCGTTCTGAACACGACTGAAACAGATAGTCCTTTAGTTATCGACTTGGACAAGTTCGCAGGCAAAATAGCCTCCGTCAGTAATTGGCGCACAAGCGAAACGGAAGACTGCCAGTCTTTCCAGGCAGTCAAAGTCAAAGGAAAGAAGCTGGATTATACCCGCCCGGCCAAGTCGCTGACAACATTCGTAATCAACCTGAAATAAGCCGTTTCCATTATAAACGGCTGCTTTCACCCAAACATTCAAATAAAACATAGTAAACGAAAATAACATGAAAACAGTATTAGTAAGTTTAATGGCACCCGCCGCACTGCCCCTCTTCGCCCAGAAAGACGCGAGCATCCGTATCTATCCTGAGCAAGGGAACCAACAGATCAGCAAACACATCTACGGCCAGTTCGCCGAACATCTCGGAACCTGTATCTATGGAGGGCTTTGGGTCGGCCCCGAATCCGAAATTCCCAATACCAGAGGCTACCGAAACGACGTGCTGAACGCCTTGAAAGAGCTGAAAATCCCCAACCTCCGCTGGCCGGGAGGTTGCTTTGCCGATGAATACCACTGGATGGACGGGATCGGTCCAAAGGAAAACCGTCCCAAGATGGTGAACAATAACTGGGGAGGTACGATCGAAGACAACAGTTTCGGTACGCACGAATTCCTGAACCTCTGCGAACTGTTAGGCTGCGAACCTTATATCAGCGCCAATGTCGGCAGCGGAACCGTTGAAGAGATGGCCAAGTGGGTTGAATATATGACATCGGAAGGCGACAGCCCGATGGCCCGCCTACGCCGACAGAACGGACGCGACAAGGCATGGAAAGTCAAATTCATCGGCGTCGGAAACGAAAGCTGGGGATGTGGCGGAAGCATGCGCCCCGAATATTACGCCGATCTATACCGTCGCTACTCCACCTACTGCCGCAATTACGATGGGAATCGGCTTTTCAAGATTGCCAGCGGTGCCAGTGACTACGACTACAACTGGACGGAAACGCTGATGAAAAACGTAGGTGACCGCATGGACGGTATCTCCTTGCACTATTACACGGTGACGGGATGGAGCGGCAGTAAAGGATCGGCTACGGATTTCAACAAAGACGATTACTACTGGACAATGGGCAAATGCCTCGAAATTGAAGATGTCGTCAGGAAACATATCCAGATCATGGACAAATACGACCCGCAGAAAAAAATCGCCCTGATGGTGGACGAATGGGGAACCTGGTGGGACGAAGAACCGGGAACAATAAACGGCCACCTGTACCAACAGAACACCATGCGCGATGCTTTCGTGGCAGCCCTTACCCTGAACGTGTTCCATAAATATACCGATCGTGTCAAAATGACCAACATCGCCCAGATCGTCAACGTGCTCCAGTCCATGATCCTGACAAACGGCCCGAAAATGTTGCTCACGCCGACCTACTATGTTTTCCAGATGTACAACGTGCACCAAGACGCCACTTTCCTGCCGATGGACTTGATCTGCGACAAAGCCAAGGTGCGCGGAGGCCGAGAAGTGCCGATGGTAAGTGCTTCCGCTTCCAAAGACAAGAACGGACGTATCCACATTTCTTTAGCCAATGTAGATGTCGACAACGCCCAAAATATCACCCTCGACCTGCAAGGGGAGAAGATCAAGCGTGTAAACGGCCGCATCCTGTCCTCCGCTTCCATCAACGATCACAACACCTTCGAGAAACCGGATGTCGTAAAACCGGTAGCCTTCGACGGTGCGAAAATCGAAAGAGGACAGCTCAAGATCAACCTGCCGGCCAAGTCAATTGTCGTACTGGAAGTGGAATAATTTATAATTTATGATTTATGATTTATGATTAAACATGGTGTTGTCCGTGGTATCAAGTCAGGAGTAAGCGAATAAATCATAAATCATAAATCATAAATCATATTTATTTCCTACATTTGTCCGAAGTAGAACAAAAACACTATAATAAAAACGTAAAGATTATGAAACCTACATTATTCTTATTGGCTGCCGGAATGGGAAGCCGCTATGGAGGCTTGAAGCAATTGGACGGACTGGGTCCTAACGGTGAAACAATTATGGATTATTCTATCTATGATGCTATCCACGCCGGTTTCGGTAAACTTGTTTTCGTGATCCGCAAAGATTTCGAACAGGATTTTCGCGACAAAATCATCTCCAAATATGAAGGTCACATCCCATGCGAACTGGTATTCCAGGCATTGGACAACCTGCCCGAAGGATTCACCTGCCCGGCAGAACGTACAAAACCGTGGGGAACAAACCATGCAGTCATGATGGGGGCTGATGTCATCAAAGAACCGTTTGCTGTTATCAACTGCGACGACTTCTACGGCCGCGACTCTTTCCAGGTAATGGGTAAATTCCTTTCCGCCCTGCCGGAAGGTTCCAAAAATGTGTACTCAATGGTAGGTTTCCGTGTAGGCAACACATTGAGTGAGAGTGGTACGGTATCACGCGGTATCTGTAGCACAGATGAAAACCATCTGTTAACATCCGTTGTCGAACGTACCAAGATCCAGCGTATCGATGGCGAAGTCAAGTACATCGACGACAACGGCGAATGGACAGCTACTCCCGACACTACTCCGGTAAGCATGAATTTCTGGGGCTTCACACCCGACTACTTTGCTTACAGCCAGGAATTCTTCAAAACTTTTTTGAGTGATCCGAAGAACATGGAAAACCTGAAGAGCGAATTTTTCATTCCGCTGATGGTAGATAAATTGATCAGTGACAAGACTGCTACGGTCGAAGTATTAGATACCGCCAGCAAATGGTTCGGTGTCACCTACCCGGAAGACCGCCAGGAAGTGGTAGATAAGATCCAAGCATTGGTCAATGCAGGCGAATATCCGAACAAATTGTTCTAAGTACCGGCAAGACAAAACATAGAAGGGTTCCCGTATGATAAAATCATTATTGCAAGGGAACCCTTTTTCATTGTATTTTCTTAGAAACTATACTGCACCGCCAGGTTCATCCGGTTGGCATGACGTGTATCACCGTTGAAATCCGTACGCCAGCCACGTAGATATTCGGCACCAACTTGCAGGTCGGAAGTGATGTTCCAGAAAAGCGTGGCATTCAAATACTGACCGTAGCGGTACTGCTCAGAAGGAGTGGTAGGATAACCATCATGACTATATAGGCGTGACTGTCCGTACGTACTGGTAATAAACACTTTCGGAGAGAAATTATACTGCATACCTGCAAACCATCCCATCATCGGAAGCACCTGCATCTTCCCTTCCTTTTCTGGATTCGGGACGACATCGACATTCAACAAACTCATATCGTTCAGGAACTGTCCGATACCTTTGCCATAAACACCCTGTCCATAGACCTGCAAACGGTTCATCACGTTGAAAGTAGCAGAAGCCAACACACCCCATCCTATCTCCGACTCCGTCTTGTGGGCAGTCAAATTGTCGTAACTCATACTACGAATGATAGCCGCTGCGCGAAAATGGCTTTTAGGGGTCCACCCATACTGCATGTAAATCGGGAAGTTCGGCATCCGCTGTTTGGCGATACTGACATGTTCGTTCGTCAGGCCGTCCACAACCGGCATTTCCACACCAATACCGGCTTTCAGCCCCTTGGCAAGTGCATATTCGTAGCGGATTTGCGTAGCATGGTAGATCGACATTCCGTTAGGGCCGGCAAAATCGATTGTTGCAGGCACATTGCCTAAATCCATGAACGAACCATAATCGTAACCCGCCGTAAAGCCTCGTGCCGATACATAAGCATTCCTCAACTCGAATATCTTGCCGCTACCTCCCCGGAAGTTCCCGGCAGTATACACCACGAAATCGCCCAACAGATCCGTATGTCCGACCAGTTTCAGAAAGATGGTACTGGTAGTTGCATCCATCTGGAATTGATTCCGCACGTATGACTGTCCCTTTCCGGGAATCAAAGCCGGATAAAAGTCTATATTATCGGAAATACCGCCGAAATCATATTCGGCAGCCAGTTTCACATACCCTCCAATACCGAGTGCAAATTTACCTTTCCGATCCGTCAGTAGGAAGCGGGGCGCTTTCGGTTCGTGAAAACGGGGACTCTGTGACTCATTCATGATCCGGATAATCTCGTTACCTGCCTTATCAATGGTGACAAACATGACTGAGTTAGGTTCGTTATCCTCAACCACAACTTTCTGAGCGTGGGAATGGGCAGAAACTAGTCCCATTCCGAGCAGTAGAACTGCGCTTTTCAACAATGTTTTCATAAATGTGCTTTGTTTAGATGAATTACCAATTTGAACAGATATCAGCGGAAAAGGTTGTGTTAAAGGGTTCATTTAACGAGTGATTGATAATATCCATCACGTTCCATCCATATCACGGAGAGCTATCCAACGTTTTTCAGGGAAACATTTTTCTCATCAGGATGCCCCCAAATAAGAAAGAGGCTGTCCGCACACCGAAAAAAACGGTCTTTTGCGGAACAGCCTCATGTTACAGGCTTTCGAGGTCCTCTATCATCACAAAAACAAAACATTTCATTATTAACAACTGCCATATTCTCGCGAACGGACAGCTGTATAAAAAACAGATGGTCAATGAATGCATTCAAATCGACCCGTTTTTCTCAGAAAATAATGCTATATAATATGAACTCATCATGATCAAGATGATGTAGCAGAATATAAAAAAAGCGTGAGACTGCCACAATACTATCCACACGAAGGCGTTTCCCAATGCCCAGTACATAGATAATAAACAACAGTCCACGCCGTTATGCTATACACTCCTGATATATACAACTGACGTGAGCATTTTGTTACCATTACTCCGATATACTTAAAAAACGGGAAACTTTTCGTGCCGGAATAATACCTCAAAAATGCTTTACTCAAAAACGAATTATTGAAGACTTACCGCTGCAAGCCAATATCTTGATAATTTCACAAAGATAAAGATAATTCGGGGTATATAAAATTTATACACATTTCTTTAAAATAATATTTTTTCAGTATATCCTTTATCAGTCTTTTTTGCCGTCTGCTAAAGCAGATGATATGAAAGGCTGCAAAATATATAGTGTTCAAAAAGGAGAGATTGGATACATTTTCTTAAAAGATATATCGAACTCAGGCTAAATATCACTATTTTTGTTGCCATAATACAAAAATAAGATGAAGATGAAAAAGCTGTTTGCTATATGTTTAGTGGCCCTATCGGCTCTGATATCCGTCCATTTGCAAGCGCAAGAGGTTGAAACACTGGTACTGATCGATACCGATATGGGAAAGATCAAAGTGAAGCTCTTCAATGACACCCCCCAACATCGTGACAACTTTATCAAGAACGTGAAGGAGCACCTCTATGACGGATTGTTGTTTCACCGCGTCATCAAGCAGTTTATGGTACAGGCTGGCGACATCAATTCAAAAGACGCGCCACTGGAACAACATTTGGGAGACGGTGACCTAGACTATACGATCCCGGCAGAGATCGTGTACCCGAAATATTTCCATAAACGCGGTATGTTCGCAGCTGCCCGTACAGGCGATGAAGAGAACCCCGAACGCGCCTCGTCAGCCACCCAATTTTATATCGTAACCGGTAAGTTCTTTACGGAAATGGAGCTCGACAAGATGGAGGAGGAACAAGGCATCACCTTCACTCCCGAACAGCGGCAAGCCTATATGTTGGAAGGCGGTACGCCTCATCTGGACGGTAAATACACGATCTTCGGCGAAGTCGTAAGCGGTATGAAAGCTGTCGACAAGATTCAGTTCACCGAGACAAATGCAGACGACCGTCCCGTCAAGAACATCAAGATCAAGTCAATGAAAATAGTCAACAAATAAACAACAAAGAATGGAAACGAACGAAACATTAGTGGTGATGGACACCACGCTTGGAAAGATAAAATTCAAATTATACAACGATACTCCGCAGCACCGCGACAATTTCATCAAGTTGGCGAAAGCCGGACAATACGACGGCCTGCTGTTCCATCGCGTCATCAAAGACTTTATGGTGCAAGGTGGCGACGTCACTTCTAAAGACGCCCCGATGAACAAGCAATTAGGAGCCGGAGACTTGGGTTATACCGTTCCGGCGGAATTCAACTACCCTAAATATTTCCATAAAAAGGGAGCCTTGTGTGCTGCCCGTACCGGAGATGAAGTGAATCCGGAAAAAGCATCGTCAGCCTCGCAATTCTATATTGTCACAGGCAAAAAATATTCGGAAGCCGAACTCGGCCAAATGGAAAAGCAACTGGAAGGACGACTGAAACAAGCTATCTTCAACCGCCTCCAGACGGAAAACAAACCTAAAATCATGGAGCTCTATCGTAGTGGCAACAAAGAAGAACTCGCCGTGCTCCGCGACACCCTGATCGGAAAGACCGAACTGGAGGCCGAAAAACGGAAAGACGAGACGAAGATGCCGGCTGAACTACGCGAAACCTACAAGACGATCGGCGGCGTGCCCTTCCTCGACAATCAGTATACCGTATACGGCGAAGTGGTGGAAGGTCTGGACGTGGTAGATGCGATCCAGCAAGTAAAGACAAATAAACAAGACCGCCCGACGGAAAATGTAGTAATCAAGTCGGTAGAGGTTTTGGGATGATGCAACTTTCAGTTTATAAGGAACATTACAAAGAAACGATACGCCTGGGTGTCCCAATCATGTTGGGACAGCTGGGCATTATTGTTGTCGGCTTTGCCGATAACATCATGGTCGGACACCACAGTACGGCTGAACTGGCTGCCGCGTCGTTTGTCAACAACTTCTTCAACCTTGTGTTCATTGCAGGGATGGGGTTCTCTTACGGGCTTACCCCCATCATCGGAGGCTATTTTGCGCGGAAAGAGTATACCAAGGCGGGCGAGACACTGAAAAACAGCCTTTGCATCAACTTCGCCGTGGGGCTGCTGCTCAGCCTCTGCATGTTGGCACTACTTCTGAACATCCACATCCTGAAGCAACCGGAAGAGTTGATGCCCTATATCGTGCCTTACTACATATTGCAACTTTTCTCGGTCATCTTTGCCATGCTGTTCAATTCGTTCAAGCAGTTCAGCGACGGCACGACAGATACGCTCACCCCCATGTGCGTCATGTTAGGGGCCAACGTAATCAACATTATCGGGAACTACCTGCTGATATACGGTAACTTCGGATGTCCCGAACTGGGGCTTACCGGTGCCGGCATATCGACGCTTTTCAGCCGCATCCTGACATTCGGGATGTTCTGCTTCCTCTTTGCCAAGCACTCCCGTTACAAGCCCTACCTGGAAGGATTCAAGAAAGGGACCCTCAACAAGATCAGCCTGGGCAATTTAGTGCGTCTCGGCCTGCCGGTCGGTTTCCAGATGGGAGTCGAAACAGGCTCATTCAGCCTGAGCGTCATCATGATGGGCTGGCTGGGAAGCGTGGCACTCGCCGCCCACCAGGTATTAGGCGTGATCACCACGCTCGGTTTCATGGTCTATTACGGCATAGCAGCAGCCGTCGCCATACGCGTAAGCGCCTACAAGGGATGGAACGATTGGCCGGCCATACGCCACGCCTCTTTTGCTGGCCTTCACCTGATCATGGGAACCGCCATTATCGTCGTACTGCTTATCTTGGCGTTCCGCGACAATATGGGCTACATCATCACCCCGGAAAAAGAGGTGGTCGAGCTGGTTGCCCTGCTTGCCTGGTCAGTGATCCTTTACCAGTTCGGCGACGGGCTGCAAATCCTTTTCGCCAATGCCCTGCGTGGCATCTCGGATGTCAAATACATGGCCTACATGGCTTTTTTCTGCCACTTCGGGCTGGCGCTTCCCATCGGTTACCTGTGCGGATTCACCTTCGGATGGGGGGCCATCGGCATCTGGTGCGGCTTCCCGATCAGCCTGACTACGCTCGGGGTGTTACTTTGGAGACGTTTCAATCGATTGACAATAAAAAAATAGTGTATGACTAAAGACATAACAGCAGAACACGTATTAAACGACCTGCGCTACCTGACGCTGTTGGCACGCAGCTTTCCGACGGTGGCAGACGCCAGTACGGAAATCATCAACCTGGAAGCCATCCTGAACCTGCCGAAAGGGACGGAACATTTCCTATCCGACATCCATGGCGAGCACCAGGCTTTCAACCATGTGCTGAAGAACGCCTCCGGTGCGATCAAGCGCAAGGTAAACGAGATATTCAGCAACACATTGCGCGATTTAGAAAAAAAAGAACTCTGCACGCTGATCTACTATCCGGAACAAAAACTGGAACTGATCCGGCAACGCGAAAAGGACCTGGACGACTGGTACCTAATCACCCTAAATCAGCTGGTACGCGTATGCCGAAACGTTTCTTCCAAATATACACGCTCAAAGGTTCGCAAGGCATTGCCAAAAGAATTTTCTTACATCATCCAGGAACTGCTCCACGAATCGAGCGACGAGCCGAACAAGTCCGCCTATGTGGACCAGATCATCAACACGATCATCTCGACAGGTCGCGCAAACGACTTCATCATCGCCATGTGTAACCTGATCCAACGCCTCACAATCGATCTATTGCACATCATCGGCGACATCTACGATCGCGGGCCAGGCGCCCATATCATCATGGATACGCTTTGCAACTACCATAATTTCGATATCCAATGGGGTAATCACGACATTCTCTGGATGGGGGCCGCCGCAGGCAACGCAGGAAGCATCGCCAACGTGATCCGCATGTGCATGCGCTACGGCAACCTGGCAACCCTGGAAGACGGCTATGGCATCAACCTCCTGCCCTTAGCGACATTCGCGATGGAAGTCTATGGCGACGATCCCTGCGAACTGTTCATCCCGCGTACAAACGCGTCGGATACGACTTTCGATGAAAAGACTACTCAACTGATCGCCCGCATGCACAAGGCGATCACGGTCATACAGTTCAAGGTGGAAGGCGAAATCATCCGCCGTCGTCCGGAATTCCGGATGGACGACCGCCTGCTACTCCACCACATCGACCTCCGACGTGGAATAATCCGCATCGAAGGAAAGGAATACGAGCTGAAAGACAAAAACTGGCCAACCCTCAACGCCAAAGATCCCTATGCTCTCTCCATCGAAGAAGAAGAACTGATGCGACGCATCAAACACTCGTTCGAGTGCAGTGAAAAGCTGAAAAAGCACATGCGCTGCCTGTTCACGCACGGCAGTATGTACCAGGTCTGCAACTCCAACCTGCTCTTCCACGCCTCCGTCCCGATGAACCCGGACGGTACGCTCAAGTCAGTCCGGATCGAAGGTACGGAATATAAGGGCAAAGCCCTGTTAGACAAAGTAGACCAGTTGGTACGCACCGCCTATTTCGACACCGACGACAGTCCGGAGAAGGACTTTGCGATGGATTATATCTGGTACCTCTGGGAAGGCAAGGACTCTCCCCTCTTCGACAAAAGCCGGATGGCGACTTTCGAACGTTGCTTCATCGACGACAAATCGGTACAGAAGGAAGAAAAAGGTGCTTACTATTCCCTCCGGGAAGAAGAGCCGGTCTGCGACATGCTATTGGACGAGTTCGGCGTTACCGGCCAACACCGCCACATCATCAACGGACATGTTCCCGTCCGCTCTATCAAAGGAGAGAACCCTATCAAGGCGAATGGCAAACTGCTTGTCATCGACGGCGGCTTCTCCAAAGCCTACCACCCAGAAACAGGTATAGCCGGTTATACCTTGGTCTACCATTCGCGCGGCTTCCAGCTTGTGCAGCACGAGCCGTTCCTGTCGACCGACCAGGCCATCAAGGAGGGCAAGGACATCCGCTCGACCACCATCGTCGTCGAACTGAACTCTCACCGCCAAATGGTCAAGGACACAGATAAGGGAGCGGACCTGCAACAGCAGATCCACGATCTGGAAAAACTCCTTTATGCGTTCCGCAATGGGTTTATCAAAGAAAAAGAGCGTTATAAATAAGAACACTTGTTATGAACAGCGAGAAACTGAAAGGTCACATCCTGATATTGATAACCAATATCCTGTTTGCCGTCAACATGCCGATATCCAAATATCTGCTGCCGACGCACGTTCCCCCCGAAGGTCTTACGATCATGCGCATGGCTTTCGCCTGCGTGATGTTCTGGATCGTGTCTCTTTTCACGGTAAAAGAGAAAGTGCCGTTGAAAGACTTAGGGATGCTTTTTGTCTGTGCTCTTTGTGGAGTAGGGATCAACCAAGGGTTATTTATCGTCGGGCTAAACCGCTCTTCTCCTGTCGACGCCTCCATCATCGCCACCGCCGTACCGATCTTCGTCCTGCTGTTGGCCGCCGTCATCCTGAAGGAACCGATCACCCGAAAGAAATCGTTCGGGGTCTTCATGGGAGTCAGTGGGGGGCTGTTGTTGGTCTTCAGTTCCACGCATACCGCCGACAGTATCAGCAGCCTCGACGGTGACGTGATGATGATTGTCAGCGGGTTAATGTACGCCATCTACCTGGTTCTGTCGAAGCCGCTTTCCTTGCGCTATTCATCAGTCACGATGATGAAATGGATGTTTCTATTTACGACGTTGACGCTGGTTCCCTTCACCTTCCGGCATGTGCTCGACGCTCCTGCTTTCCACCGGGAAGTTTGGGATTTCAAGGAGCTGAGTGCGATCTTCTATGTCCTCTTCGGAGCGACGTTCCTCCCCTACCTGCTCATCCCGATGTCTTTGAAGCGAATCCGCCCGACAACGGTCAGCATGTATAACTATGTGCAGCCGATCGTTGCCTCGTTCATCGCCGTCATGATCGGCCAAGACACCTTTTCCTGGCAGAAATTCCTGTCGGCAATCCTGGTCTTTATAGGTGTTTACCTCGTGACACAGAGCAAAAGCAGGGAAGACATAGACCGAGAACAGAAATCCGGGGCATTAAACCAATAGGGAACCGTGAGATAAAACTTCGAAAACAACTATCATACTATCATAATTTCAAATACATCTATTGAATATCAAAATGCGTAAGGAATGATAGTACAAAATTCAACTATCATGTTACTATCATTTGCTATCATGGTTTGTCTATTTCCTTTGGATTGATCCGAAATCTATGGACAAATTAAACGAAAAGTAAGTAGGACTTTTTACCAAGTCCCTAGCTCAAACTCGATTCTGCCCCCAGTCTGCACGGTCTTGACACCCGGATGTCACAGGCACCGACACCTGGGTGTCAAAGGAAACAGATAGGTAGTTACCTGAAAATAAGTTATATGCTTTCAAGTAGAATGTGCTTGTTTTATGATAGTATGATAGTGAGAAAAGCAACCGTCATACGATCAATCATTCAATATACCCATTGATTTCCAACGGACTGACAACATGTTATGATAGTATGATAGTTGTTTTTACTAAAAAATATTTTTTCTTTAATTCAGGAGCAGCACTCCACCACCAAAATCCAACAGACAAAAGAACCTGAATGAATTTTGAAAATTGAAAATAAAATCCCCCAAAAACTCTATTACTAAAATTTTCAGGGGAAATATTTAGCTCAAATCATTACGGTTCATAAACTCCACTATATGGGTTCTGATCGCCTGCCGGCCAGATATCGTCAACCAATGCCTTGTTGTTCTTTATTTCCGAACTTGGTAACTGATAAATGAAACGCCAAGAACGTGCCGGAAGTGGAGTCGCTCCACCATATGCGATATGGTTACCTGTACGTAATAATGGCTTTTGATTACGAATAATATCAAATGTTGCAAAACCTTCACCATATAGTTCTTTACGTCTCTCAAGTAAAATAGACTCAACCAAATCATTGCCTGTAGCTTCTGTACGTTTAGCATTACGCAAATCCTGTAACTGCCACAACAATTCTTTTGCTTCAGCCTCTTTTCCTTGCCGAGCACATGCTTCTGCTGCATTTAATAACATTTCATCCGAACGCATAACAATCATAGAACCTCTACAGTCTTCATTATCTCGGAATTTAAATGATACCCAAAAATTCTTCGTCCCGTCATTCCACTGCTCCATTTGTTTGTAACGAATATCATCTTCATCAAACAAACTAACAAAATCATCAGCAAGAATAAAGCAATGGAAAGTCCAGCATTTACGAGTATTATTATACCACATGGCAAATGGAGAATAATCACCCATATTTTGTTCTTCCGTTTGCTTGATAGACCAGATCCATGAATCCGTCATATGGTCATTAAATCCATTTTCATATTTTTCAGCCGTAGTCAAAGGATATTGAGCCAATACTTTCTTCGCATATTCCTCTGACTTAGCCCAATTATTCATGACTTGATAGACCTCACTCAAAATACCTTGGACTACAGCCTGGTTGAACACATTCGGATAACTCGTACTGCGCACAAAACCCTCCAACATCGGTTCTGCCGTCGTCAGATCCGAAAGGATTTGCTGATAGGTTTCCTCCAGCGTTCCGCGCGGTTTGCCTTCTGTCTTTTCTGTTGTAGGCTCCGTATAAATTGGAACTCCTGGCATATCTTTTGCAATAATATAAGTCTGCTGAAACAAACGGGCCAGATCGAAATAAGCCCAACCACGCATCGCCAAAGCCTGCCCCTTTATGTATTGCTTATCCAAATCATCACCTTCCGAATCATCAACATAAGCTATTACAGAATTCAAGTTATTGATCAAACGATAATGAAATGTCCATAATTGTGAAGAACGGAATATGTCACCTCGAGTTTCTCCCCAATAATTATAATTATAAATATACCATCCTCCACCATTACTCATAACATCTTCACCACAAACGTCAGATATCATTTGAATGGACGGAATACCATAATCATCCCCACGATCAGCCCCCCCACTATTGTATGCACGCATCTGATAATAGCAGCCATTCAACGCAGATTGTGCTCCGGAGGTTGTTTCAAACACATCAACATCATCTACCGAAGTAGAAGGCTTGGTATCCAAAAAATCATTGCAAGAGGTTAGGCCACCAACCAATATACCGGTAGCAAAAACAGATAATATATATTTTAACGATTTCATACTTTTCCTATTTTAATATTATACATAATCAATTGCTTACAAAGTCAATTGCAAACCAAATGAAACAGACTTCGTCACCGGGAAACGATTGTCCGTAGTTCCGGAAACACTTTGTTCCGGGTCTGTACCACGACGGGTAGCACTACCAACAGTCACCAAATTATCACCTTGCACAAATACACGAAGCATATTTACCTGGAACTTCGACGTCAATGACTTAGGCAACGTATATCCTAAAGTTACATTTCTCAAACGGGCAAATGTATTATTGAAAATAAACTTAGAGGTATAGGTTCCTAAATAATTCGCATAAGCATTTGATATTCTCGGATATTTTGCACTTGTATTTTCAGGTGTCCATGAATCCAACATATCCGGATGCATACTATAACCCGTACGATAAGACATCATTTGAGCATAGTCGCTATCATACAATTTACCACCGAAACTATAATAAATCATAAATGACAGATCAACACCTTTATAAGAGAAATTATTGGTAAAGCCACCAAATAATTTAGGGATTGCATCACCTAAATATTTCATCTGGCTATCGCTTGTCACTTCATTATAATCTTCGGTCTTCACTCTATCAACAAGGACTTTTTCACCTTTATCGTTTGTTTCATAAACATTCTTCCAGTACTGGTCATTTCCTGTTTCCGGATTCACACCTGCATATTCGACACCCCAGAAATTATAACGGGATTCCCCTTCCCGCCATTTGAATACACCAGCGTTAATTTCATTTTGTGGCAGCTTGGTTATACGATTTTTATAAGATGTTCCATTCAAATCAATAGTCCATTTAAAGTCTTTATTAGAAACTGCAGCATAATTCAAAGAAAATTCCACTCCCTGATTTTTCACGTCACCAACATTACGGTCGATACCACTAAAACCTGTAGACGGAGCCATCGGCAGAGTAAACAATAAATCTTTAGATTTACGGTTAAACCATTCTATACTACCGCTTAATTTGTTAAACAAAGCAAAGTCCACACCGACATTAAACTGCATATTACTTTCCCATTTCAAATCTTTATTAGCCAAACGGCTAACCATTACACCTGGGTCTCTATAATTATTCATGCCAGTGGCATAGAGTCCTTGATATGCATAATAAGTTCCCAGATTATCATTACCTACAGCACCATAACTCACTTTCAGTTTCAAGTTATCTAGCCAACTACTGTATGGTTTCATAAACTCTTCATTAGAAATTCTCCATGAACCGCCTAAAGACCAGAATTGTCCCCAACGATTATCGGGATGAAAACGAGAAGAGCCGTCTGTTCTAAAACTTCCTGATACATAATAGCGATCTTTATAATCATATTCGACACGGCTCAACCAACTTAACAACCGATAGTTATCTTCATAAGAATTCATTGCAGACATGACAGCTGCAGAACCGATCTCAGTCACACCAGGGAAAGGTAAGCCTTGTTTTGATGCCGATAACAACTTAAATTTTAAAGAATAAGCCTCTTGTCCCAACAATACCGATAAAGAATGATCGCCAAACGATTTCTCATAAGTCAACAAGTTATTGACTGTATAAGAGAAGTTACGATCGCTCTCTTTCGACACTTCACCTTTATAACCAGCAGAATACCCATACTCGCTACTTGAATATCCATCATAATTATATTGGTAAAAATCTACACTCAAATTCGTACGCCATTTTAAACCTGGCATAAAAGTAATTTCCAAATAAGACCGGCTTGACACATCGTCATGTGTCCACGGATATTTATTATATATATCGTCAGCCACCGGGTTCCATCCACTCCAAGAGGTACGATAATCGCCATAGTCATAAACTGGCTTACCATTTTTGTCCAACACGATATTACCGGTACTTGCATCTCGCTGATATATAGAATAAACAGTAGGCATAGTACGTAAAAACCATACTGTACTAGTACCAGCAGAGCCTTCACGCAAACTATGAGACAAACTAACATTAGTCCCCACTTTCAACCATTTATTCACATTATAGTTTAAATTGGCACGTGTTGAAAAACGTTCAAATTTCTGAATAGAGAATACACCTTTATCATTCAAATATCCCCCGGAAATATAATAATCCGCTTTTTTAGACTTTCCGCTAAAGTCTATGGTATACTCCTGACGTAAACGGGAAGCGAATAAAGCATCACGCCAATCTTCCGAATATAATAATTTCGCATCAGGATTCATTTTACCATCCATACCGACAGGCTGCGCCACATTATAAGGATTACATCCAAATTCACCTGTCAGATAAGTTGAAGCCCATGAAGCTGCTTCATTTTCCGAAGATCCCCAATCTTTATATCCGTTATATAACGACCGCCAAGTTAAAACAGAAAATTCGTCCGGAGTCAACTGCCTCGGCAGATCTACAGCTAAAGAAGAAAAGCCCCAAGTCGAGCGGAAATTAATTTGCCCTTTCTCACTGGCACCCTTACGCGTTGTGATCATCACGACACCGTTAGCTGCACGAGAGCCGTACAAAGCCGTAGCCGAAGCATCCTTCAAAATTGTCATGGATTCAATATCATTCGGATTTATTGAATTCAGGTAACCATCATAAGCCGTCCCGTCGACCACATAAAGCGGGGAGCTGGATGCGTTCATGGAACCGATACCGCGGATCATGATTGTTGCGTCAGCTCCCGGTTCACCAGAATTGTTCAACACCTGCACACCGCTACTCTGCCCCTGCAAAGCCTGGGTTACATTGGAGGCTTTGATTTTTTCCAGCGATTCTTTCTTGACTACACTGGCCGATCCTGTAAAGGTCGATTTCTTTCCTGTACCGTAGGCAACCACCATCACCTCGTCGATCGCTACCATGTCCGGCTCCATTTCGATCTTCATGCTACGGCCGGTAATGGAAACTTCTTTCGTCTTATACCCCAAGTAAGAGAGATGCAGTGTTTTCGTACGGGGAGAAACGGCCATCGAAAATTCTCCTTTTTCGTTGGTGGTTACGCCATTCATCGTCTGCTTGTCTACGACAGCCACTCCAATCATCGGCAAGCCGTCTTCGGTAGAAATTACGATACCAGACACTGTCTTTTCCTGTGCTAACAGCAAATGCCCCCATAAGGACATTACAAAAAGAATCCAAAAGAACCTCTTCATAATCAATAGATTTAAATAATACATTCAAGTAGAGCTACATTGACCCATAAAAACGTTTCCTTTTAATTAAGGTATGGAAAGCATTAATGATCCCCAATTAAAGGACGTAGTTCTAACAGGACATTGTATTCGACACACTAATAGACGCAAATATATTAATTTTATAATCAATCAAACTAAAATAATATATTTTTTAATCGAAAAGGCTAAAAAATATTCAGATTGTAAAACCACAAAACTGTCGGAGCCGCTATTTCCGGACTTTTTTTCTACCGAGTCTATACCTTTTCAGGACAACCGCACTAAATTCAGAAGCAACAATTTCTTATTTCTATGGAGAAAAAACTTTTTCGTTCCGAATAATTCTTTCTTAAATACCTACTAATTCTGTAATCGGCACCAGTGATTTTGTAATCAGTAGTTGTGATTATATAATTGCTGGCACTGATTATATAATCGGCGCCACTGATTAAAGAATTAGTAGGCACTTCGATATTTTTTATGCCTTTGTAGATAAGTTTTCTTGTGGGGAAACCGACTGAAACATCGTCTCGCCAAGTCCTGTTAGAACTACGTCCTTCTTTTTGGCGTGATATTGAACTTTTTTCTATCAAATTTCAACTTTCAGCTAAAAAAATGCTTGCATTTGAAAAATAATGCGTAATATTGCCGACGTAAATATAAACACAAGGAAAATCGCAAATGACATTAACAGGTTTCACATATCATACCTGGGCACTGACAATGACCCCTTGGGGGGTTTAGCATATACAAATAAACAAGTGCGGAGACCACGTCCCGCTTTGTTGCAATTCTCACATTGCACTTGCGTTTCTTTTTTTCAAATCAATCAATAATTAGTAAATAACTGACATTCTCAAATCGGCATGCAGTCTTGTTTTTAAACTGCCGATTGTCGATCGCCGATTGTCAACTAAATAAATACATATCGATGAAAGTATTGAAATTCGGCGGAACATCCGTAGGTTCCGTGGATAGCATTCTGAGTGTAAAGAAGATAGTAGAGGCCATTGAAGAGCCTGTAATCGTCGTAGTATCCGCCTTAGGAGGGATCACGGACAAACTGCTGAAGACAGCCTCGATGGCAACAAACGGAGATGTAGCCTACGAAAGAGAGTTTTCCGAAATCGTAACCCGCCATCTCGATGTCATACAAGGTGTTATCCCCGACAAAACAAAGCGGATCGAAGTGCAAAAGCAAGTGATGGCTTTGCTCGACGAACTGGGTAATATTTACAAAGGTGTGTACCTCATCAACGACCTGTCGGCCAAAACTTCCGACACGATCGTCAGCTACGGAGAACGCATCTCCTCGCTGATCGTTTCGAACGTGATAAACGAGGCCAAACTGTTCGACTCGCGCAAATTCATCAAGACGGTCAAGCAGTTCAACAAGCATATCGTCGATTTCGAATTGACAAACAAACTGATTGAAGAGGCATTCAACCCGCTGCCCAAAGTCTCGCTGGTTCCCGGTTTCATCTCTTCCAGCAAAGAAGGAGAAGTGACCAACCTCGGGCGAGGCGGATCCGACTACACCGCCTCCATTCTGGCGACGGCTTTAGGTGCACGCCGGCTGGAGATCTGGACGGATGTGGACGGCTTCATGACAGCCGATCCGCGTGTGATCAGTTCGGCCTACGTCATCGACCGGTTAACCTTTACGGAAGCGATGGAATTATGTAACTTCGGCGCAAAAGTGATTTATCCTCCTACGATCTATCCGGTTTATCACAAAAACATACCGATCCGCATCTTGAACACCTTCAACCCGACTGCAAGGGGAACTTATATTTCCAAAGAACGGGTGCAGGATGACAGCAAAGCTATCATCAAAGGGATCTCGTCCATCAACGACACCTGCCTGATCACGGTTCAAGGGTTGGGCATGGTAGGTGTTATCGGTGTCAACTACCGTATTTTCAAAACATTGGCAAAGAACGGTATCAGTGTGTTCATGGTCTCGCAGGCCAGTTCGGAAAACAATACGACATTTGCCGTCCGGAATGCAGACGCAGACCTGGCAGTCAAAGTCCTGGACGAAGAGTTCGCACTTGAACGCGCCCAGGGCGACATGAGCGACACGGTAGCGGAAAAAGACCTGGCTACCGTCGCTATCGTAGGCGAAAACATGAAACGCACTCCGGGTATCGCCGGTAAGTTGTTCGGGACACTGGGTAGCGCAGGTATCAGCGTGATCGCCTGTGCACAGGGGGCTTCCGAAACAAACATTTCCTTCGTCATCAAGTTGAAATACCTGCGCAAGGCATTGAACTCGATCCATGATTCCTTTTTTCTTTCCCAATACAAGGTGCTGAACCTCTTCATCGCCGGGATCGGTACGGTCGGAGGCAACCTGTTGGAACAAATTCGCATCCAGCAGCCGAAACTGATGCAGCAGAACGGGCTGAAACTGAATGTCGTCGGCATAGCCAACAGCAAGCATGCCATCTTCTGTCGCGAAGGGCTGAACCTGGAAACCTGTATTGATGAACTGAAAAAAAACGGGCAGGAAAGTTCGCCCGAACATCTGAAAGAAGAGATCCTGAAGATGAATATTTTTAACTCAGTGTTCGTGGATTGCACGGCTAATCAGGCGGTATCCGACCTTTACGAAGAATTACTGAACAACAACGTCTCAGTCGTTGCCGCGAACAAGATCGCCGCTTCTTCTTCATACGAGAACTATATCAAACTGAAAGAGACGGCCCGTCACCGAGGTATCAAGTTCCTCTTCGAAACGAACGTCGGAGCTGGGCTACCGATCATCAATACGATGAACGATCTGATCAACAGTGGCGACCATATCCTAAAACTGGAAGCTGTCCTTTCCGGCACACTCAACTATATCTTCAATACGTTAAGTGCGGACATTCCCTTCAGCAAAGCAATCATGATGGCGAAAGAAGAAGGATATTCTGAACCAGACCCTCGTATCGACCTAAGCGGAAAGGACGTGATACGCAAATTAGTGATCCTGGCACGCGAAGCCGGTTATAAGGTGGAGCAGGAAGATGTGAAACGCAACCTTTTCATTCCCGAAAGTTATTTCGAAGGTTCGCTGGATGATTTCTGGCGCAACATACAAGGCCTGGATGCCCGGTTCGAAGAAAAGCGTCAACAACTAGAAGCGGAAGACAAGCGCTTCCGTTTTGTTGCCAAAATGGAAAACGGTATCTGCGAAGTCGGTTTGCAGGAAGTCGATGCCCACCACCCGTTCTACGAACTGGAAGGCAGTAACAACATCATCATGATCTCTACTGAACGATACCACGAGTATCCGATGATCATCAAAGGCTATGGAGCCGGTGCCGATGTCACGGCAGCCGGAGTCTTCGCCGACATCATATCGATTGCGAATATCCGTTAAACAATTGATAGTTGACAATTTACAATTATTAGAAGATAATTATGAAAAGTATCATCATCCTGGGAGACGGTATGGCCGACGAGCCGATAGAGGCTTTGGGCGGCAAGACACCAATGCAATATGCGGATACTCCCTATATGGACAAACTGGCCGAAATAGGCGTTACCGGACGCATGAAGACCGTTGCCGACGGTTTCCATCCGGGAAGCGAAGTAGCAAACATGGCAGTACTGGGCTACGACCTCCCGACCGTCTACGAAGGACGGGGCGTGCTGGAAGCGGCCAGTATCGGATATGACCTGAAACCGGGTGAAATGGCCATGCGATGCAACCTGATCTGTGTGGAGGGCGATATCCTGAAGAACCATTCATCCGGCCATATCACCACGGAGGAAGCAGACGAGCTGATCCGCTTCCTGAATGAGCAGTTAGGGTCTGACCGCGTACATTTCCATACCGGTGTGTCTTACCGCCATCTGTTAGTAGTAAAAGGAGGCAACAAACGCCTGGATTGCACTCCCCCGCACGATGTGCCTCTCCATCCTTTCCTCCCCCTGATGATCAAACCGGAAATTCCCGAAGCACAGGAAACGGCCGATCTGCTGAATGACCTGATCCTGAAATCGCAGGAGATACTGAAAGACCACCCCGTCAACCTCCGGCGCATTGCTGCCGGCAAAGACCCGGCAAACAGCATATGGCTCTGGTCGCCAGGATATCGTCCAGCTATGCAGACCATGCAGGAAATGTATGGCTTCAAGCAAGGTTCCGTCATCTCGGCCGTCGATCTGATACGGGGCATAGGTGTTTATGCCGGCCTGAAAGTAATCGATGTGGAAGGGGCTACCGGACTTTACGATACAAACTACGAAGGGAAGGCGCGTGCCGCCCTGGAAGCACTGAAAACAAACGACTTCGTCTATCTTCATGTTGAAGCCAGCGACGAAGCCGGACACGAAGGAGATATCGATCTGAAAATCCGGACTATCGAGAATTTGGACAAACGGGCCATCGGCATCATCTTCGAAGAGTTGCAGAAATGGGATGAACCGGTAGCGATTGCCGTCCTGCCCGACCATCCGACTCCTTGTGCCATCCGCACGCATACAAACACTCCCGTCCCTTTCCTGATCTATAAGCCGGGACAGGCCCCTGACAGTGTGACACGTTTCGACGAGTTCTCTGTACTGAAAGGGAAATATGGCATTTTAGAAAAAAACGAATTTATAAAAGAATTATTATGAAATATTACAGCACGAACAAACAAGCTCCGCTTGCCTCACTGGAAGAAGCCGTCGTAAAAGGTCTTGCCGGTGACAAAGGTTTATATATGCCGGAACACATCCGGCCTTTGGACAAGGATACGATCTCCGATCTTAAAAACAAATCGTTCCATGAAATCGCCTGTACAGTAGCACGGGCTTTCTTCGGAGAAGATATAGAACCGGAAACGCTCGATGCAATCGTCCGGGACACACTGTCGTTCGAAACACCGGTCGTCCCTGTACGCGATAATATCTACAGCCTTGAACTTTTCCACGGCCCGACTTTAGCTTTCAAGGATGTAGGGGGGCGTTTCATGGCTCGTCTGTTAGGTTATTTCATCAAAAAAGAAGGATTGAAGCAGGTAAACGTATTAGTGGCCACTTCCGGTGATACGGGGAGTGCCATTGCAAACGGCTTTCTCGGCGTACCAGGCATTCACGTGTATGTACTCTATCCGAAAGGGAAAGTGAGTCCGATCCAGGAATGCCAGTTCACTACGCTTGGACAAAACATCACAGCTCTGGAAGTAGACGGAACCTTCGACGACTGCCAGGCATTAGTCAAGTCTGCCTTTATGGACGAAGAGTTGAACCGCCACATGAAGTTGACATCCGCCAACTCCATCAATGTAGCACGTTTCCTGCCGCAATCTTTCTACTATTTCAACGCGTATGCACAATTGGACAAGATGGGTAAAGCGGACGAACTCGTTGTATCTGTTCCCAGCGGAAACTTCGGCAATATCACAGCCGGATTGTTCGCACACCGGATGGGACTGCCGATCAAGCGCTTCGTGGCTGCCAACAACCGCAACGATGTATTCCTGGAATATCTGCGTACAGGTGTCTACACACCGCGTCCTTCCGTACCGACCATCGCCAATGCTATGGATGTCGGCGATCCGAGTAATTTCGCACGTATCCTGGACTTGTACGGGAAGAATGGCAATCCGCACGCGGAAATCATCCAACTGATCAGCGGTTACCGTTTCACGGATGAAGAGATCGGGGCTACCATGAAGCAGGTTTACGACGAAACAAGTTATATACTGGACCCGCACGGCGCTTGCGGTTATCAGGCGTTGATCGAAAACGGGCTGGCTCCGGACGAAACAGGTTTGTTCCTTGAAACCGCCCACCCTGCAAAGTTCAAAGGGACGGTAGACCAAATACTGGATGCCGACATCGAAATCCCCGCCAAACTGAAAGCCTTTATGCAAGGAGAAAAGCAAAGCGTCGGGATGAGAAAGGATTTCGAGACATTCAAAAGCTACCTATTGGCACAATAAACAGCCTGCACAAAAATAAATATCCCGCCATTCAGGGCCTAAACTAATTCGAAACCCAGAATGACGGGATTTTGCACGCACATACTCGACATCGGGATAGTCCCTCAATTTTTTCCGTACAGGCAAGACATCATTCAATAGCCCACTCCTTCATCTCATACATATCCAGATATTCCTCCCACTCGGGATCCACCTCCGTATAGATAGAGAGCGGCAACATTTCAAACGGAGCCAAGGCTTCGTTCAACCGTTCACCAAAGACGCGGACGGTGCGGGTATAATAGACCCATATCCTCTCTTCGCCTCCGGTATAAACGCCGGTCAGGATCGATAGCTTATCCTTTTCCATCGCCTTACGCAGAACTTCCTGCACCTCCTCCATCTTTTCGGCAAGTGCTTCGGAAGGCATTCCTTTGTCGTCACCTTTATATTTCCAGGTGATTTCCACCCGTTCCTTAAACTTGCCCGACTGAATAAATTCGGTCAATTCATCACGACCGGAAACGGTGACCAGTTGTCCGGATTCATTCTCTGAAAGAGCGGTAAACCACTCGTTGCTTAATCTCATATCAATATCAATTATTCTACAAAAATAGGGATTATTTTCCTACCAATACTTTATTTTTGCGGCAAGAATACAAGATTAAAAGGATATGATCAGACAAGTAGAACTCCAGGATGCGAAGGCAATCACGAATATTTACAACGAATATGTATTGCAGAGTGTAGCAACTTTCGACACAGAACCGGTATTGGAAGAGGAAATGCGTACCCGGATTGCGGAAATATCCTCTCGTTTTCCTTATTTCGTCTACGAGGAGAACCAGGAAATCACCGGCTATTGTTATGCCCATACGTGGAAAGAACGTTCCGCTTACCGCTATACGCTGGAAACGACTGTTTATTTGTCTCCCGGACACACCGGAAAAGGAATCGGGATGCTCCTGATGAAAAAATTGATCGGAGCATGTCGCGAAAATGGTTACCGAGCCCTGATCGCCTGCATCACGGAAGGAAACGAAGCCAGTAACATCTTGCATGAAAAACTTGGATTCAAACAGGTTTCCCACTTCAAAAAGGTCGGCTTAAAGTTCGATCGCTGGCTGGATGTCGCAGACTACGAACTTTTGCTGACCCCGACCTGCGACTGAAAGAATCGCTAAAGATCACATGCCTTACATCAATTCCTTCTCCTTCTTGGAAAGGGTACGATAAACGATATCATAAGATTGCCGCACAAGTTCCTTGACCATATTGTCGGGAACATCCTGATTAAAGTGAACACTCATCCAATGCCGCTTATTCATATGCCATCCCGGCTTTATCCCCTGATAAGTTTCTTGCAGTTCAAGGTTCCTCTCCGGCTCGCATTTCAAACAACAGAAATCGAACACCTCTATGTTGACAAAACAAAACCATTTGCTCCCGACATAGAAGCAAAGCACATCCCTGCTGTATTGGTCTGCCACATCCAGGAAAGGCATCTTCTCCTGCACTCCTTTAAAAGACAAACAATACTCTCTAAATTCTTCTACATTCATCGCTTTTTCTTTTAAATTCCGCATGATAGCTGAAACCTATTACGTTCCTACTCAGACACAAAAATAACAAAATAAAAAATGAAATGATTATATTTGCAAATCTTACTTAAAGACATTAGTATGATACGGAAATTAGCAAAAGAGGAGTACAACAATGCCGCAGATTTATCCTATAAAGTCTGTATGGAATGTGGTATCAGCGACTTTACACAAGAAGGTATCGAAACCTTCAAAAGTTTCATCTACGACACATCATTAATGAATGAACTTGATCTATATGGGGCTTTTGATAACAATCTATTGATAGGAGTCATCGGTCTCAATAGAAAAAGACAACACATATCACTCTTTTTCATCCTACCGAAATATCACCGGAAAGGAATAGGGAAATCGCTTTTCAATCATATGATGAATGATTGTGACTTCACAAAAATAACGGTCAACTCCTCAACATATGGAGAAGCATTTTACAAACACGTGGGATTCAAAAAGATCAAAGAAGGATCGTTTAATCAGGGAATTATGAGTATTCCGATGATAAAAGAATGTATGAAAACAGATTTTACAACCAGGACAGCCGAGCTGTCTGATGCCTCTGAACTCAGAGATTTATTCCGAGAGACAGTCCTCACAATCAACAAGCGTGATTATTCACAGGCGGAAGTGGAAGATTGGGCATCTTGCGGAAACGATCTTTCCCGTATAAAAGAAATGATCCGGACACATTATTTTATTGTGGCAACTAACCGGCAGGCACAAATTGTCGGTTTTTCATCCATTACGACACAGGGATATTTACATTCCATGTTTGTCCATAAGGATTTCCAAGGCAAAGGCATTGCCACAATGCTTCTAAATGAGATAGAACAGCATGCAACCGCAACTGGGATCAAGCGAATCACATCAGAAGTTAGTTTAACAGCCCGTCCATTCTTTGAAAAAAGAGGTTATATAGTAGAGAAAGAGCAAAAGCGCAAAGCCAATCAACTATCTCTCACTAATTTCTGGATGGCGAAAGAATAGGATCATTCTTCCTCTTTTTCCAAAGCTGGTAACTGTTAAAAATATTTTGGTGTCTATAGAAATAGGTTTAGTTCGTTTTAGATATATAAACAAAAGAACGGACTAAACTTATAGGACTTGATACGTATAAGAAGGCCAATGTTGTTTAATATAATCTACTTTACTATTTTCCGTAACAATGTAATCTATTTCAGCCAAAGAAGCAACATGATAATTTCTTGCAGTATTCAGTTTCTCACCTGTTGCAAGTATGACCCGTTTACCTCCTTGCTTAAGCATACAACGCTTAATGACAGCTTCCTCTCTATCTGATGTAGTCAATCCCTTTTGAGGATGAATGTCACTTACACCTACAATGACCCAATCCGGATAGATGGATTGTACCATCTGAAATACCGATACCCCTATCGTTGTTTGAGAAGAAGAAAACACCGTTCCTCCTAAAAGTACCAAATCTACTTTAGGATAGCTGGATACCTCGCTGGCTATAGGCAAACAGTTGGTATATACCGTAAAATTTTTGTCTTTTGGTAACTGACGCATTACCTCAAGGTTTGATGTACCTCCGTCTATCAATATTACATCACCTTCCTTAAATAAAGGAACTAACTTTGCAGCCATTTCTTGTTTAATGGAAGTGGATGTATTCAACCTTTCTAAAAACTTTATGGATATATCAGACTTGGCAACAGCCCCGCCATGTACTTTGGTAAGCAAGCCTAAATTTTCTAATTCTACAAGGTCTCGCCTTAACGTATCGTCAGATACCTTTAGTTCCTCACTCAAGGCTGTAACATAAATTCGGCTATCTCTGTTTATCCGGTCTATAATGTACCGATGTCTTTCTTCTTTCAGCATAATTCCGCATAATTAATATTGTATATTTCCGCAAATATACATATATTCGAACAGAAAGCCAGCGTATCATAGCTGATTTAAAATACAACTATGCAGATTTATGCGCAATTCAGATTGGTTATAAATGATATTAAAAAATAAGCATCAAAAACCGCATAGACATTAAATCTTGTGTTACACTGTTTTTTAAAGAAGGCATAGTTAAATAATACTAATTTATAAATTCATTGTAGTATGAAAACAGAGTATCAAAAATGTATGGACGGTGATTTTTTCACCGCCGACCCGGAAATGTTACAGATAACGTATCGTTGCAAGCGACTTCTCCGAAGTCTTAATAACACAGATATGGAAAACACAAGCGAACGTAAAAAAATTATGAATGAATTATTGGGTTCAATAGGTGATAATGTACATATCGATATTGATTTCCACTGTGAATACGGCATTAATATACATTGTGGTAGTGATGTCATAATCAATATGAACTGTACATTTGTAGATAACAACTGCATTAACATTGGCAACAACGTGCTCATCGCATCAGATGTTAAAATTTATACCGCCACACACACGACCGATGTTGCCGGACGTACTAACACTCCCGAAAACAAGAAAATCTCCGGTTGTTTCTGCCGCACTTATTCAAAACCAATCACAATAGAAGATAATGTTTGGATTGGCGGCGGTGCAATTTTATTGCCAGGTGTCACTATTGGCAAAAATAGCGTGATTGGTGCTGGCAGTATAGTTACTCGCTCAATTCCCGAAAATTGCGTAGCGGTGGGTAATCCTTGCCGAATAATAAAACACCTTGATAATATATGAAAAGGCTATTTAAAAACTTCACTTATAAAGAGCAGGTTACGCTTCTTTATAAGTGGAGTTTTACCAATGATTTCCAATCTAATTGCAACATTGAAGATTGGAAACGCTATTAAACTTGGTATAGATTTATCTCATTCTTTCTTTTCTTCCACAACTGGTAACTGTTAAAAACATTTTGCCACAGGACGTATGATCCGGGGCCGACTGAAGAAAGCGGGTCCAGATAGGTATAGGCCATCCAGATGGCAAGTACGGTGTTTTTCTGTCCAAGGGCTTGTCCGGCACTGATACGGTCGGAATAACGGGTTCCGATCTGTTTACCCAAATAAAACTGGATGGCGCAGGTTACTAATCCGGCCAAGGCTATCAACAGCTCCACTCCTACCGGAGCATTGCTTTCGGCAAGAGACTTCACAGTCTGTGCCGTCACGATGGCAAGCGCAACACCCCAAAGATAAAAAGCAAGATCGCGGAACCCCAACAGGTAATGATGCAGCTTCGGAAGGAAATAGCGGAATAACATCGCCAGAAAAAACGGACATAACAACAAAGGGAACACTTTGCTCAATATCTTCAGGAAAGCAACCATAAAAGTTATATCAGCATGAGGTTCTACCAACGGAAACATCAACGGGACGACTGCCGCCGCCAAAATGTTCGACAGCAATGTATAAGTCGTCAGGCTGGACGCACTCCCTCCCAACTTACCGGTGATAACAGCCGCGGCCGTAGCCGTCGGGCAAATCAGGCAAACCATCGCACCCTCGAAAACCTCCTTGTAGGCACCATCCATCTTCACGAATATCAATAACACAGCTACCAATGAAGCCGAAGCAAGCTGGAACAACAGCAACCATCCATGCCAGGGAGAAGGCATCAACTCGTGTGGTTGCACTTTGCAGAAAGTCAGCAATAATTGTGCAAAGATCAGGGCAGGAGTCAGATAAGAGATAAAAGAACTCATAAATGGTTTTGTCGGCTCCAGAAAAGCGAAGTTGGCAAAGATAAAATAACCTAATGCACCGGCGAGCATCGCAACAGGCAATGTCCAGTTTTTCAGAAAATTCAACATAGAAACAGCATGTTTTTTATTCGGGATGCAAACTTACAAAACATCTCCCACTTCCCGCACTATAATCACAATAAAATCCAAAGCACAACAAAACCCGTAGGGTTACGGGTCATAATGCATAGCTTTACACCCTCTAACCCTATGGGTTTTCCTATCTATCTCGCCTTACTTGCGAAACGGCGCTTTTACGACTTGGGCTTTCAAGTTGCGCCTCCGGACTTTGATACAGATTTCCGTCCCGGCTTTTGCGAATTCCGGTTTCACATATCCCATACCGATACCCTTCTTCAATACTGGCGACATGGTTCCGGATGTTACCACACCAATGATATTGTCTTCGGCATCGGCAATCTCATAGCCGTGACGAGGAATACCTTTGTCAACCAGCTCGAAGGCACACAGCTTGCGAGTAACGCCTTCTTTCTTCTGGCGTTCCAGTTCGGCACGATTGGTGAAATTCTTGCCTTCGGCGAACTTGGTGATCCAACCCAGGCCAGCTTCGATCGGCGATGTCGTATCGTCGAGGTCGTTACCGTACAGGCAGAAGCCCATTTCCAGACGCAGCGTGTCGCGTGCGCCCAAGCCGATCGGCTTGATCCCTTCAGGCTTGCCGGCTTCGAAGATGGCATTCCAGATCGTCATGGCATCGTCCAGGTAGAAATAAAGTTCGAAACCACCGGCTCCGGTATATCCCGTATTGGAAATGATGACGTTCTTGCAACCTGCAAATTCGCCCGTCACAAACGCATAGTAAGGGATGGAAGACAGGTCGACCGGCGTCAGGCGTTGTAAAACCTCAACAGCTTTCGGTCCCTGGATAGCCAACTGTGCGGTACGGTCGGAAGAGTTCTCCAGTTCCGCCCCCACCGTATTATGGCTTACACACCAGTCCCAATCTTTGGCGATGTTGCCCGCGTTGACAACCAAAAGATATTTTTCCGGCTCATAATGATAGACCAGCAGGTCGTCCACAATGCCGCCCTTGTCATTCGGGAAGCAAGTATATTGAGCTTTGCCGATCGGCAACACGGAAGCATCGTTCGAGGTGATACCCTGGATGAATGCCAGCGCGTTCGGACCTTTTACCCAGAACTCGCCCATGTGGGAGACATCGAACACACCTACACCGTTCACAACGGTCATGTGTTCGTCGATTATACCGGTGTATTCGATCGGCATGTTGAAACCTGCAAATTCATGCATTTTGGCACCGAGTGCGATGTGCACGTCGGTAAACGGAGTTGTTTTCATGATTTATGATTTGTGATTTATGATGTATAATTACCTTTGACTAACAATTCTGCTATTTTAATGATCGTCTCCATACTCTTTTCAAGCGACTTGACCGGGAGAAATTCATAACGTCCATGGAAATTCAACCCGCCTGCGAAGATATTCGGGCAAGGCAGCCCCATGAAAGAAAGACGCGCACCGTCCGTTCCTCCGCGGATCGGCTTCACAAGAGGCTTGACACCGGCTTCCTTCATTGCATCGAACGCCAGATCCACAATAAACTTCTTCGGTTCGACCACTTCACGCATATTGTAATACTGGTCGCGCATTTCAAGCGTCGTGCTGCCCGGATGCATCTCGTTCATTCGTTTCACCAGCTCATGCAGCAACTCTTTCTTTTGCTCGAAAGCGGTGCGCACATGGTCACGTATGATATAAGAAAGGGAAGCCTCCTCGACCGTTCCGCCCATGCCGGTCAGATGGAAAAAGCCTTCATAACCGGTCGTATGTTCGGGACGCTGTGCAACAGGCAGCCAAGAGGCGAACTCTACCGCCAGCAACGATGCGTTCAGCATCTTATCCTTGGCATATCCCGGATGTACGTTCAGCCCTTTGAAAACAACTTTGGCTCCGGCAGCATTGAAGTTCTCGTATTCCAGCTCGCCGATCTGTCCGCCGTCAATCGTATAGGCCCATTCACAACCAAACTTTTCGACATCGAAATAGTCGGCTCCGGCTCCGATCTCTTCATCGGGCGTAAACCCGATACGGATCTTGCCGTGTTCGATTTCCGGATGATCCTTCAAGTATTTCATGGAGGCGATGATAGCAGCCACGCCTCCCTTATCATCCGCTCCTAACAGGGTCTTGCCGTTGGTCACGATGATATCCTGCTCTTTATAATCGTTCAGTTCGGGAAACATAAGCGGCGAAAGCACTACGTTTTCTTCGGCGCACAACACGATATCTCCCCCTTTATAATTCACGATACGCGGCTCGACATCCTTGCCTGACATATCAGGACTGGTATCCAAATGGGCGATAAATCCGATCGTCGGAACCACCTTCGCCGTATTGGCGGGCAAGGTAGCCATCAGGTAGCTCTTGTCATCGAGAGTGATATCTTCCAATCCTATCTCTTCCAACTCTTTTACCAATGCTTCGGCAAACACACGTTGTCCCGGCGTACTGGGAGTCACACCCGTAGTTTCACTCGACTCGGTATCGAACGTCACATACTTCAAAAATCTATCTGTTACAGTCATAAGCTTATCATTAATGTTACAAGCCATAAAAGTAATCAAAGTGTCACTAACAACAAAAAAATCATGCGCATTTCTGCACATGATTTTCCTTATTTCATCCGATCATATCTCTTTAAAAACAGCTGCTTCCGTCGAAACAATGCGTACAAACTTTACATTTCGGTAAGCCGATTGCCTCGATGAGTGTTTCCAGCGTATTGAACTTTAACGAGCTCAGGCCGAAACGTTCGGCAATGATCTGCACCATCTTTTGATATTCCGGCGAGTCGGTCGTCGCATATTTTTCCAGGTTCTTGTTCTCGTCTCCTTCCAGCTCCTTGATGATCCGGCGGGTGATCAGTTCGAGCGGACTCTTCGACGAAGTAAAGCCGAGGAACGGGCAGCCATAGATAAGAGGCGGGCAGGCAATACGCATATGCACCTCTTTTGCTCCGTAATCATACAGGATATTCACATTGTCGCGAAGCTGCGTACCGCGTACGATCGAGTCATCACAAAACAGAATCCGCTTACCCTCCAGCATAGCCCGGTTAGGGATCAGTTTCATTTTCGCGACAAGCGAACGCAACTCTTGATTAGCCGGAGTGAAACTACGCGGCCAGGTCGGTGTGTATTTGGCTATCGCCCGGTGGTAAGGAGCCCCTTTACCTTCGGCATACCCCAAAGCCATCCCTACGCCAGAATCGGGGATACCGCAAACACAATCCACTTCACTCTCGTCCTTCTTCCCCATCTTGTAGCCACTTTGGAAACGGACCTCCTCGACATTCCTGCCTTCGTAACAAGAAACCGGGAAACCGTAATACACCCAAAGGAAAGAGCAGACTTGCATCTGTTCGTTCGGTTGGCGCATCTGCTCGATGCTGTCGGCACGCAAGCGAAGGATTTCGCCCGGCCCGACAAATCGGTCTATTTCATAATCCAAGTTAGGCAAACTGCTCGATTCGCTGGTAGCGGCATAGGCTCCGTCTTTTTTACCTATAATAATAGGTGTACGTCCCCACTTGTCACGGGCCACGATGATACCGTCTTCCGTCAGCAACAGCATGGAACAGGAACCTTTGATCCGGTCGTAGACATTTTCAATACCTTCGACAAAATTCTTTCCCTGCGTAATCAGCAACGCTACCAGTTCGGTCTGGTTCGTCTTGCCCGAACTCAGTTCGGAGAAGTGCATATTCGCTTTCAGCAAATCCTGTTCCAATTCCTCGATGTTATTTATCTTGGCAACCGTCACGATGGCGAACTTACCGAGATGGGAGTTGATGACAATCGGCTGCGCATCCGTATCGCTGATGATACCGATTCCGGCATTTCCCACAAACTTGTCGAGAGCAGGCTCGAACTTTGTACGAAAATAAGAACTTTCCAGATTGTGAATCGAACGGGTAAAACCAGCTTCCTTATCGTATGTAGCCATACCGCCGCGCCGGGTCCCCAAATGAGAATTATAGTCGGTGCCATAGAATAAATCAGTTGAACAGGCCGACTTAGAAATAGTTCCGAAAAAACCACCCATTGTAAATAGTGTTTTTGATTTTTGAATTTGGTTGCAAAGGTACAAGATTATTTACAAAATGTCACTACTACCCCATCAAAATCGAATTTATACCCCATGTATTTAGAATTAGTAGCAAGGGTAATATTTTTTAACAAAGCTATTTCACATCAATGTCCTGTTTTCACTACCAAAACGACAAATAGAACTTTCCAACAAATTACATGCTCAAATATTTTGCATACATTTTTTAACACACCTAAAAACAAAAGGTTTCCAACCACTTACAAACAAATAAGGTCTGCCCCCGCAAAAAACACTTGTATTGTAAAAAATAATATCTACTTTTGCACCCGGGTAAGTCCTACACGGCATGCTCCCTCGGAATCCCCCAGGGCTTGACCGCAGCAAGGGTACTTGGTTGTAGCGGCGCGATGTAGTAAGCTTACCCACCTGCCTCTTTAGCTCAGTTGGCCAGAGCACGTGATTTGTAATCTCGGGGTCGTTGGTTCGAATCCGACAAGAGGCTCAAAATAAATGGACAATTGACAATTGACAATTAAGAAAAATATTTAATTGCGATTGTCAATTGTCCTTTTTTATTTTCAATTGTTAATTATCTGTTAATCGTTCGTTAATTGTCAATTGTCAGTTGCCAATTGTCAATTCTAAGCATTGTATATTCTCACAAAAGGATTAATTTTGCTGATGAGAACATTAAAAAACAGCATTATCATGGAAGAGAATAAAGGTTTACTGTTGAAGTGCGCGATGTCTTATGGCCTGGCGATGGGCATCTATTGGGTGATAAAATATCTGTTCCTTATTTTCGGATATTCCATCCCCTCGCTCATCTTTATTTATGAAGGCCTAAGCCTTGCCGTTCCTTTCATTGCCTACTACCTGACCAAGCGTTACCGGCAGGACATAGGAGGAAGCATCAGTTTCTTCCACGCATGGCGGTTCGGAATCATGCTGTACTTCTTTGCTGCCTTGATCGTCTCGATCGAGCATTTCATATTCTTTCAGTTTATCGCTCCGCCCGACTTCCTGAGCAATACGATTACACAAGCTATAGTAGCGCTGAAGAACGCAGGCTTCAACAGCGAAGTGATCGAGACCATCAGCCGGACCAACTTCACTCCCATCCACATGGCTATTCAACAGATTTTCAATAATATATTTTACGGAATCATATTATCCATACCGGTAGCAGCACTGGTTTGCCGAGGTCGAACAGCAAGCCCTGTGCCCGAAGAAAAATAAGAAGAAAATAAAAACAAATAATGGACATATCAGTAGTTATACCACTGTACAATGAAGCCGAGTCTCTTCCAGAATTGTTTGCATGGATAGAGCGGGTGATGAAAGAACATAATTTCAGTTACGAAGTAATTTTTATCAATGACGGAAGCACGGACAACTCCTGGGAAGTGATCGAAGCCCTTAAAAGCAAGAACCCGGAAGTAGTACACGCAGTCAAGTTCCGTCGTAATTACGGCAAATCCCCCGGTCTGAACTGTGGTTTCCAACGGGCAAAGGGAGATGTGGTCATCACGATGGACGCTGACCTGCAGGACAGCCCCGACGAGATTCCCGAACTGTACAGGATGATCACCGAAGACGGTTATGACCTCGTGTCCGGTTGGAAGAAAAAGCGCTACGACCCGCTGTCGAAAACCATCCCGACCAAGCTGTTCAACGCTACAGCACGCAAATTCTCCGGCATTACGAACCTGCACGACTTCAACTGCGGGCTGAAGGCTTACAAAAACATCGTAATCAAGAACATAGAAATCTATAACGATATGCACCGCTACATTCCCTATCTTGCCAAGATAGCAGGATTCAGCAAGATTGGCGAAAAGGTGGTGCAACACCAAGCACGCAAGTACGGAACGACAAAGTTCGGACTGAACCGCTTTGTAAACGGTTACCTGGACCTGATCACCCTCTGGTTCACCTCCAAATTCGGCAAGAAGCCGATGCATTTCTTCGGATTATGGGGAAGCGTGATGTTTTTCATCGGTTTCATCGCACTGGTCATTGTGTTGAGCGCGAAACTGATTTCCATCTGTACGGGAGATTTGCGACCACTGGTCACCAACTCACCTTACTTCTATGTTTCGCTAACAGCCATGATCCTCGGAACGCAGATGTTCCTCGCGGGATTCATCGGAGAACTGATTTCAAGAGATTCACCTAACCGGAACAAATATAAAATCGAAACGGAATTATGAACCTGTTGGAACTGGCACAGAAACGTTGTTCGGTACGCAAGTACGCGTCCTTCCCAGTAGAAGACGAGAAATTGGCATATATCCTGGAAGCCGGACGTATGGCCCCATCGGCAGTCAACTTCCAGCCTTGGTATTTCATCATAATCCGACAAGAAGCAGGAAGGACAAAAATCCAGGAATGCTATGCACGCGAATGGTTCCGGTCCGCACCGCTCTACATTCTTATCTGCGGCGACCATAGCCAGTCATGGAAACGTTCTTCGGATCAGAAAGATCATATGGACATCGATGTGGCAATCGCCACGGAACATATCAGCTTAGCAGCCGCTGAACAAGGTCTGGGCAGCTGCTGGGTTTGTAACTTTGACACGGATCTATGCCGGAAGCATTTCAATTTACCAGAAACAATAGAACCGGCGATTATACTCACGATAGGTTATCCGGAAAGTCCGGACCTTTTCGAACAGACTCCCAAAAAACGGAAAGCGTTGGAGGAGATCATCAAGAAAGAAACATTTTAGTGTAATATGTCATTTTTAGAAATAGTGTTACTGGCAGTGGGATTGTCAATGGACAGTCTCGCAGTTTCTGTCACCGGCGGAGCTCTCATACAAAACTACAGACATCACCACATGCTGAAGATCGGCTGCGTGATGGGGGTTTTTCAAGCAGGGATGACCATAGCAGGCTACCTGGCGGGGATGAGCTTCAAGAAATACATCACGGCATTCGATCACTGGATCGCTTTCCTTCTGTTACTTTACCTCGGAGGCAAAATGATATACGAAAGCACCCAGGAGCAGGAGGAGGATTGCAGAACGAATCCTCTGTGCTACAAGACTCTGTGCGGATTAGGCATTGCGACAAGTATCGATGCACTGGCAGTCGGCATATCGCTAGCCTGCATCGAATCGGCCATTGCGCTGGAAGCCCTGACAATAGGGATCGTCACCTTCTTGCTTTCGGCTTTCGGAGTTTACTTCGGAAACCACTTCGGCCGCAAGATCGATCTCAAACTAGACCTGATCGGCGGATTGATCCTAATCGGCATCGGGACCAAGATTCTGATTGAGCATCTTTATTTTAACGGATAAATCGCTAACGATCATATCCGGACCTTATTTTGACATTGTAAAAAATACATACCATAAAAAGCCAACAATTACGAAAAGCGCCCAATACGAACGAAAAGAAATCAGCGAAGAACAATTTATGGTCTACAAACGAGATGCCTGTCCCGAATGCGGCGCCTGCTCGTTCATGGGAACCGCTTCGACTATGCAAGTAATGGCGGAGGCGCTGGGGATCACCCTACCTGGTTCAGCCTTGATCCCGACACACATCCATGCCCTGAAAGAGATGGCACACCAGGCCGGTCAACGGGCTACAAAACTGGCGAAAGAGGAACTTAAACCGTCTCGAAAACGCAATCATGGTACATGTAGCCATAGCTGGGTCCAGTAACAGCCTCCTTCACTTGCCCGCGATCGCCCATGAACTGGACATCCAGATACCACCCAAACTATTCGACGAAATCCACCGCAAAATCCCGTTCTTGCTCAACATACGTCCCAGCGGCTTTTGGCCAGATAAATACTTCTGGTATGCCGGTGGTGTCCCGGCAATCATGGAAGAAATCCGGAAATTTCTACACCTTGATGTCCTGACCGTAACAGGTAAGACATTAGGAGAGAACCTAGAAGAATTGAAACAAAACGGTTTTTACGAGCGTTGCCGCAAAAATCTGCCAGCTCTCGGTGTGAAGGTCTCCGACATCATCAAACCAGTAGGAAGTCCGATCAAGACACAAGGTGCCATCGCCATCCTGAAAGGAAATCTGGCACCGGAAGGAGCTGTCGTCAAACATGCAGTATCTCACCGAAACTGATGCAAGCCACACTAAAGGCACGCGTATTCGACTGCGAAGAAGAGGCGGTCCAGGCTGTCCTCACCAAGCATATTCATCCTGGAGAGGCCGTATTCATCCGCTATGAAGGGCCGAAGGGCAGCGGTATGCCTGAAATGTTTTATACAACGGAGGCCATCACTTCTGATCCCGAACTGATCGAAACGATCGCTTTGATTACAGACGGTCGCTTTTCTGGTGCCATACGAGGTCCTGCCATCGGACATGTTTCTCCCGAAGCCTCCGAAGGAGGTCCGATTGCTCTCGTCGAAGACGGTGATTTGATCCATATCGACATTCCGGCACGCAGGCTTGACATCACCGGTGTAGCCGGTATCCCCAAAAGCCCCGAAGAAATGGAAGATATACTCTCCGAACGGCGTGTACGCTGGACAAAACCTGCTCCCCGCTTCAACACTGGTATCCTTAGCATTTTCACTCGTAACAGCGTTTCACCGATGAAGGGTGCTTATATGGAGGATACACATCATGGCTGATCCTGCAACACTTTTAACAGTCACCATCCAGGCAATCGGATTGTTACTCATACTGGTGCTATGGGCTAAGTTACATCCGTTCCTGTCCCTTCTGATTGCCGCCATATTCTTGGGGATTTCTTCGGGTATGCCACTGGAAAAGGTAAGTACCACCATCCAGAACGGGTTAGGCGGAACATTGGGATTTGTCGCAACAATTGTCGGAATCGGTAGTATCTTCGGCCAGATTCTGGAAGCGTCAGGTGGCACGGAGGCTATCGCCAAGACACTGATCCAACGGTTCGGAAAAAAAGAGCGCACTGGAGTTTATCTATAGCCGGCTTCCTAATTACAATACCGGTCTTCTTTGATGTCGGCTTCATCATCTTAGTCCCAATAGTTTACGCCTTGGCGAAAGATACGAAAAAGTCTACATTATATTATGCCATTCCGTTGTTAGCGGGACTGGCCGTAACACATACGTTCATACCGCCTACGCCAGGTCCAGTGGCGGTTGCCGACATGCTGGGGGCCGACTTAGGATGGGTAATCTTGGTCGGTGCGATTATCGGGGTACCTATCACGATCATTGCTGGACCTTTGTTCGGCACTTATATCGGAAACAAAATACAGGTTGCTCCTCCGCCTCACATAACCGAGGAGCTGGCAAAGAGAGACGAGACAGCCAAGGCACATTCGCTGCCTCCCTTTTGGATGGTGTCTTTCATCAAATTAGAGTATATGTATGAAGGAAAGTTTTACGAAGTTGCATCTTTCCTCGGTCATCCGTTTACAGCTCTAATCATTGCGACACTGATCTTCACCTGGTTGTTAGGCACACGACAAGGATACACGCGCAATGAACTGCTCGACATCAGCACGAAAGCTTTGGCTCCGGCTGGTATGATCATCCTGATTATCGGGTCGGGCGGTGCATTTAAACAAATGTTAATCGATAGTGGTGTCGGAGACGTACTGGCGCAATCGATCTCAAAAACACAGTTTCCTCCGATCATCCTCGCCTTCATCATTGCAGCGGCAGTCCGCATCATCCTGGGCTCCGCCACAGTCTCGATGATCACAACGGCAGGTATTGTCGGACCTATATTAGAATCCTACACTCTATCGGACATACATTGTGCACTGATTGTCAAATCCATAGCCTCCGGCGCCACTATCCTCTCCCACGTAAACGACAGTGGCTTCTGGCTGGTAGGTAAATACCTTGGACTTACGGAAATCCAAACACTAAAATCCTGGACAGTCATGGAAACGATCATTACACTCGGTGGATTCGCATTCGCGTTGCTGTTTAGTTTCTTCGTATAGGATGTAAAAATTCAAATAAAACTAATATACAGACTCTTAACAACTAAAATTATATAACTGGAAGATATACAAATACTATTGTCGAAATCCCGAATAAGTAGTACCTTTGTAAACAAATGGAAGATCCCAATAACCATTGGGAAGCTCTGTGGAAACAAGGCATTTTATATCCTTATAGATGGAAGAATTGCCTCTGAATTCATTCCTAGGGGTTGCATAAACCGTTAAAAATGACAAATTAAATAAGTGTGATACAAAAACACTAATGGCATGGATACGATAATCTCTATAATAGTTCCCATTTACAATGCCGAAAAATTTCTGGCATCATGTATAGATAGCATACTTTCCCAAACTTTTAAAAATTTCGAATTATTACTTATCGATGACGGGTCACAAGATTCCTCTCTCTCCATCTGCCAAAAATACCAACAAAACGACAGCCGGATAACAGTATTCCATAAAAATAACGAAGGTGTCACAGCTGCACGTAAATATGGCGTAGAAAAAGCAAAAGGAGAATATATCAGTTTTGTAGATGCAGATGATATTATACCAGAAAACTCATTGGCTCTATTATATAAAGAACACGATAATGCAGATATGGTCATTGGAAACTTTATAGAAGTAATGCCACACTATTCTAAAAAAAATAAATTATACTCTCCTCAAGTTGGTCGATTTAACGGTATTGATTATATTAGTTTGCAACTTGAAAACAAGTTATACCATGCACCTTGGGGAAAAATTATCCGTAAGAACTGCTTCAATGACGATATATTTACCACTCCACGAGACATTTTCAGAGGAGAAGACTTGATTATGAATATAAAATTAGGATTAAATATTAAAGATATAAAAATCGTCAATACAATTGTATACTATTACATGATTAGACCTTCTTCTTGCATGCAAAGCCGTAAGCCGACACTTGAATATGAAAAAATGTTTGATCGGTTTCTTATGCTAATCCTGAAAAGAAACAAACTAGATACTAAACTAAAAAAATCCATTCTTTCTCAGCGTATAGATGCCCTTACAGGCCTACTAACCGAAAAAATACATTTAGATAAAAATGACACATTTGTAAAAATGATATATTCTCAACTTAAAATATCATCCTTCGACATGAGACAAATTCTTCTAAAAACCTGCTTATCTCATCCATCTATTTTTAATATCCTTTATCGGGTCTATAGAAAACTTTCATCTATAACAACCTAAATCAAATAAATGAGTATACTCATATTTCATATTATTCATAAACATAGCGGCACAGCTTCCACCAGTATTTCCTCCAATCAAGGCTTGACACCGGGAAAGAATAACAATCGATGAAAAATATTCTAATCCTTTATAATAACTATCATTCTCTCTTTCAAAATTCACTTCCCGGATATAGGTACATTTATTTTCATAATAGTTATCATAATAAGAGCGTTTATTAATTAATATTTTTCCAGAAAATTCTTGTTTAAACCTTTCTTCTATTTTCTTTTCTTCTGTAGCCAGATAGATATAATCCATACGTAACTCTTTCATCTTAACTTTCAACAAAGAAAAGACCTGTTCCAGCGTCGGCTGTATTGGATGGCCTAAGGGTCTCAATGTAACATAATCAGTACCACGGCACAACACCCCCATTACACGTCGTCCATCTCGAAATACTTCTTGACATTCACGTTCTATATAGGTACTGGTTTCATCATTCAATTTCACAAAATTATCATAAATCTTACACCACAATTTCAAATCATTCTTATTATATATACTCTTAAATGATGGAGAAAAAAAACTTTGTATATTCTCATTTTCAACGGCCAAATAAGATGATTGATCTAAATAATTAGAAAAAGGTTGTTTCAAAAACATATCCCAAATATTTAAATCTGCATATCTAACATTAATCACTGGAATATACCCTTTATATAAGGAGAGTAAAACAATCCCTAACATATTATTCAAAAAGCACATATTAAAGAAATCATATTCATAAGCACCTCTCGTACATATATATAATCTCTTATTAACATCATCGACACCCTTAAAATCAATCGCAAACTTATATAAGCAAGCTTTATCAACCAAACTAATACCTTGAAATATTCGTAACAAACTTAAAGGAAGAAGTCTTAAAGAGTGTTCAATTACTTCTAAAACATACTCCAATACCTTCCTTAAAAATCTTTTCAAAATCTTCATATTATTAAATCTAATAGAGAAAGTCCAATACAAAAGTACAATATTACACATATTTGGTAACAAAAACAAGAAAACATAAGCAAACTTACCCTTCTAAGTTGAATTTGCACTCTCTAGCTAAAACAAAACATTTTCCCGAAATTGGATTTTAGGTATTCGTTTTTTTCCTATATTTGTCAATAAATATCTGTACAGAAGCAAACAGGCTTCATTAAACCTTTAGAAATGAAACAGAATAAGCTCATTCCCAATGATCTTTCAAAAAAAATATTGATGGTAGGCATCAAACGAGATGCACCAGGAGGTATGGCTGCCGTGGTAAAAATCTACGATACATATTTTGAAAATATGCAATATATAACCACATGGACATTATCTTCCCAATGGGTAAAAGCATATTATGCACTGATTTCTATCATTAAATTCTTTTTTATCTTACTGTTTAATCCACAAATAAAGATTGTCCATATACAAGGTGCAGCAAATGCATCTTTTGAAAGAAAAGCAATTTTCATAAAACTATCGTCATTATTCAAGAAAAAAATAATATATCATATGCATGCTTGCGATTTTATCCCTTATTACGATGCAAGTAAAAAAAAAGAATGGATAAGATCAATAATTAACACTTCCAACCATTTCTTTGTGTTATCAAAATCCTGGGAAGAATATTTCATTTCAATTGGAATTGATCCAAAGAAAATTTTCGTAATGAATAATATTATTGCACCTCCGATAAAAGTTTCCACAAAAAAAGAAAGCGGAGTCATTAATTTTTTATTCTTAGGTGAAATTGGTAAGCGCAAAGGCATCTATGATCTATTACAAGTAATCTCCGACAATCAAAAGCTATTCAGAAATAAGATAAAATTACGAATTGGAGGTAATCTGGAAGAAGATATTATCAAAGCTTTCATCCAAAACAACCAGATATCAGATATAGCTGTATTTGAAGGATGGATTACAGGAGATAAAAAAATCGAATATTTGAACTGGGCAGATATCTATATCCTACCTTCTTATAATGAAGGCTTACCTATTGCCATTTTAGAGGCAATGAGCTACTCACATCCTATTATTTCAACTCCTGTCGGGGGAATTCCTGAAGTTGTTAAAGACCACCAAAACGGAATATTGGTCGAACCTGGCAACCTCGAACAAATTAAAGAAGCATTACTATTCTTTATCAAACATCCGGAAGTAATCGAAAACTATGGGCAGAAGTCTTATGAAATAGTTCAGCCCTATTTCCCTGAAAATGTATTTTTACAACTAAAGAAGATTTATTACGATCTATTAGAAAAATAAAATCGGTACACTCAATGAAAAAAATATGTTTTATATCTTCATGCGGAGGCCACCTGATGGAACTCAAACAATTATTTCCTATTGCAAAAGGATATCAATATTATATTGTTACTGAAAAAAATGAAGTAACAAAGAATGAAATCAAATCAGGTAAAAGTTATTTTCTTTTTCAACAGGAAAGGCGTAATTGGAAATTTATATTCATTTTTCTTTTTAATATATGCAATTCATTATACATTCTTGCAAGAGAAAGGCCGACACACATCTTTACAACTGGAGCTGGAGCTGTCTTTCCAACCTGTTTAATGGGTAAAATCATAGGAGCTCGAATTGTCTATATAGAATCTTTTGCCAAAATAAATTCAAAGTCTATGACAGGAAAACTCATCTATTTATTTGCAGACAGATTCTATGTCCAGTGGAAAGAGATGTTGAAAGTTTATCCTAAAGCATTATATTATGGTCCCGTCTATTAAATTATTTGTCATATTGGGAACGCAAAAATTCCCTTTTAACCGGCTAATGAAAGCATTAGACGAATTAATTGAAAAAGGTATTTATAAGCCAGAAGAAGTTTACATACAATCTGCCTACTATGATTACATCCCCCAAAAGGCTAAATATTGCAAACTATTACCCCCTGATGAATTTATCTATCTTATAAAAACAGCATCTGTCGTCATAACACATGCCGGGGTAAACAGTATCTTAACTTGTATGCAGCAAAACAAGCACTTTCTTGTTGTACCCCGCCTCAAACAATATGGTGAACACGTAGACAATCATCAAAAAGAAATAGCTCAAGTGATGGAAGAACAATTCAATGTTTTAGTACTTAAAGACACCTCAAACCTAGCAGATTATATCCAGATGGCATCTACCCACACATATATACCTTGGAAACCAAATAACCAAGTATTATTAGCGTCCCTAATCGAGTTTTTAGACAATTAAACAAGTATTATGATTTCAATTGCAACCTGTTATCCAGCACATTCTGTTCTGAGAGGATTAACCCTAAAAAGATCATCATAAAAAAGCCCCGATTGCTGGTAAAAGTCGCATCCGCAACATTTTCAATTGCCAAAAAACCAATAATAAGCAAGGACATTATTATCAGGCGGGTATCATTCGTTTTCATAAAAAACGAAAATGCCTTCTTTATAATATAGAACCAAAACAAAACAAATAGAACCAAACCTACTACTCCGAATTCAGCCAACGACGGGTAATAAGTATCCGCAATAAAAGCACTGTATGATTTACTCAATCCCCAAATATAATCGATTCCATATTCACCATAAATAGGAGAATAGTCGACTCTGGATGCATGAGTGGCAAAAGTACCCAACCCACACCCAAAAGGCATGTAATCTCCAAATATCTTAAATGATGTGGCATATAACGCAAAGCGAGCAAGTGAATCGGTACTTTCATCTCCCAAATTTTGGATAAAATAAATTTCTATTTTCTGCCAAGCAACTAATAAAACAGCGACAAACATGCCTACGAATGCAACTATATTTTTTAGATTTAATTTTAGATTCTTTGCTGTCCCGAAATAAAACACTAAAACAAAAGCACAAGCAAAAAAACCATAAAACTTCGCCCTGCCCGATAGAAGTCCTACAGATAACATTACGATAAATATAATTTTATCTTTCATAGTATAATTACTACTATATAAATATACCAACGAAACAGAAACTACTGTAGCGGCAAAAACCGTAGGATGTCCCATTACTGTAACTAAAACATCCCTAACAAAAAGTTGAGATACACCTAAAAAACACAAACAGAACCAAATAAGTAAAGATAAATCCTTTAATAATTTCCGTTGCCAGCCTGTAAACTTAGGAGCAATATGATAAACACAAAAAAAAGCCAAATAGGGTTTTAGCTGGATTATAAAATCCATAAATATACTTTTTATCGTATTACTTTTTATCTGTATCGAATAAAATAGATAAAACAAAAATACAAAAAGGATAAAGAGAAGCACTTTATTAATTCTCCATTCTGGGGTCTTGAAAACATAGAATATAAATAAGACAAGGAGCATTCCGGCACACAATTCATCAATCGCCTCAAAGCCGACTATTGTATAGAATATAACACCTAAGATCCAAGATGCTATAAACAGCTCAAAAAAATGTATATTCACAAATTTTTGCAACTGCTCTATTTTCCCATTTTCTGTTATCATATCATTACTCATATAAAACTCAACAAACTATTTCAATAGACTATTTCTCAATCTAACTACTGGAGACAACAACCCTATAACATTTGTACCTAACACATTATACAAAACAGAGACTATCACTTCTTTTATATTTCCAAACACGAGTAAAGAAGAAATAGATTTCATATCTAACTGTTTCAATAACTCTTTTCTATCTTTTACTGTAAAATTAGAAAGACTTATAAGCAAATAAACAGTTAATTGGGTAATCGTCTCCTCCAAAACACGATTTGTCTTTTCTGGATATATAATCATACCAGAATAGGACTTCAGTCCCTTTATTGCTGCAAACAAATCTAATATTTTTTTATATGTCAAATTCCTTGTAATCGAGCCATCCCTTAATCTATAAATATAAAATACTATCGGAACATACATTACCCGTTTCGCCAGAAGTGACAATTTAAAAGCGAACTCAATATCTTCAAAATAAACATGTTCTCTAAAATACAACCGGTTCTCAAGTAAAAGAGAACGTCTGATAAGAAGTAGCGGTATATAGAACTCCTTGCAATAAATACATTGAAACAAAAGATCTCCATCAATGATTTTATAAGAATACTGATACCTGTGTCTTTTCGTATCATCAAGAAGAAGAAAGTTACCAGCATCGTCACAATAGCGATACTCCCCTCTTAATACATCTAAATCTAAATCAATCGCTTTTTGCAATAAATTAGAAATAGAATCCTGTATCAAAAAATCATCAGAATCAACACATAAAATATAATCACCTTTAGCTTGCCCAATTCCATTATTTCTAGCAACAGATAAACCTTGATTTTCTTGATCTATCAGCGTTATATTCTGATATAAAGATCTATACTTCTCTATAATTTTGAGACTATTATCTGAAGATCCATCATTTATGATCACGACTTCAAAATCTACCAATTCTAAAGATTGATTATATAGACTTTGAAGACATTTATCTAAGTAAGCTTCAACGTTATAAACTGGTACTATATATGATAATTTCATGTATACAATTATTTTACGTTTAATCTTTTAATCATTCGCTTACAAAATAATAACACATATGGATTACCCACACGTATCAATTTGGACAGCCAAAAACCTTTTAATGATGGAAATGAAAAATCACGTATAACTGATAGTTTTTGAATTACAAATCGTATAGACAATACAGGATCTGGCTGGACAGAAGCCCAATCCAAACATTTCCCCCATGCCCAATACTTCATATGATTTAATATATATTCCTTCTTATCAAACGGTATTTCCTTAATGACTGCCAATCTTTCCATTTCCTTGATACGTTCTATCACAATATAACAATAATTATCTGGTATTCGGCTACTTAAAGTATTTTTTTCACCTGTATAACTCACATAATGATAAGGCTGTATATCTAATGAAGCAATCCTTGATGCTTTAAATAAACATTGATAACAAAAAATCGAATCCTCATGAATAGAAATATCCTCTCTAAAACGAATACGATTATTACGAACTAAATCCAATTTTATAGCCATAAAGCACATATACCCTAATATGCCATTCTTAAATAAAGAAAAAACAATATCAGAAAAAGCATCCTCACTCGTTTGCATAGATAATGGAGACATAATTTCCAATTGTTCTCCTGACAATTTCTCAACTCTACCTCCAAAAAATACCATATCATGGCTCCTCAGGGATTTTATTATCAAAGAAAAAAAATCTGAATCAACCCAATCATCCGAATCTATGAAACAAAGATATTCTCCCCTTGCTTCTGAAAGTCCCTTGTTCCGAGCTGAAGAAACTCCACCATTCACTTGATGAAAGACTCGAACACGGCAATCCTCGACAGAAAATTGCTCACAAATACCTCCACTAGAATCAGATGAGCCGTCATTTATCAGCAATATTTCAAAATCAGAATAGGACTGATGCAATATGCTTGTCACACATCTACATAAAACTTTTTCTGCATTATAAACAGGTACAATTACTGATATGGTAGGTCTATTTACTATCATCTTAATAAAGCTTGAATTGTATCATCCATTGTCCGATTATCAAAACACTTTTTCAGCCATCGCTTTCGATCTTCAGCATGACTATCACGCTTATAGACTTTTTCCTGCAGATTCTCTTTCAATTCATCCAATGAATAGACTCTATCTGCCGGTAAAGATTGATAATCAATTAGCAAACCTTTATCTTCATGTTCATACATATATAGATCGTAAGCATAACAAATAATATCTCTGTTCAAATACAAAAAGTCAAATAAGACAGATGAATAATCTGTTATCAAAATATCTGTTTCCTTTAAAAAGGGATAAATATCTGTTTGAGGAGGTAAACTTAATATCCTCTCTTTTACAGAATCAGTAATTGTATCATTATTACTATAATATCCTCCCGTATGAATTTTAGTCATTAGAAAATAACCATGATCATCTAAAAAATCAAAAAATAGATTTATCTTTTCAAGGTCAGTTATACCCAAAAACTGTAATTGATGTTTCCGAAATGTAGGAAGATAAAACAATATTTTCTTATTCTCTCTCTTTTTTTTCTGAATGAAATCTATGTAAAAACGTTCATCTTTTGTTAAATAAGAAATCGGCTCAGTTAAATAATAATTCCGAGGATACATCCCATGAATATAATGATTAGGTTTAGTATGGAAAGCCTTTCCTATCAATTTATCCCCAAAATCAGAACACGTAAACAAATAATCCGATTTCAAATTCCAATCTAATCCACTCCATACTCCAAATTTTTTTATCGGCATCCCATGCCAAAGGTTTACCATGCGAGACCTACGGGTAAGAACTACAAATAAATCATTATTAAACTGATCATAAAAAATATATCCAGCTCTCAAATGATAATAAATACTCATAAAAGAACGTTTCATATAGGCGGTATACCCAGCCTCATTCAACTCACGACATATCTGAGAGTCATTGGACAACCAGACAACTTGGCCTAAGCATATATTTTTTCTATATGTATTCAGATACAAAAAAATATATCGTGAATTATCTGCGAACCTTAAGCCATTCCATCCGGTACAAAGAACAATCTTCTTATCTCTTTTAAAGAAAAAAAGAAATAAGTCAATCAGACAAATAACAAATGGTCGAAAAAAATTTTTCATTTTTCTATTCTAAAAACCTATTTTTGTTTTTAATGCCATTAAGGGAACTTTGATTTGATTTTTTTCAAATTCATTACATCCCCACTTCCACATAAAAACCACATACATGACAGAATACAAGATTCCTTCTGTCAATACGACAGTAAAGGCTGAACTACTCAACCATCTCATAAACATTGCCATAAAAAAAGCACACAAAGCTGCCGGTATTGTCAATTTGAATATTTGTTTCCAGAAATAAATCAGATCCAAATGAATCTTGGTATGATAGTACCAATTCAAAATGACACCATGTCCCAAAAACAAAGCTACACTGGTAGCAAAAGCACACCCATATATACCATATCTTTTAGTTAATTCATATCCAATAAAAACACTGATGAGGGAAACGGCTACATTCAAAAAAGAACGAAATCGCTGACGGTTTTGCGCCTGTAAAATAGCAATCCCCAAATTCTGTATCAAAGGTATAGTCTGAGGGATCATAATCATGATTGCCAAAGGATATACATCATGATAATCCATTCCTGCCCAATAATAAATAAAATCACGCCCAAAAAGGGCAAAAGCAAACAAAATATAAATCATCACAAGATATTGAATACGTCCTATCCGGATAAACATCTCTGACAACTCCTTTCGTTCGCAACCTTCCGCAATCAATTGAGTCATCTTAGGCAGGAAAACTCCCGAAATAGCAACCGAAAAACTCATATAATAATTGCAGAACTGGACTACTATAGAATAGATCGCAACATCTTTTGTTCCACTCAACATTCCCAAAATAAACTGTCCCGTACTCCAAAAAGCCCGGTCAACAATAATAGTCAGAAATACATAAAAAGAATAGCTGGATATTTCTTTCAATAAAGCACCTTGATGTTTATTTTTGAAATTCAACCTGACATGCAAACGTGCAAAACAATACCAACAACAAATCAACAACGTTCCTATGTTTAGCACTGTCGTCAGAACGACCATACCAACAGCCTTATACCCAACGAGTAGTAAAGGTATCATTAGACAAGGCTGTAGGATAACTCGGGCGAGATTGATAAACTTATGAAAAATAAACTTTTCATAAGCCACCACTACTGACGAGAAAACACTGAGAGGAAAAGTCAATGCAACATTAAAAACCAACAGAAGGACCATGACACGAGCCTTTGACAGCTCCTCCCCTGTCATGGATTGTTCAAATAAAAAATCTATATTAAAATACAATCCTAACCCCAAGAGAAAAGAAATGACTCCTATAATTGAATATAATATGAAAAAAAGTCCAAACAGTGAATATTGATCTTCAACTTTACCTTCTGCCCTATATTTAGCGGTATAGCGAACTATAGCATTTCCAAAACCAAAATCAAGTATTGTAAGATAGGCTACAACCGAAGCAACCAAAGAATATAATCCATACTCCGACTGCCCCATCATACGAAGCATGAAAGGAGTATAGATTAAAGCGATCAGATTACTCAATCCTAAAGTCAGATATGACAAAAGTACACCTACTTTAAGCTGTTTCGTGCTATTCTTCAAGACATTAAGAATGTTTACTATTTTTATATTCTATGATCAATGAACGTATTTGTTCTTTTCCGAACAAATATCCTACAGGTATAAGAATTGTAAATACGACCATAAATATTGCCGCATATAATTTGCGAGGCCCGATTGGTATATATTTCACGTATGCTGAATCAAGAATTAATCCTTTATCTCGTCCATGGCCGGAAGACAAAGCTAACTCTTCTCTTTTTTGTAACAAAATCAAATATACACCCTGTAAGATTTCTTGTTGACGTTTCAAATCCAGGTATTCTCGTTCATAGGTAGGGACATTGCCCATCTTGTCCATAATCTTTTTTTCTTGTGATTTCAAATCATCCAAGACCAATTGATAACTTTTTTTCATATTAGAAATGGACTGAACAACTCCTTGACGCAATTTATCTACTTGATTGTTTGCTATTTCCGATAACGGGTTATCTGTAGTAGAAGATTTTATCAACTTCTCCCGTTCAAGTAGTGCTTCATTATAAGAACTAACAGCTCCTCCTTTTTCGCCTTCACCGACAGACAACATAGGTGGGATAATACTATACTTATTCTTAGGATCTTTGACAAAATCATCCAACAAATCAATCAAATATCCTTGAGCTTCCATTTCTATAATCTTTTCTCGGAACAATTTGACAGCATCCGTATAGAACTGAACGTCATATTCCATATCAGTCATCTTATTAGATATCTTATATGCTTCGATTGTACGCTCTATTCCATTCAAATCCTGCATCACACTCTGGACACGGCTATCCAAGAAATCCATCATTTTGAGATTTTCATCCTTCTTAATTGCATCTGTATTTTTATTATACTCCTCCATTAAAGTATTTAACAAATCAACAGCACGTTTTTTTTCATAATCCGTACAAGACAACTCCAAGGTATTCGCATTTTTAGAAAACTCCTCGATCTGAATAATTTCTTGCAAATCCTCTGCTGTCCATCCTGCAGGAGAAACCACAACATTCAACGTAAACGGTTTCTGGATTTTAGAAGTTTCTGTGCATACGATATCAAATGAACCACTTGGTGTTTTTAATTGTGCGGGTAATGATGCAAAAGAATAAGTTTCTCCAGTTTCTTTCATTTTCAATTTAGCACTTCCATCTGAATTCACCTTTATTTTAAACTCAAATCCATCTTTCAAATTATATTGAGTCACCGAATCCGGAATAACACGCAAAGGTGTATCTTCATATAATTGAATGAACGAAAAAGGTTGCTCATAGGTCACATTCAATCCTAAACGGATAGCAGTCTTTTTCAACAACTCGTTAGACGATAACATTGCTATTTCATCATCCAAAACAATCCCTGCCACACTACCGCCACCAAGGCCAAAAGATTTCATTAAACCGGCAGCCTCTCCCAATCCCATACTTCCACTGCTCGTTAAATCCTTATCTTCCTGTATTTTCATCTTAGCCATTATTTCGTATGTCTTGGGATACAACACCAAGTACAAGACAGCAGGAATAACAGAAAAACAAGCTGCAGCAACAAATAATTTCCAATGGCTTATATAATTAACTATTATCTTTTTTAAGCTAATTGTTTCATTATCAGTTTGAATAGATTCCATATTTTTCCTTTATTTGTTGTTTCTGTTTAAATTCACAATTGTAATAACCATACTTGTAATGATAGACACAGAGCTGATAAGAGACGTTAATACAGACATTGTAAACTGTCTGTCAGAACTTGTACGTGCTCGTTGCTTAATCTTAATAGGTTCAACATAGACTACATCATTCTGTTTCAAATAAAAACATGGAGATTCAAATATTGCAGGATCTGTAATGTCCATACGATGAATTTCCTTTTGGCCATCATTTTCACGAATCACCAAAATATTTTTTCTGTTTGCAGTCAAAGGCAAATCACCAGCCATCCCAATTACATCTAATATAGTAACACGATCATTTTTTATAGTATAAGACCCAGGACGATTTAGTTCCCCCATTAGCGTAACCTTAAAATTAAGTAATTGAACATTTACCAATGGATTTTCCACATATTTCGAAATCATCTCCTGCATTTTTGTTGCTAATTCTTGTCTTGTCATTCCTGCCACATGAATTTTACCTAATACAGGGAAATTAATATTTCCGTCTTTATCAACCAAATAAGTATACAATGATTGAGAAACGGATAAAGGCTGTTCGCCCTCGGTAGAATAGGCAAATGTTGGAGGATTAAAAGGTGTTACTGCAGCAGGATCCCAAGCAGCAACAGTTATAGATAATAAATCATCATAAGTGATCTTTGTTGAGTACGTTTGACTCATTTTACTAAGCTGTTCTGGAGACAAAGAGTCAACACCTTGAAAATAAACGATATCTTTTGGTGCTGAACAGGCAGACATTAAGCCACAAAAGATAACCAACAAATAATACTTCAACTTCATATTTTTTATATATTCTAGATTTTAAAAATGCAAAGATACAATTTTAGCTACTGCAAACTATAAAACAATTCTTATAAAATGCTGTTACCTTTATAAACGATGCAAATTTTGAGATATTGCTGCTTTGCTATAGAAAATATTTGGATAAAACAAAAAAGAAAATTATTTTAGAAGCAAAATCATATATTACTCAATGTTTGTAATTAATGATAGAATATGCAAAAATCATTTCTTCCATACGTAATATTCGCTATATGTATTTTGTTTCTCATTTCTTGTTCCCAAAAAGATGAGATTATCATCTATGAATTAACTCAAGAACAAAAAAATGTACTTAAGAATATTCCTCAACCATCTATTATCGCCCATAGAGGAACTTGTTATTGGGCTCCTGAGGGAACAGAAGCCGCCATGAGATGGGCCAGAAATGCGGGTGCAACGTATTTAGAATGTGATCTACAACGAACAAAAGATGGATATTTGGTTCTCTTTCATGATCTACGGCTAACACGGACTAGTGACATTGATTCAAAATATCCAGAACGTAAAAATGTTGCCATTTCAGATTTAACATTAGAAGAACTATTTAAATTAGATATGGGATCTTGGTTTAATTATACCTACCCTTCAAATGCCAGATCTTCTTTTAGCAAGTTGGATATACTCACTCTAGAAGACTTGACTATGATAGCAGAAGGATATAGGATACAAAGAGATACTTTTCAAAAACGAATTTATAAAAAAATCAATGGACGCATCATCACCTTATATGAACCTGACCCCGCCGACAATGGAAATAGACCTGGTATATACACTGAAACAAAAGAACCGGATTTATATCCTGGAATTGAACTAGATTTAAAAAAGGAATTGGAAAGATTAGGTTGGTATGCCGATAATGTTTCAAATCTAAAATCAATCAAGACTAAACCTGGACACATATATATAGCAAACACTCCAGCTCGTATAGTTGTCCAAACTTTTTCTCAAGCTTCTTTAAAAAAACTCAGACAGTCTTTTCCTCGTTTAATCCCTATGTGTTATCTTATCGGAATTGCAGCAAAGGACAATGTAAACAAAGAAACGTACGAAAAATGGATCAATTTCGCCATTGAACAAGGGGCCGTAATCATCGGCCCTAGTATTTACGAAAAAGACGGATTACTTGGTGATTTATTAAAACCTTGGATGTATGATCTTATAAAAGAAAAAGGCTTACTGATACATGCCTACACTTTCAAAAACAGGGAACAAATCATAAACTACCTTGATATGGCCGATGGATTTTTCACTAATGAGGCAGATGATTTACTTTCATTTCTCCTTAAATTAGGAAAACAGCCATTAAATAACTCAAATGATTATATTGATGGCTTGCATATTTTAGACGCATTAGGATATTAGGCTATTTTCCCGTACTTTTGCCTCAAAATAAATAGCAAAATGGTAGAGATAGGAAAATATAATATATTAAAGATCGTAAAAGATCTGGACTTTGGAGTTTATCTGGATGGTGGAGATGGAGTGGAGATACTTTTGCCGGCCCGTTATGTACCTAAGAATGTAAAACCTGGAGATGAAGTCGAGGTTTTTATTTACCACGACAATGCAGGTAGGCTGATTGCCACGACGGTTAAACCGCTTGCTCAAGCAGGAGAATTTCAGTTTATGGAAGTAAAATCGGTTAATAGTACTGGTGCTTTCTTGGAATGGGGATTAATGAAAGATTTGTTGGTTCCTTTTAAAGAACAAAAAATGCCCATGCGGGAAGGAAAATGGTATTTGGTATATGTACACGTAGATCATGTAACCGGACGTATAGTTGCCTCTGCAAGAATTGATAAATATTTGGACAATGTAATACCGAATTATACTTTTAATCAAGAAGTCGATTTGTTGGTTGCTGAAGATACTGAAATAGGATATAAAGTAATTATCAATAATACCCATTGGGGACTGGTTTATCACAGTGAGGTTTTTCAACGTCTGGAAAAGGGAGATCATGTAAAAGGATATATCAAAGAAGTCAGAGAAGACGAAAAAATAGATGTCAGCCTCACTCCTTTAGGATATCAAAAGGTCGAAGGCATTGCCAAGACGATTCTGGATTCGCTCAAAGCCCAAGGAGGATATGTAGCCGTCCATGACAAAAGTGAACCTGAACTTATTTATTCTCTATTTCGCTGCAGCAAAAAAGCATTCAAACAGGCAATCGGAGCTCTTTACAAACAAAAAATAATCAATCTCGAAGCTGAAGGAATCCGATTAATCAATAAAGGCTAGCCAAAATTTCGGTATGATCCGTGAGTCCTTTCCGGCAGAAGTTTAATCGAAAAAGGCAGAAACAGAAAAAGGAGCCAGTCTTACGACTAACTCCTTTTCTCTTTTGAGCT
>ENA-ORNB01000283-ORNB01000283.1-human-gut-metagenome-genome-assembly--contig:-NODE-283-length-58795-cov-26.619799_pt1 | contig 58795 bp, 41 predicted proteins | sample MGYA00242112_ERZ509016 | MGnify/ENA primary metagenome ERZ509016 (study PRJEB26280, sample SAMEA2338705) | human gut metagenome | biome: human gut; feature: human-associated habitat; material: faeces...
TAACGATCAACTGGGCGACGAAAATCAGGTTGATACCAATGTCGAGGAAGGAGGCGAGAATCATGAGTGGAAGAGTATGGAAAAGTGAAACCGTTTTGTAAAGGCTAGGAAATAATTTCGTTATGTTCGTTGCAGACAATTTTTGTCGGAGTAATGCGCTCTTCGGACATGGCAAAGGACATAATGACGACTCGTTCCCCCGTCTTGATAAGATGGGCGGCTCCGCCGTTCATGATGATATTGCCGGTTCCCGGAGGCCCTTCGAGAGCGTAGGTTTCCAGCCTGTTGCCGGATGTGACGGATGCGACGAGGACTTTTTCCCCCGGCCACAATCCTGCAGCGGCCATCAAATCCGATGGGATTTCGATGCTGCCTTCGTATTCAACGTCGCCGCGGGTGATCATGGCGCGGTGAATTTTCGATTTGAGCTGTTGCACAAACATGGTGGTCGGGAAAAGGAACTCTTCATTGACGATAAGGTCAAGTCGAGATCTTGTTTTTCTGTGTCTTAATCGTTTTCTGCCAGGATTTTCCGCGCTTTTTGGCAATCGGCTCCGATTTGAGCCCTGAGGGCGTTCACTGAAGGAAACCGCTTTTCCGGACGGAGGAAGGCAATGCATTCTACGGTAAGTTCTTGCCCATACAAATCGCCCTGCCAGTCAAAGAGATGGACTTCCAGAAGGATTTCTCCTGTTCCGGGTTGTTCTACCGTGGGTCTTTTCCCCAAGTTGGCGATGCTGGGGACGGGATTTTGCTTGTCCGGCAGAATGGTGCGCACGGCGTAAACTCCGAATGGTGGGAGTACTTCATTGCCGGGGCGGATATTGGCAGTCGGGACGCCTAGAGTACGAGCTAGTTCTCGGCCATGAATGACGGGACCGGATAGGGTATAGGGCCTTCCGAGAAGGCGGGAGGCGGCATTAAGATCTCCAGAGGTGATTTTATGGCGGATTTCCGTACTGCTGACACGGCAGCCGTCTCGTTCAACCGGAGGGATGGGGCAGATGGAGAAACCGTCTTGCTCGGCGCGAACGCGCAGGAAATCTACGTCTCCGGAACGGTCATGCCCGAACTTCCAGTCACAGCCGACGGAGATTCCCGCGAGGTTGCCGGCCGATTGCAGGGAGTCAAGGAATTCCCGGGCACTCATGGAGGCCAGGGCTGCGTTGAAGGGAAGAGAAAGAACGATGTCGATGCCCAGTTGTTCCAGAAATGCCATTTTTTCCCTCTCTCCGGAGAAAATGCGCCTGGGCGCCGCTTCTGGCCGGATAGTAGTCAGGGGATGAGTGTCAAAGGTAAGGACTCCGGCAAGGTCGCCGCATTTCCGGGCTTCGTTGACGGCGGAACCGATGACGGCATGGTGGCCGGTGTGCAATCCGTCGAAGACTCCCATGGCCCAGTGAATGGGGCGATTGATTCCGGTCAGTTCGTTGATGGAACGCAAGATTTTCATGGTCAGGCGTCGATACCCCGCATTGCGGCAATTTCCTGGATTGAGATCAGACGATTGTAGAGTTCCTCTCTAGGAGCCGTTTTCAGTTCGGAGATAGTGACGGCTCCCTCAACGGAAAACTTTCCGGATTTCGTACGTCTCAGGGCACTTAGGTGAGCACCGCATCCGAGAACCTCTCCGATATCATGGGCGAGCGAACGGACATAGAACCCTTTGGAACACTGCACGGTGAAGTCGATTTCCGGAATTTCCAAACGGCCTATCTGATAGCCTTGCACTGTGACGGCACGCGGTTCCCGGGCGATTTCCTGTCCTTTACGGGCCAGTTTGTAGAGGGGGACACCGTCTTTTTTGATGGCGGAGACCATGGGGGGAATCTGATCGAAGTTACCCTGGAAGCGCAGGAAAGCAGCGAGGATATCGGTTTCCGTGATGCCGTCGGTGGGTTTGGATGAGATGATTTCTCCTTGGGCGTCGTAAGATGATGTTTCTACGCCGAGAACGATAGTGCCTTCGTATTCCTTGTGTTCTCCCATGAGGAGATCCTGGAGTTTAGTTGCTTTGTTGATGACCAGGATGAGGAGTCCCGTGGCCATGGGATCCAGCGTTCCGCAATGACCGATTTTCTTGATGCCTAGGGAACGCCTGGCGATGGCGACGACGTCATGGGACGTCATGTCGGGTGCTTTGTCGATGAGGAGGACTCCGCTGGGGGCTGTTGCTTGATCCATGGGGTAGGGACGGGTTCTGTGGAACAATAAGGGTGGTCAGGAAATGAGGGAGACGGCTTCTTCCAGCACGGGCAATACTTTGGCACGGGCTTCTTCGATCGGACAACTCATGCGGATGCCGGCGGCCATGGCGTGGCCGCCTCCACCGAAGCGGGAAGCGATTTCACTGACTGAGACGGCGGGAGTTTTGGAACGCAGAGAGATCCGGATTTTACCATTGTCCATTTCTTCCAGGAAGATAGCAAGGAGAACTCCTTCGATGGAACGCAGGATGTCGATCAGTCCGTCGGTATCGTCTTCCGTGACGCCAAGACGGTTTTTACAGTCGCGAGTCAGGCTGAAGCTGGCAACGCGTCCTGCAGCGTCCAAGTGAATGTCGTTGAGGACTTCACGGTTGAGCATGAGCTTTTTCCAGGGAATTTCCTGGTAGAGCTTCCGATTGATGTCGTGAACATTGACGCCTTGACGGAGCAAGTCTGCCGCGATTTCCATCACCTCGGGTGTCGTGCGTTCATACTGGAAGGATCCCGTATCGGTCGAGATGCCGATATAGAGGGCATCGCGCATGGCGGGAGACAACGGAATTTCCAGTGCCAGAAATAAATGGTAGAGGATAGCGCACGTCGAACATTCCTCCGGGAGGATGCAGTTGAGATCGGCGTATCGGTTGTTGGTTTCGTGGTGATCGATATTGACCGAAACAGGGGCGGGAACATTGTCCCGGATGAGAGCCATGCCTGGGATGCCGATGCGTTTGATGTCACCATTATCGAGGACGATAATGGCATCGGGCCGATCCGCGTAGTCGATCGTGCGGATGATACTTTCAGATCCCTCCATGAATTTGAGGTTGGAGGGAACGGCATCTTCGTTAAGCATGGTTACCTGTTTGCCGAGAAAATGCAGGGCTCCTCCCATGGCAATAGTGGCACCGAGGGCATCTCCATCCGGGCGGAAGTGGGCGATGACGGCAAAATTCTTCCCGTTGTGGATCAGGTTCCGGAATTGTTTCAGGAAGGATGGCGGAATCGGCTGGGTCTTCATAAATCTGCGAACGGAGGGAAGTGTAGACAAAAAAACCGCGTTCGGACAGTGCCAAACGCGGCTTGAAAATTTTTAGATGCTCAATCCTGTTCCGATCTTGCCGGTCGAGGATGATGGGCGGCAAGCAATTACTTCTTGGACTTCATCACGATCGGAGCCACATCGGTGGGTTGATCCAGATCGTTGAACTTGGGCATTTTGGCCAGCTTGGGAGCACCAGGATCCTGGCAGCAGCAGGAAGCGAGGATACCGGCGGCAAAAGCGGACAGAGCGATGAGAGCAATGTTCTTCATTGTAGTATTGGTGTTAGATGATCAAAGGGGATGAAATCGGTCTTTCAGAAATAAACATGATTGACAGCTTCTAGTCAAACAAAATTCTAATTCCTGCTGGAGTCGATTGTCAGAAAATGCAGTGAGGTTCGTTTTGCATGACACATGTGGTTGGTGGAATCTGTCCTCCATGCCCGAGCGTATTCTTGATTGCCAGGGACATCCGTGGGATGGTTAAACCATGTTCGCCTCTCCTTCCACTGTTGTCCACCAGCTAGGCAACGGCCTGACTCTTCTTGTAACGGAAGAGAAGTCCCATCCGGTCGCATCGTTCCAATATTGGGTTGGAACGGGTTCCACCAGCGAAGGGAAATGGCTTGGTTCCGGCCTTTCGCATTTAATTGAGCATATGGTTTTCAAGGGGACGAAGTCCTACTCCGGCCAGGAACTGGCTTGCAAGGTGCAGGAAATGGGAGGACTGTGGAATGCGTATACGAGTACGACCAAAACGGTGTACTACATCGATGGCCCGTCCGCTTCATGGCAGGAGTTTTTGAAATACTTGACGGAACTTGTGTTTTTCCCGGTTTTTCCGGAAAAGGAACTGGAGAAAGAGAAGGAAGTCGTCCGGCGGGAAATGGCGATGTATGATGATGATCCCGATTCCGTGGCCTACAACCAGCTCGTTTCGACGCTCTATTGCAAACACCCCTTGCGCTGGCCGGTTCTAGGTGTGCCGGAAAGGTTCGATAGACTGACTCGCGACGACATTGTTCAGTACCATGCGGATAGATATTGCTCCAATAATGTGTTCTTGTCTGTTGCCGGTAATGTGGATGCCCGGGAGGTTATTGCGTTGGTAGAGGAATTGACTCAATCAATCATTCCGGGAGCTTTGGCATCCGTTTCTGTACCGCGTGAAAGCCACCAGTGGGGAAGCCGGACGGCGCGCCGCGAGTTTGCCATTCCTTATTCCAAACTGGGCCTTGCCTGGAGAATGCCCGTGCGGTCTCATCCCGATAGTCCGGCTTTGGCCATTCTTGCCCGCATTCTGGGAGGAGGGAGGTCGGCATGGCTATATGAAAAATTCCACGACAAGCTTGGCCTAGTGTACGATATCACGGCGCATATTAATCAGTCGGAGCAGGATGAAGGAATTTTCGTTATTTCTGCAGATACCGACCGGGAACACCGGGATGAGGTTGTGCGAATGATCCGGGAGGAAGTAATTGCTCTGACCTCGGCTGACTTTGATCGTGACATCGTCCGTATTTTGAAGCAAACGAAAGCGAATCTTCTGCGTGGTTTGGCTTCCGCTTCCGGACTTGCTGAGGGTGTGGCTACCCAGTGGTTTGGAACGCGCAACCTCAATTACACGGCCGAATGGCTTCAGGCTTTGGAACGCGTGTCGACGCAGGATATCCGCAGGGCTGCATCGGAGTGGTTCCGACCGGAGTGTCTGACGGAGGTGAGTCTTGATCCCATCGGCAGTAATGCTTCCCAGGAGTCCGACGCCGAACGGGACTGTAGTGAAGAAATTGTTTCTCGCGTATTGCCGGGAGGCTTGAAAGTAATCGTCAAGCCGGATAGAAGGCTACCGCTGGTGAATGCCTGCTTCGTCGTCAAGGCCGGAAGTCCGACAGAAACGGCGGAAACGGCCGGTATCTGTTCATTGATGGCGGAATGTCTGTTGAAGGGGACGACATCCCGTGATGCCTCGCAGATTGCCCACGATCTGGAAAATCTCGGCGGCTGTATCCATGCGGCCTCCGGCAATAACTCCATTACAATTGGAGCCAGCGCCATGTCGGAGGATTTGGAAACCGTCCTGGATCTGCTGTCCGACGTTGCCATTCACCCCGTTTTTCCTCAGGATGCGCTTGAAAAGGAACGTGAAACGATGATTGCAGAAGTGGAGGAAGAGATGGAGGATCCCCTTTCTGTCGCCTTCCGCCGATTGAGGTCGGAAGCTTACGGGGATATCGGTTATGGCAACTCCCCTTCCGGGACGCCGGAAAGCTTGGAATCCTTGAAAATCGAGGACATACGAGAGCATCACCGGAAATTGTTCACGGCAGGCAATGCCGCCCTCTGTCTGTCGGGGGATCTTGACCCGGAAATTGCATTCGCCTTGGTGGAACGTTATTTTGCCGACTTGCCTCCGGGTGGCTCATCCGCCTGCATGGTGAGTACTCCTCCCCAGAAGACAGGAGAGGTTGTCGTTAGCATGGACAAGGAACAATCCGTTGTCGTCCTGGCTGTGACCGGGGTAGATGTCATGTCGGCAGAGAGTCCTCAGGCCATCCTTTTCCAATCATGGTGTTCTGACATGGCAGGACCGATTTTCATGCGCATCCGGGAAGAATCGGGGCTGGCTTATTATGCCAGTTCGTCTCTGTTCATCGGTTTGGATACCGGTAATATCCTGTTCTATGCCGGGACGTCGAAGGAAAAATTGCAAGAGACCCGGCGTTTACTTGAGGTGACTTTGCAGGAAATCTACAACCGCGGAATGAGTGTCGAAGAGTTGGAGCGTACCCGGGCAACGGCCTTATCCGCTCGGTTGCTGGCCCGTCAATCCAACAGTGCCCTGTGCCAAATGCTGGCTCTGGATGCCTTGTTCGGCTTGTCTCCCAATCATTTTGAAGAACAGGAAGAACGCATTTCCGCTATGACGGTGGATGAGATGAATCTCTTTATCCGTGAGAGACTGGATCCCGGTAAACCCAGAACCTGGGCGATTGTTGAAAATTGACCTGACAGTTGTGGCGTTGCGGTAATACAGTAATGGGCTGTCTCAGTCGGATTTTTCAATCCTTCGTGAGACAGCCCCTTGTTTTGTGACGAGTTCTGCCGTTTCCGGTACGGAACCGGTGTGCGACGGAGATGTCTGTTTATTTGGCGTGGTTGAAGGAGGTTCCTTCTGCCGGCGTGGTATGAACGGCTTGCGGATGTTTGCCGAGGAAGTCCATGAACCTCTTCATATCCGTCAGGAACAGATCCGCCATGTCCATGGTGAATCCCTGGCGTACCATGACTCGCATAACTGTGATTTCTTCGCAGTCCGGAGGCAGGGTGAAGGCTGGTACCTGCCAACCGCGGGTACGCAGCTTGTCCGAGAGTTCGAACAGGTTGTAACCGGGATCGTAACCATCTTTCATGTAAAAGCATACGGCCGGGATACTCGTCTTGGGGTCGCCGCTGGCGATGAAGACAAAGTCTCCCAATTTGGCAATTTCCTGTGCGAGATAGGTGGATACGTCGTATGCGGCGGTATGGATGTTCTTGTATCCTTCGTAACCAAGACGGATAAAATCGTAGTACTGGGCGATGATTTGTCCGGCGGGGCGCGAGAAGTTGATAGCGAAAGTCGGAATTTCGCCGCCGAGGTAATTGACGTTGAAAATCAAGTCTTGCGGGAGTTCCTTTACGTCTCTCCAGATGACCCAGCCCACACCGAGTGGTGCAAGACCATACTTGTGGCCGGATGTACTGATAGATTTGACTCGCGGGATACGGAAGTCGAACAGGATATCGGGAGCGCAGAACGGAGCCAGGAAGCCGCCGCTGGCACCATCGACATGGATATCAATATCCAGACCGGTACGTTTTTGCAAGTCGTCAAGAGCGGCTGCAATCTTGTCGGGATATTCGAAGGCCCCCGTGTAGGTGACTCCAAAGGTCGGGACGACGCAAATAGTATTTTCGTCAATTTGCTCGAGCATGCGGTCTACATCCATGGCAAACTTACCCTTTTCCATGGGGATTTCACGCATTTCAATGTCCCAGTAACGACAAAATTTGTGCCAGCAGATCTGGACGGGACCGCAAACAAGGTTGGGCTTGTCGATCGGTTTGCCGGCAGCTTTCCGTTTTGCTCTCCAGCGCCAGAGGGCGGCCATACCGCCGAGCATGCAGGCTTCACTGGAGCCGATGGAGGAACAGCCGATGGGCTTTTCATCCGGTGAGGCATTCCATAGATCGGCAAGCATGGCGACGCACCGCATTTCAAGGACGGCGGTCTGCGGATATTCATCCTTGTCGATCATGTTTTTATTGATACTCAAATCCATCAGTTTCCTGACTTCGGCTTCGTCCCAGGTCTGGCAGAACGTGGCCAGATTTTGTCGGGCGTTGCCATCGAGGAGAAGTTCGTCGTGGACGAGCTGGTAGGCATCTTCAGCGCGCATTGCGGATGAAGGAATTTTTGTTTTGGGCAGAACCCGGCCGGCTTCCGGTGATCCAAAGATGGATGCGCTAGCCGGTGCCGGCTCCGCATTCCTATTTTTATTGCAATCGCATGTTGACATAATTAATTTCCTTTAAGTGAATTTTTAGACAGACACTCGGCCGAAATGCGCTGTCATGTAGGAATAGAAAGCTCCCGATGAAAATTCGTTCAGAAGAATTATATCGGAATGTCATTTTTACGAGTCTCTATAGATTTATAATTTTTTTTTCAACAGGTGCCGGAGAAAGGGAGTCTTCATAGACATATATTGCGGCTGGAAACGATCATGCAGCTGGCTTGTGGAAATATCCCCGGATACCGAAAAGTGGCTTCCCGGGTAGATTTTTCACAGGACGATTTCCCGGGCGGGAGGCAGAAGTTGCCGATGGTTTCAAGACAGTCGTACAAGAGCCGGTGTTTTTCTTCGAGAGAGGCCCTGGCATCGAACTAGAAACAATATGGTTCCATGAACACAACCACACAAAATCATTCCGGGTCTTCACCCGTGAAGGTTGGTGGATCCCCTACCAAATCTCTTGTCGGGATGGGGGTTTTCACCTTGGCGATGATTAACATTTCCGCCATCGTCAGCCTTCGCGGCATGCCTGCGGAAAGTACGTACGGACTCAGTTCCGTCTTCTATTACATTTTTGCAGCAGCATTCTTCCTCATCCCGGTTTCCCTGGTAGCGGCCGAGTTGACGACAGGCTGGCCGCAAAAAGGTGGAGTATTTCGATGGGTCGGTGAGGCATTTGGTCCCAAGTGGGGGTTTTTAGCCATTTGGCTTCAATGGATTGAGAGTACGATTTGGTTCCCGACCGTTTTGACGTTTGCCGCTGTTTCTCTGGCGTTCATCGGTCCCGACCAGAGGTGGGACGAAGCCTTGGCAGCCAATAAATGGTATGCATTGATCATTGTTCTTGCCGTTTACTGGTCGGCAACATTTCTGAACTTCCGAGGGATGAAAATGTCCGGGATGATTACGAAATGGGGGACGATGATCGGTACGGTTATTCCTGCAGCCGTATTGATCCTTTTCGGTGCCTATTACTGGCTTTCCGGCCACCCGGTGCTGATTGATATGAGTGCAGACAAGTTGATCCCCGACCTGACGAAGTTCGACAATATTGTATTGGCAGCCAGTATTTTCCTGTTTTACGCAGGGATGGAAATGTCTGCCGTGCACGTTAAGGAAGTCCGCAATCCCGGGCGGAATTATCCGTTGTCTATTTTGATCTCCGCGATTATTACGGTCAGTATCTTTGTGTTCGGCACATTGGCTATTGGTTTCATTATTCCTGAAGCCAAGATCAATCTTGTTCAGAGTTTGTTGATTACTTACGATGAGTACTTTAAAATGTTCGGACTGTCATGGTTCGGCGGGATTATGGCTCTGTGTCTTGCCGTGGGCGTACTCGCTCAGGTGACAGCGTGGGTCATGGGTCCATCCAAGGGCTTGCTGCAAGTCGGGATGGCCGGTTACTTGCCTCCTGCCATGCAGAAGGTGAACACCAATAACGTCCAGACAGGTATTCTGTTCATTCAGGGAGGGGTGGTTACGGTATTGTCAATTCTGTTTGTTGTTATGCCTTCCGTTCAAACTGCTTATCAAATTATTTCCCAATTGACGATTATCCTGTATCTGATCATGTACATGCTGATGTTTGCCTCCGGTATCTATCTGCGCCATTCGGAACCGGATGTTCCGCGTACGTTCCGCGTACCTGGCGGCAAGTACCTCGGAATGTGGATTGTCGGAGGGATCGGCTTGCTGGGTAGTCTGGCTGCCTTCCTCGTAAGTTTTATTCCTCCTGCCCAGATCCCTGTCGGCAGCCCGTTGCTTTACATTACGATTCTGGCGATAGGAATGATTTTCTTTGCCGGGATACCGTTTATTATCTTCGCTTTGCGCAAGCCTTCATGGAAGCGTGAACTGAATCCCGAGGATGCTTTTGAATCCTTCAACTGGGAACAGAAGAAGTTGGAAGACTCACAAAAGTAAGGAGGCATTACCCGCTATGAATGAGATCTTAACATCATTTTCCTGGAATTCACAGGCCATGCATTCTTCCCTCGCACAGGCGAGGGAAGAATATGCCGACGACCATGGTGGCAGGAATGCCAGTTACATTCCTGCGCTTGCCCAGGTTTCCTCGAATTTGTTTGGAATTGCCGCCGTGTCTTGTAACGGAGACATCGTAGAAGTCGGAGATGCGGAAGTCCCGTTTGCCATTGAATCCATTTCCAAGGTATTCAGCCTGGCATACGTGATCGACCAAATCGGTCATCGGGAATTACTGAGCAAAATCGGGGCCAATCCTACAGGAGAGCCTTTCAATTCCGTGATGGCTGTCGAACTCCATCATGGAAAGCCGCTAAATCCCTTGGTAAATGCCGGAGCCATGGCAACCGTCAGCTTGATTCCCGGGAAAACTCCGGATGACATCTGGAACACTATTATTTCCAATCTGGAGGCTTTTGCCGGTCATTCCCTGTCAGTAGACGAGGAGATCTATCATTCTGAAAGTGAAACGAATCAGCACAACCGGGGCATTGCCTGGCTGCTGAAAAGCTACGGATATTTCTACAATGACCCTGACATGATCGTGGATTTGTACACGCGCATGTGCTCCGTGAAGATTACGGCGCGGGATCTGGCTGTCATGGGGGCGTGTTTTTGCAACGGAGGCGTCAATCCTGTGACGGGGAAGCGTGTCGTCAAAGATACCAATGTTCCTCCGGTTCTTGCAGAGATGTGTATGAGCGGTTTGTACGATTCTACCGGGACATGGATGTACGAGGCCGGGGTACCGGGTAAGAGTGGCGTTGGAGGCGGCCTTCTTGCCTGTGCGCCGGGCAAATTGGCTCTGGCGTCTTATTCCCCGCCTCTGGATGTCGCGGGCAACAGTGTCCGTGGACAGAAGGCATTGAATCGCATTATTACCGAGCATGGCCTCAATTTGTTCCTGAGCTGACTTGTTCCGTCCGTATCTTTTCCGGGGGAGTGTTCCGCAGGATGGAATACTCTCCCGGAATTTTTGAAATTTAATGAAAGGAAAGATAGAATGTCGGGGTAAATATGGTTGACGCACACCTGCTTATCCTATGAATCTTCAAGAACTTTTTTACTTTTTGCCGTCTTTTCTTCTTGTCGGAAGTATGATTTCATCTCCTGCTGCTGAGATCTATGTGTCTCCTGCAGGAAACGATACCGGGACCGGAAGTGCGAATGCTCCCTTTCAATCGGTCCATGCAGCATTGGAAGCCGCTCGGATTCAATCCGGGAAAGGGGAGAAAAACAACACAATTTTCCTTCAGGACGGAACCTATTATTTGACCCGGCCTCTTGTACTTCATCCGGAGGACTCCAATCTGACAATCAAGGCATTCAATCCCGGAAAGGCCATTATAAGCGGTGCCAGGCCGCTTCAGATTTCCTGGGAACCCTATCGTGATGGCATCATGAAAGCTTCCGTTCCCCGGAATACCCGGATGGACGCTCTGTTCATCGATGGAAAACGTCAACGCATGGCGAGGTATCCCAATGCCAGAGGCGGAAAGGATATATTTGACGGCTATGCTGCAGACGCTGTTTCCCCCGAACGCATTGCCCGTTGGCAGCACCCCGAAACGGGCTTCTTCCACGCTCTGCATATGAGCAGGTGGGGAGGGATGCATTACAGGATTACAGGGAAAAATGCGGACGGTTCCGTTTCTCTTGAAGGAGGCTGGCAGAATAACCGACCTTCCGGCCCGCACCAAACGTATCGCTTTGTCGAAAATATTTTTGAAGAACTGGATACTCCCGGCGAGTGGTATCTGGATGAAAAGGAATCCATTTTGTATTTTTATCCGGAGACTGGAGTGGATTTATCTCGGGCCAAGGTGGAAATAACTGTTTTGGAACGTCTTCTGGAATTCAAGGGAACACAGGAAAACCCGGTTCGCAACGTCCATGTGCGGGATCTTGTTCTGACGCAGACGAATCGTACTTTTATGAAGAACAAGGAACCTCTTTTGCGGAGTGATTGGACGATTTACCGCAACGGGGCCATCTTGATGGAGGGAACGGAAGGCTGTTCCGTTACTGGTACGGATTTTGCCGACCTGGGAGGGGATGCCGTATTCGTCAATAATTACAATAGAAAGGTTTGTATTGAGTCCTGCTACATTCACGATATTGGCGGAAATGGAGTAGCTTTTGTCGGGGACAGGGATGCCTCCCGTTCTCCGCGCGACTACAAGGACGCTGGAAATTTTTCATGGGATACGTTGGACAAAGCTCCCGGACCACGCAGTGCCGATTACCCTGCTGACTGTATGGTGAAGGACTGTCTAATAACACGGACCGGACAAGTGGAAAAACAGACTGCTCCCGTGCAAATTGCTATGGCGGAAGGTATTCAGGTGATTCACTGTTCGTTGTACAACGTCCCCAGGGCGGGTATCAATATCGGAGACGGTTGCTGGGGTGGTCATCTTATCGACGGGTGCGACATTTTCGATACCGTGCAGGAAACTTCCGACCACGGTTCGTTCAATTCCTGGGGGCGCGACCGGTTTTGGAATCTCAAGGGTCTTGATATGAACGATTTAACGAACTGGAATGAGATTCGTGATATCCCTTTTCTGGATGCCCGCAAGACGACCATTATCAAGAATAGCCGCTGGAGATGCGACCATGGCTGGGATATCGACCTCGACGACGGTTCCGGGAATTATGAAATCTTCAACAACCTATTGCTCAACAGAGGGTTGAAGCTCCGGGAAGGTTTTGGCCGTAAAGTGTACAACAACATTATCGTCAACAATGCTCTTCATCCTCATGTTTGGTACAAGCGTTCCGGCGATGTGGTAGAACGCAACATTTTCTTCGTAGACGGATATTTCCCGGCTGGCGGCATGCCCTCCAAACCATGGGGAGAAAGACTGGATTCCAACTTTGTCCATGTGCCGGGTATGAAGGGAGTGCGGGAAGCGCATGGTCTGCAAGAAGCGTCCGGCAATGATGTCCATTCAAAAATGGGAGATGCCCTTTTTGTAAATCCGTCGGGAGGCGACTACCGGGTTAAGCCGGGTTCTCCTGCCCTCCAAACAGGATTCCGTAATTTTCCGATGGAGTTCGGCGTTGTTTCCCCGAGGTTGAAAAAGATAGCGAAAACACCCGTATTGCCTTCCTACAATCCGGCTGTACCTGGAGGAATGCCCCAAACGGAATCTTTTGCTTCCCTGGGCATGGAGGGGCGCAGCATCAAAGGAATGGGGGATGTTTCCGCATACGGACTTTCAGGCGAAACGGGTGTTCTGATCCTGAAATTGGAACCTTCCGGGAAACTGTATCGTGCCGGTGTCCGCCAGGACGATGTCATCATTGCTATCGATGAACAGCCTGTCAAAAATACGGCATCTCTCTACGACAGGCTCAAAAATAAGAAATCAATTCATATGACAATTAGTAGGAAACAATCCGAAATGGAGATTGAAATAAATTTGTAAATTTTTGATTCAAAATAAATATAAAAATAAAACGATTCCTTGTCTTTTTTTAGAATTAGGAATCGTTTTTTTTGTCTAAAAATTGAATTTGAATAACTTCTTTCAGTACGGTTTTATCTTGAAAAAAAAGAACATTTTGCTATATTCCTATTCTCGGTATTTTGATTGATGCCCATCGGTGCCGTTTCATACTCTCTCCCTCATCTACTCCCATGAATGTTCCCTTTTTTTATCATGGATTCTGGAAGCTGGCCCTTCCTCTGTACTCCCTTGTCTTGTACATTCCTGCAGAAGCAGGTATCCTTTCCCATCTCGTCGATTTGCAAATGTATCGCGATTTTGCGGAAAACAAGGGAATTTTTATTGCCGATGCCGACAAGATCGTCGTACGCAACAAGAACGGTGTCGTTATCGGCACGATTGAACACATGATGAATTTGGATGGGGTGGCCGATGCTCATGCGGGAGAAGCGGCGCTGGTGGGAGGGCCCGGTTTTATTGCGACGGTTTCCCACGATTACGACAATGCGGAAATAACGTTTGCCAAACGGTTTGGAGCTACGTCGGGAACGCCGTTCTACGATTCCTACAGGACTGTCAGTGTTTCCAATGGTTGGGGGGATCAATTGGATTATAATTACGATTACCGCGTTCAGAGATTGTCCAAGATTGTGACGGAGGCGACAGCGGCCGCCTACCTGACGGACAGGGAATATCTGGATCATATGTCAGGAAGGCTTTGCGTCCGTGTGGGGTCGGGAACCCAGCAGGTAGCTTATCCGGGCGGGGTTAATGAAACCATTGCCGGAGGGTATGCCTATTTGACGGGAGGGACACTGCGGTTTGAGGGCCAGGCTAAATTGTCTCCGGCATTGAGCCCGGTGGTAATAGGAAATGCCCGGACGTACGAAGCATACCGATTCTGGTATTATTATGACGAACCCTCGGCGGATTCTCCGATGAATATTGGCATCCGGGCCGGGGATAGCGGAAGTCCCTGCTATTTTTACAATCCGAAGACCGACCAGTGGGAATGGCTGGGAGCCGGGCAGTCGGGCGGAGGAGAAGGATATGGCGGCTTTAGCCAGATGCGTTCCGGTAATTTCTGGGCGGTGGATTTGATCTCTTCTTATGACCGTACGTTCTCAAGTATATCGAACGGAGGAAATGTTATCTGGAATGTGCCCGGTACTTCCTCGGGTAACGGGACGATCGTCCAGGGAGGGAATACGCTAAATTATGTCGGTCTTGCCTCCGGTTTTCGCGGGGATACGTCGACGAATGGAAACAAGGCATCGAACGATATGATGGACGCCTGCCATAACCTCGTGTTCGGAGGGGCGGGAGGCAAGATCGTGTTGCAAGGGTCGGTCGATATGGGAGCCGGGTCCCTCACTTTTAATTCCGACTATACGCTTTCCAACGGAGGGGTTGCCGCACGGCGGTTGAATTCGGCGGGATTTGTCGTGAACAAGGGGGCGGTACTGACAACGGAGTTGACGGGAGCTCCTGGAGACGAATGGCGCAAAATCGGAGAAGGGACACTTATTGTCGCGGGCTCCGGCAACAACAGCGCTTCTTTGAATGTAGGCGGGGAGGGGCTGGTGGTATTGAACCGGACGGGAGGAGCTGCTGCTGAAAGCGTGAAACTCAATGGCGGCAATGTCATTGTACGTCTGATGTCCGCAGGGCAGATACGCAACGGAATTGTTTTCGGTCACCGTGGCGGAATCCTTGATTTGTACGGAACGGACATGGCAGCATCGACCATTACGCATTTGGACAATGGAGCGGTATTTGCCAATTTGAAACCGTCTTCGACATCTACCTGGACATATTCTGGGGGAACATCGACGTATCTCGGGAGTTTTACTGACGGAGGTTCTTCTGCTGCCGGGTTGCTGAATGTGGTTGTTGCTCCATCTTCGGAGCAAGCTGTTTGGACGCTTTCCGGCGATGTGGATAACAAGGGGAGCTGGGCTGTTAATGGAGGGACACTTTCCGTGGATGGTTCTCCGACGATTCATGCTGCGGGTTATGTGGATCCGAATGACTGGCAGGATGCCGTGTTCAATACGGGTAACGTGAGTGTCAAGGGAGGGGCTCTCTTTCGGGCTGGAGCGCATTCTATCGTTCATTCTCATATATATGTTTCGAATTCTGGTTCTTATGCAATCAGGGAATCGTCCTTGCAAAAGGGGGATATTGTCTTGCAAGGGAGCCTTTCCGCATATTTGGCGGATATCCGGCAGGGAGTGGCTCGTCAGGAGGGGCAAGTGACGGGAGCAGGCCTGTTGACCAAGACCGGAACCGGTACGTTGGTGTTGGCTGGGGAAAGGAGCTCCATGAGTGGTTCCAAAAAGGTGTCAGAAGGTCTTGTCAAGGCAGTGTCTCTCCAGGCACTGGGGACGGGAATCGGCGATTGGCTTGTGGAAAAGGGCGGCGTACTGGGAGTGGACAATACGGAGATTGCTTCCGTGCTGAATAGAATCGACGAGACTTCTACCGGTACGTATGTCCTGAATTCCGGAAAGATTGACAATGTTCCCCTGCTTTCCGATTGGAATGATTTGAATCTGGGTACGGCGGATGCGACGGCACTCGGGACGTTGGGTACGACGGACTCCCTGGCTCCCTGGACAACTGATGGAGGTTGGAGGCTGGGCGGAGGCGGTGGTGAGCTGACGTTGAATCTTAAATTGTCCGGTTCCGGTACACTGTATGTCGGAAATGGTGCCAATTCCGGGAGATTGATTTTGACCAATATTTATAATAGCGATGCCGCGAGCGGATTCGATGGGAACATTGTGCTGAGTTCTGGAATGGAATTGTTCTATACCGATATTCGTGCTCTGGGATCGAAGACGAAGAATATACTTGTGGAATACGGCAACGGTTTTGACCTCGGGAATAGTCCCGCCGAAGCGATGGCCCATGTTCATGGCGATTCTAGTGGGATTCTCTATTTTGGTGCTGATTCGGCAAGCGATTACAATTTTGGTTCCCTGGGGCTGAATTCAGTTGCTTTGGGAACGACCGGGAAGGTAACGCTGAGTGGTACTTTAACTTCGGAGACGGGAGGATTCCGTTTCGGTGGTTCCGGTACTCTGACGATTGTGAAAAATTTGTCTGGGACGGGAGGGCTTGTTTTTGATTCACAGGGTTTGGGAACGGGCGGGATCCTTGTTTTACAGGCAGATAATTCGTATAGGGGTAAGACGGAAATTTACTCGGGGATGACTCTTCAGGTGGGCTCGGGTGGTTCGACGGGAACTCTTGGCGGGGGAGAGGTACTGAATGAGGGAAACCTTGTATTCAACCGTACAGGTGAAGTGATCCAGTCGGGAGCGATTGATGGAGGGGGAGTCTTGACGAAAAAGGGAAGTGGAACACTGGTGTTGACGGGTGCCAATTCATACAAGGGGGGCACATTAATTGAAGAAGGGATCCTCAGGATAGGCAACGGCATGGCGTCCGGAAGTGCGGGATCCGGGGACATTGTTAACAATGCCATGATCGTTTTTGACAGGACCGGCAACTTTCGTGTAGATGCTTCCATCTCAGGGACGGGATCTCTTGTAAAGAATCAGACCGGAACCATGTCTCTTGCCCATTCAACTTATTCGGGGGGAACAACCGTAAATGGGGGTATTCTGGAGCTTGGCAAATATAACATAGGAAGTGAGGGGATGATTCGCGGAATTTTAACAATCAATAGTTCCGGGCGGGTAAATTTGAAATCTGGAGATAGCCTCGGGTACAATGGCGACAACAAATGCGTGAGTACGATCAATCTGAACGGAGGAACACTGTATTTGGTCGACAGCGGTAATCAGACCTTCAAAAAGACAGTATTTAATTTGACGGGTGGTGTTATCGATGGTGTTTCCTCCGGCAATTTCGATGTCTGGACGGATTCCGTCATCAGAGTGAAGGCGTCCGCCAAATCGTCGGAAATTGCCAACGTTGCACTCAAACTTCGCGATGAAAACAGTACGAGATTCGAAGTTGATGATGGTGCTGCGGATGCCGATTTGCTGGTGTCTTCAAGAATCATCAATTCCAATGCTGCCGTAGGGGCATTTACGAAGGCCGGTGCCGGTACGATGGTGCTGACCGGTACCAATACGTATACGGGTACGACGACAATTATTAATGGAACGTTGAGACTTGGCAATGGCGGAACAACCGGCAAGCTGGGATCGGGTAGTGTAGTGAATGATTCGATCCTGGAAATCAACCGTTCGAATGAATACGTTCTGGCAAATGCCGTGTCCGGCAAAGGCGATTTGGTTCAGAATGGAACCGGGACTTTGGTTGTGTCCGGCATGAACACGTACGGAGGAAAGACCGTGATTCGGAGAGGGATTCTGAGTGTCGGAGAAGGTGGCACTACCGGGTCGTTGGGGAGCGGCTCCATAGAGAACGATAGCATACTCAGATGGAACCGGTCCGATACAGTGTCTTTAAACAATGCCATATCCGGCACCGGAAGCCTCTCCAAGATTGGTTCGGGGACACTGACTTTGAACGGGGTTAATTTATACCGGGGAGGAACAATACTTTCGGCAGGCCGCCTGGTAGCCGGTTCTGCTTCTGCATTTGGCCTTGGAGGAATTTATCTGGAGGGAGGTACTCTGGATCTGAATGGCAAGACAACCAATAATGATCTGGAAGTCAGAGGTACGGCTTCATTGTTGAATGCCGGCTTCCACAAGGGAAGTCTGATGATCGGGAAGGGAGGGGCACTGACTGTATCGGGTACGGCTAGGGCTGATTCTCTGTTGCTGGATCAGGGCAGTGTATCAGGAGGGATTCTGGAGGCTTCCGTATTTATCGTCCGCTCCGGAACTGTTTCTTCTCGTTTGTCCGGTGCCGGTACTTTGAATAAGGAAGGTTCCGGAACAGTGACTCTGGGCGGCAGTCAGACGTATAGTGGAATGACGACTGTTGCCGACGGTCTGTTGAACGTTGCGGGATCGTTGGAAAACTCGTCCGTGACGGTCCGTTCCGGAGCTGTACTGGACGTGTCCGGTAGTGTCTGGAAAAATATAACGATTGAAGACGGCGGTTCTTTGAGAACAAATGCGACAGGGATGGCTCTCCGCCCTGGACAAACGCTTGCCGCCGGGCATGCATCAGGCACTTGGAATGATATTGCGGGCAGTCTGTCCACAACTGAGGGAGCCGTACTCGATGTTAATGGAACACTAGATATTTCGGGTAGTCTGACGTTTAATGGAGGCAATGTTCTGTTAGGAATTAATGAATTGGTGAATGTAGGCGGTACTCTCACTGTGCTGGGGACAACGGATCTGACTCTGGATCTGGGTAACTATTCTCGCGGCGAATATGATTTGATGGACTACCTTGCCTTGTCCGGGGATGTATCGCTTCTGCAGTTGACGGATTCATCCGTGGTTCGTTCCGGTAAAGGACGGACCGATTACTACCTGCGAGGTGATGCCGGAACGCTGAAATTGATTGTGGATGGTTCTCCGCTGACGTTGGCCTGGTCTGCCGGGAACGGTATCTGGGAAGAACAGGGGGACAGGACATGGATTGTTTCAGGAGCCGGAGATTCTCATCCCGACTCCCGATTCTACACGGGAGACAATGTCGTATTCGACAGCGCGGGACAGGTGACGATCCGTAATACGGTGACGCCGGGAAGCGTTTTGGCAACTACTTCCGGCAATGTGACGTTTCTGGGCACGGGAATGATCGCCGGAGCCGGAAGTCTGACGATGTCGGGATCCGGAACATTGACGATGAATACATCCAATTCCTATTCCGGAGGAACGGTCCTGACTGCGGGGCGTCTTGTTGCCGGAGGGGGGCTTTCTTTCGGTTCATCCGCGATTTCTTTACAGGGTGGTATTTTGGATTTGAACGGCAAATCCGTCGCTAACGCATTGAATGTAAGAGGAACAGGAACCTTGATGAATGCGAGGGCATTCCGTGGTACTCTAACAGCGATATACGGCACTCTTTCGATTTCCGGAGTGGCACAGGCGGCTTCTCTTGTAGTGGATGGCGGAAATGTATCCGGCGGTTCCCTGTCGGCTGATGCGTATGAACTCCGGTCCGGTAATGTCGGGACGGTTTTGACGGGATTGGCCGGTTTGTCAAAAACGGGTACCGGCACGGCTACTCTTTCCGGTACTCAGCTTTACTCGGGGACGACGGTGGTAGAAGCAGGCAAGCTGGTACTGTCTGGGAATTCGTCAATCGTTTCCGATGTCAATGTACAGTCCGGAGGCATATTTGCCATGCAGGGCAAGGCTCTGGGAGACTTGAACATTCATTCCGGAGGTAGACTGGATCTTACCGGAAATACGGATTGGGTGCTGGAAAACGGTAACTCTCTTAATGCCGGACGGACCGGTACGGCTGCCGTGGATATTTCCGGTAATCTGAAAATGGGACAGGGTGGTGAAATCCATGTTGCCGATTCAGCCGTCGGGAAAATGACAATTGATGGGGATCTGGTTCTTGGAGGCGGTACTCTTTGCTATACGTCCGCCGGGGGAATTCTTGATTTAGTCGACGTGAAGGGAACCTTGTCCGTAACCGGGCAAACGATGGTAGATATTGATGTGACCCTGACGCGCGATGGGACATATACCCTGTTGACTTATGGGGGGCTGGCTGGCGAATTGAACCTGCTTGGCGTTCAGGATAAAGGAACGAGATCCGAATACATCGTCTCCTCATCCGAAGGGAATAAAGTCCTGCTGACTGTTGTCGGAAAGGCCGAAGATTTATCTTGGGATGCAGGTGGTTCAGGTTCCATGACATGGGGGGTCTTGGGTGCGGGAGATCGCTGGGGAGGGACATCCAATCCGGATAATGCTTTTCACAACGGTGACCGCGTTTCTATTGTCAATGGCGGCACGTTGACTGTTGTCGGGCGAGTGGAGCCGGGAAGGGTAATTGTCTCCGGCAACAAGAATGTATGCCTGACGGGGACGGGTTCTCTCGTTGGCGGCGGAAAGCTGGTGAAGACCGGTTTCGGTGTGTTGGAAGTAGGCGTGAGGAATGAGTATACGGGAGGGACGGTGTTGGAACAGGGAGGCTTGCTTTTGACTGTCGATTCGGCACTGGGAGTCGGTCCTCTGCAAATTGCCGATACCTTGTCCGGGAGGAAAACTGTTACATTGGACAGGCCGGGTGGAGGAACCATCCGCATGCAGGGAGACATTGACAACGAGGCTTCCAATGCACTCATCCTAGTTGCCGATGGAACAGCGGCTGCTGTAGAAGGCTCTCTCATTAACCGCGGGACGTTAGAGACGGCAGGTAATTTATCCATTGCCGGATTGGTTGCCCATTCGTCTTCTCAAACGATTCTCCAGGCAGGAAGCAATTTGACCTCTGGTTCGGAGACTGTGTTGAAGGATGGTGCTTCCCTTTTCCTAAAGAAGGGAAATTCTCAGCAGAAATCTACCGGTTACTACGGAGATGTGTCAGTGGGGCATGGAGGAACGCTGATTCTGGAAGCCAGTTCCGGCGTTGAAGGCGATGTTCGGATCCTTTCTGGTGGAGTAGTGCGCGTTTCGGGTGAAACGACAGTTGCCGGAAATTACAGCCTGGAACAGGGAGGAAATCTAACGATTGCTGGGAATTCTGTCCTGAAGGGCAATGTCAGTGTCTGCGATGGTGCTTCGATGGTGCTTGGGCAGGGCTCCGGCGTTTTTGGTGCTCTGGTGCTGAATGATTCCTCCAAATTGTCCGTCGCAGGTAATACAGCCTTGACTGGCGATGTGGTACTGACTGGCAGGAACCAGCTCGATATCGCCAACGGTGCCGTCCTGGGAGCCAATTTGAAGCTGGCAACTGGAGCGGAATACACGATGCGCGATGGTTTACGTCTGGGGGCTTCGCTGATGGCGGAAAATGGCAGTAACTTGACGATTGACGGATTTGTGAAGCTGGGCGGTGACTTTATAGTCTTGCCCGGAGTGTCCCAAAAGGCTCTTTTCCTGAATTTCCGGATGACGGACGCTATGATGCAGGCGGATGCCGTGCATCCGGTGCTTTCACTGGGCGATGGAGCCTCGTTTGTGCAGATGCCCGGAGGCTTGTTGGCCATGCGTTTGGACTTGTCCGGGGTATCGGAATCCTTGCTGGATGTCCGACCCGTCGTGGTGTCTCCTGGTTTGTCTGCTTCAGGGCAGGCTGTGCTGGACGGAGGGAAACTGGACATCCTGTTCCGCGACGGTCGCATAACGACAGTGACGCGTGATATTTTTGCCTATCTTTCCGGAGCACCTCTTCCGAACCCCGATGATGGATCCAGAGCTCCGGTCGGAATCGGTGAAATAACGTCCAATACCCTATGGTCAACAACATTGGAACTGGGTTCCATGGCTGATTCGATTCGAGGTCGCGATGGATATTCCAGGATCAGGATGGGGGATTCCCGGAGAGGAGGATCCGTTTGGATGACGACGGTCAGCCATTTCTTTAATTTGAGCGACGACGGGATACTCCATGGATATGACTATCAGGCTCACGGTCTTAATATGGGCGCCGACTGGGATGTTGACGGACGTTGGTCTCTGGGGGCATCGTTCGGTACGGTTTCCGGCAAGAACAAGATGTCCGGTGGTCTGGGTGATTCCGATCAGGACGTGATGTCGGGTGCCTTGTATGCAGATGTTCTGTGCTTTGCCAAGAAACGCGATGTATTGATTCTGAGTACGGTATTTGGGTATGCCGCATCATCGGTCGACGGAGTGCTCCAATCTCCGGATTTAGCTGGAGACGCATGCAAGGGGTCCTGGGATGGTTCTGCCTGGATGCTTGATATGCGTGCGGATTGGATCCATGCCGTATCCGAACGGACGCATGTAAACATATTTGCCGGATTCCAGTACATTGATGCCTCACAGGATGATTTTTCACTGAAAGGCAGCCGGTATACTTACGACTTTCGTGATGTTTCCATGTCGGTGTTGCGTGCCCGGCTTGGGGCTGGTATCAGCCATGCTACATCTCTGGCCGGTAAGGGAGTGACCCTTCATGCCGAGGCTGCCGTCCTTCCGGATATTGCCCGCGATGCTCCGGAAGCGCGTGTATCTGCTAATGGTGCTATTCCCTGGGCGGCTACGGGAAGCGAACCGGGGAATGTGGCGTTGCGTTTGGAGGTGTCGGCTGCTTGTGCCTTGTCTCCGGATTGGACATTGTCTGCGCGGTACCGGATTGAAGCAGCGGACAAGAGTACGAATCAATCTGCCGGGATCGGTGCCAGCTTCACGTTCTAAGTACATTTTTAGAGGGAGAGGATAGAATTACGTGAATTGGAGCGTATATTTGGTTTGAAATGTATCAATCTCTGATCTCTTTGACATTGTGCTGTACCTGGATAGCGGGTGCGGCCGACACCGGTATTACCAATGCCTTCGAGGATTTGAAGCACCAGGGGACGATTCGCGAGGAAGATTCCCCGATGCGAGTGGGTGCTTCTACGGAGGCCATGGAGGCTCTTATACAAAGCGAACCGGAAGCGCAATGGTTCTGTTTTCCGGATCAACGGGAAATGGCGTTGCGAGATTCCCGGATATTGCCGAAGAGGTGGGCGGATATGTCTTCTTTGCGGCGTGGTGTCTTGACGGTAAAGACTAGTCCCGGGGAGTATTTTGTCTATCAGCTTGGTTTGTTTGCAGCTCGTGCTGACATGAAGGACGTTAGCGTCGAGTTTTCTCCACTGAAGAATGACGAGGGACAGGAAATTTCCCCCAGAGGGATGACGTGTTTCAATGCCGGCGGCGTGGATGTCTACGGAAAACCGTTTCATCGTGCCGTCAATGTCGTCCGGGGAAACCTTCAATCGTTATGGATCGGTGTGGATATCCCGGATAGCGCTTTTGGCCCATACAAGGGGACGGTGACAATTACTCCCCGAGGAGGGCTATCCCGAACGGTCGCCGTGACGTTGGATGTCCAGGGGCTCCCGGTTCAGGCGCATGGAGATGACGAAGGGTACCGGATGTCCCGCCTGCGTTGGTTGAATTCTTCTATCGGACACGGAGATAAACCGACGGCTCCTTATACTCCGCTGGCGGTCATACCTTCTGAGAGCGGGACTGATATCCAGTATTTGGGCGGAGTCCTGAGGCTGGGACGGAATGGACTGCCTTCCATGGCCCGGACTTTCTACAATGAGGCCAACACGCTCGTCCCTCGGGTGCAGAACGATATTCTTGCCGATGGTATGCGCCTGGTTGTTGAAACCGACAAGGGACCGGTGACGTGGACTTCCGGAGAACTCAAAGTGGCCCGGGAATCGGACGGCAAAGTTGTATGGACGGCTCAATCGGTTGGCAGCGGAATGGAATTGATCTGTACGGGAACATTCGAATTCGACGGTTTTTCCGATATCCGGTTGAATTTGATGTCCGATCACGATTTGGACGTCAAGGATGTCCGTCTCGAAGTACCGTTTACGGAATATGCTTCCAAGTATTTCATGGGGCTGGGGCGACGGGGGGGATTTTTCCCTGAAAAGGGAATTGATTGGAAGTGGAATGTAGAGAAAAAACATCAGGATTCCTTTTGGATCGGTAATGTGAATGCGGGAATGCGCATGCTTTTCAAGGGGGATGGTTATAAACGACCTCTCGTCAACGTGTATTACAAGTATGGGCGACTGAGACTTCCGGAATCTTGGGGCAACGGAGGCGAGGGAGGGATCAGGATTGCTCCGGATGGCAAGGGGAAGGTTCTGGCCGGGATTTTCACGGGACCGCGTACGCTTAAGGCTGGTAAATCGCTTGATTTCAATATGGAATTGTTAATAACCCCCGTGAAACCCCTCGACTGGAAACACCAGGTGGAGGAACGGTATTATCACAGTAATTCCGACGTCAGCTCCGAGTATGTAAAGGCTGCCCGAGACAAAGGGGCAAATATCATCAACATCCACCACAAAAAGGACATTTATCCCTTTATTAACTACCCCTACTACGATGCGTCTGTCGGAGATCTCAAATCCTTCATCGGGCAAGCTCATCAGGAAGGACTGAAGGTTAAAGCTTATTATACCACCCGCGAAATCAGCATCAAAATCCCCGAAATATGGGCTATGCGCAGCCTAGGTGGAGAGATAATCATGGACGGCCCCGGCAAGGATGCTGCGACGGTGACAAACCCCAAAGGACCGGACAAGTGGCTCGTAGACAATTTCGGGACGCATTTTGTCCCGGCTTGGCACAATGCCTTCAACCACGGCAAATATGCGGGAGAAATGGATCTTTCCGTTCTGACAACTCCGGATTCCCGGTGGAACAATTATTATCTGGAGGGGCTCGATTGGATGGTTCGTAACATTGGCCTGGACGGTATCTACATCGACGACAGCGCTCTTGACCGCGAGTCCATGAAGCGTGGCCGCAGAGTGCTGGATGCGGACGGCAAACGCCGTTCCGTGGACATGCACAGTTGGAACCACATGAATGCCTGGGCCGGCTATGCCAACTCTCTGTTGATCTATGCCGATCTGTTTCCGTTTATTGATCGCTTGTGGATCGGGGAAGGATTTTCTCCTAACAGTTCTCCCGACTTCTGGATGGTGGAAATCTCGGGTATCCCGTTCGGCATCATGAGTGAAACTCTCAACAGCCATAATTACTGGCGGGGTATGATCCACGGTATGACTCCGCGCCTGGGATGGAGCGGAGATCCTTCGTCCATCTGGAAAATCTACGATGCCTTGAACATGGCGGAGGCGAGGATGCTGGGCTACTGGAATCCCTCTTGTCCGGTCATTGCCTCATCTCCCGATGTCAAAGCAACGGCATATGTGATGAAGGACAAGGCTCTGGTTGTCCTGGCCAACTGGACGAACAAGGATGTGGATACGGTCCTGACGCTGGATGCCGGGAAACTGGGTTTTGTACCCGGTAAGGCATCCCTGCCCGATATGCCAGGGATTCAGAATATGGAAGCCTCCATTGACTTGTCTTCTCCCCTGTCCTTGAAGGGTGGTAAGGGGATGTTCATTCTTTTGGAAAAATAGAAGGAACTTGATTTCCTAGACGATACCGATATTTACCGCCGGTTCCGTGACGGGGAACCGGCGGGATGCGGAGGTAACGTTCATAGAACAAAGTTGGATCTTATTGTTGTAGCCTGTATCTCCCCGGTGTCTCTTGCGTGAAAGTCTCCGTGCCCCAATGGTCCCATTTCAGGGAAATCTCGAGAGGAGAGGAGGATACAATATCCGCTTCCTCCTGAGAGTTATCCAGTCTTTTTGCCCTTCCTTGAAATAGTCTTGCACTAGAGGTCCATTTGTCGTGGATCAGATCGACAATGAGTTCATGGTTTATTTCATCATTTGGAATCCGATTGCATTGCCGGAATTCCTGGGAGAGCATTCCTCCTCTCATGACAGATGAGTTACTATGCTGAATGATGAGGTGTTGCCGAATGCCCCGGCGTTCCAGGAAGGGAGCGATGTTGCCGCAACCGTAATCTATCATGAGAGACTTGAACAACTGATCCTCGGCGAAACCGATGGATCCAAATCCGGTTTGTCTCCGGCATTTTTCCAACATTGTAGTCAACAGGCCGGGATTCTTTTCCAGAATTAACAATTCCTGGATGATACGCGCCGACATGACCTGGGCAGCTCCGGTACATAATGGATTTGTCCGGCACAGAATGGGAATTCCGTCCGATCTCTTAAGAGCATATCCTCCCGCCCGGTACCAGCTTGAATACCCTTCCGGCAGAGTTGCATGAAAATCGCTGATGTGACGCATGTAGTCCGGGCAGTAGAAATCATCGTCATCGATTTTGGCGAACAAGTCGTAACCGGAAATATCGATGTCTTTCACCGTATCGAGGAAATTGGAAAGCTGATCCTTGTTGGGAAACAGACGCAACGTCAATTTCTTTGCATCAATGAAAGGCTGGACATACGGAAATACCAATTCTTCCGCTACTGATGGCGGTACTCCCTTTAAGGCGGCGAAGACATGCAAATGGGGATAACTCTGGTGCATCATGCATAAAATCTGCCTTAAAAAATCCTCTACTCGTTTGTAGGAGGAGATACACGCCGCGATGCGGAACGGTTTTTCGCCGGAGGCATCCGATGGTAGTCCGGGATCTTTAACCTCGTTGAGCCATGATTTGCCGTCATTATATCTGGGCATCATGGGATGATTATGGCTCATGATGCCTTGGATGGATGGCGGTGCTATTTGTGTTGTTCTTCGGGACGGTCCGGAGGATATTAGATGCTGGAAAAAAGTTTCTATTCCCTTCTTGTAATCATCCACATTCATTTGTCCTTCTGCAAAAACAGGTTCACGGAAGTAGGATAGGTAGGCTTCTTCATTTTGGTCCAGGTAGCGTATGTACTCGGTTAATTCGTTGAAGTCATTGAAATTCTGTGCATGAATAAACCGTTTGCAGTTGAAGTCTTGTGCAACATCCGGAGCCCCCCAGTAGATCGGAAGGCTTCCTGCCGCCAATGCATCGACAAGTTTCTCTGTGACGTATCCGCAGGAGGGGTAGTTTTCGAAGGCAATCGTGAATTTGTAACCGGAACAGAACTCAATTTTGTCTGAAGCGGTCATTCCCATATTATTCAGGAATTTACCAGCGCAATCGACGTATTTGTAACCTTGCAGCGTTTTCAGAAATTGGATGCGTTCTCTTGCGGAACCGTTGGAATAGATGAAGTTGCAAAACTTCCGGTGTCGTGCTGTGAGGGCTGTAGAGTCATTCGGAAACTGTTCGATCCTGCCGCTTTCCAAAACGTATTTTTGGAACATCCAGTGAGGTAATCGGAAATGCCTCTTCGGGGGAAAGTCTCCATCTCGCATGAATGTCAATGCGTAGTCGCATTCATTCCACATCGGCATGACCGATTCTCCCGTATAGAAAACCTTTGTTCCATGGAAATTACGGTGGTTATTGCCAAAGACGGAATAGATCAGGACATCTGCTTGGGAGGGGTCTTCCTCAAAGCAGGCATTCAACCGGGTTTGAAGAATGGAATAGAGGATGTTGTGTTGTGTATCAAAATCTGGCCAAAAATCGGTGAAAGCAACTTTTAGTCCGTTTGTTTGTGGGAGGATGAGCGCCATGATGATTTAACGTTGTAGATTGATCTTGCGCTTTTTTTGATAAAAAAGATTGTGCTGAGCTGTGCGGATGTGAAGCTTGCCGGAGTTGACGGATGCCCCCAGAGCAATGTCTGTAGGCAGGCGATAGTCGGCGAAAACACGTGCAACACGTTCCCGACTACGGGCAGGGATAACCATGGCATGAGTTCCCCAAACATATGGAGTGTCAGGGTCCCGGGAAGCTGTCTTGAATTCCTCGAATATGAGTTCATCATCATTTGCCGGACCAGAACCTGCTTGGCAAGCAGAATGGTGGAAAAGGCGGAACACATCCGTCTCCGGATGCTCGGACAACTCCCGAATCAGGGCAGATTTCAACTTGGCTTCACCTACTTCCGGACAGGCATCGCTCTCGCCGAAAATGACCATATCGTCGTCATCGAAGCGGTGATCCCGCAGTAGGCGAATGAAGGAAGCTCTCAAGGAGCGTACATGACGCCTTTCCACAAAAGCGGGATTTCTGCCGAGATACCTGGCACTTTCCTTTTCATCGACATCCGTCAGTGACGAGGTGTCCTGAGTGGATGGGTAGGCGACAGGCATGAAGCCGGAGTCTCGCAGTTCCTCGAAACCCTCAAGAATTTCTCCTTCCGAAAGAAGAAGTAAACACCTCAAAGAATCGCCTTTTTGTCTGCCTGCTGATGATGCGTCACAGGGCATCGCCGATTTGTTGTATTCAGATTGATTGCGCATGATTCATGAAATTTTCGTCGTGTTACAGAGCTGTCCTGGCTCCGTGTAAACGACAAGTATTCATGCAAAAACAATCATGGCAAACAGCGAAAAACACCCTTTCCAGAACCGACTGGAAATTATCACTCAAACCGGCAAGACATGCTTCTGCTCGTTGTTCTTTGTTTGCTGTAATAGACATCATCCGTTGCAGATATGGAATCTCCTGCGTGACTCATTCGAGTGCGGATTCGTAATCCGTGGTCAAGAGAAATAGTGGTTTATCAATAAAAAGGTTAAGAAAATCCATATACATGTATTTCACGATCCAAACATATCTCAAGTCATTCATATATAGTTTAATAACAATAATTGGATTGGATTGTACGAACGGATTACGAATCCGCTATTTTGAATGCAGGTTCCTTCCTCTAGGCATTCGTGATAGCACAGAGTCGCATGAAATCTCCTGTGGAGAGTGAGCCTTCCAAACAATTAAAGAAATCCAATAATGAAACAACTATTCATTCTGCTCTCCTCCTCCTTCCTGCTCTGTAGCTGCGGTGGCGGAATAATGAATCACCCTGTCGGCATGATCTACGCTAATGTATCAGATCCTATTACTGCAACCAATTCCTCTGGTTCTCGCACGGGTGTAGCTACGGCAACATCGTATCTCGGGCTCGTCGCTCTGGGAGATTCATCCATTGCCGCTGCTAAAGCTCAGGGAGGTATCAGTACGGTTTCCAGTGTGGACGTCAAGCGTGAAAATATTCTTGGAGTGGTCAGCAAATATACGACTACAGTAAAAGGCAACTAAGTCTATTACAGTGTTTAATGCAGCCGTGTGTCTTCTGACACACAGCTGCAAATCCACATTCCTCCATTTCCAATTCTCTATTTATAACTATGAAACTTCATCTTCCACTTTCCCTCCGCAAAGCTTTACTTGCTCTCATCATTCCTGGTTCCTTCGCCATTCATGCTTTTGCTGCAGATGTTTCGGGAATCGGATTCGACAACCCCGATTTTAATCAATCGGTTGATCACAACTTGAATTTCGTTGAATACAGAATAGATAATGGATGGCCTTGGTATCGCATTTATCTGTCCTCACATACATTACAGTTTCTCCCCTCAGACTCCGAACAAAACCGACATTCCGTCAGCTTTACCCCATCGTATTACGACAGTGGTAACAGATCCGGACGAGCCATAAAAATGGAAAACGGCTCTAGCCTCGAAATCGGTTTCATGGATGCAGTATCCTTTACTGGACACAATCATCATAAAAACAGTGATGGAAATAGCATCGATGGCCTTACCTATGGTGGGGCCATATACGCCAGTAGTAGTGTTCTGAACTTCCATAACAATAACTCTGTCCTCTTCGAGAACAATAACGTGTATACGTACGGGGGAGCCATCTATCTGTATAACAGCGATCTTAGCATAAAATACAACAGTAGTGTTATTTTCCGTGGTAATGGGGTAATTAACGATCCTGGAAAACCTCTCTCCGGATGGTATGGAGGAGGAGGTATCCATGTAGCGGGGACGCGACAGCATAAAATAGAACTACTATGGAATACATCTCTGTCATTTACGGGAAATGCCAATGTGTTTAATGGTGGAGCGATCAGTTCCTCGCATGATATCACTACGGATGGTGAAAGAATGTTGCTGGAGGTTTGCAACAACGAAACCATTCTCTTCTCAAACAATATTTCATCCGGTGCTGGCGGAGCCATAAGCTGGACAGGGGGGCGCTACTCTAGCTTGTCTTTTTATGGGAATAAACAAATTAAATTTTCGGGCAATATAGCAAACAGCTCTGGAGGTGCTCTCAATGCTCTTAGTATCTCCGATTTTACAAATAACGGGCACATTGTTTTCACCAACAATCAGGCTGGAGGTGACGGAGGCGCCTTTATCAATGATAGTTGCCCCGCTTCGTTCTCCAGTAACGCCTCTCTGACTTTTTCTAATAATACGGCCTCTCTGGATGGAGGCGCCATTTATGGAGGTCCGTCATGCCCCATAACAATTGAGGATAATGATTCTCTTATTTTTTCCAATAATAATGCCAATAGTGGCGGTGCTATTAGCGCTACTTGTTTAATTATCTGCAATAATGATACTGTTGAATTTTTAAATAATACAGCTACAAAAGGAGCAGGAGGAGCAGTTAAAATTAAGAACGGTTGGAGTTCAAGTCCTGGTAGACTAATAATAGAAGGACAGAACTCCGCTATATTTTCAAAAAATTCATCTACTGGAAATGGGGGTGCTATTTACTTTGGGACACCTGATTCTTATGCAAGATTTAGTAAAAACAAACTGCTGACTTTTTCGGACAATTCAACTACAAAAAATGGCGGAGCCATCTATGTGGAAAATGGAGATATTCCGTTTTCAAGCAATGATTCTCTCATCTTTCGAACAAACACAGCAGGAGAAAGCGGAGGTGCTATTTGCTCGGAATTGGGTTTAAGTATCACGGATAACAAATTAGTCATCTTTCAAGAAAATTCAGCCATAAATAAAGGAGGGGCAATTTGGGCAAATCAGGGTCTATATATTACCGGTAATAAGTCTGTTATATTTAATGGAAACCATGTTTTACAATATGATGCAACAGGAGTACTTACGGGAGCTATTCTAAACAGTATTGTAAGTCCTGATAAAGTGGAACTTTCTACACCTTTTGACAATGAAAAAGGGGAAATAGTATTTTACGATCCTTTGACCATTGGAGGAATTTCCATTACATTGAACAGCTATGTCTCATCACATGATAGTCTGAGATATGCGGGAATTGGCCGCATTGTATTTTCTGGAGAAAGATCTATTGGAGACCTAACGGAAATCTTCAAGAAAAACGGTTTGGAAACATCAAGTTCTGTTTTTGAAGAATGCCTTGCTGCATCACGAATTTCCACTATGAAGGCAAGAGTTGTGCTGGCAGGTGGCTCCCTAGAAGTAACAAATGATGCCGTATTGAAGATAACAGAAGGCTATACGGCAAACTCTGGCTCCTCTACATTCCTTGGGAATAAGGGAGAACTGAGCATCGGAAGAACGGCAAACTTCCAAGCAAACTCTACTCTGGGAGTTCATCCGGGCGGAAAGGCTCCTGGCATGATTACAGCCCAAGTCTTATCCATGACAGACGCTACGCTGGATTGTGGTACAACAGCTGGCAGTACTGCTGCCTCACTCATCGTTAATTCTAACATGACGCTTGCTGACAGTGATGTCATTTTCCGAGCTGGATTAACAGATGAAGGTATCTACTCCTATGGAAACGGAGGAATCCGTGTCAACGGAACTTTGACCGTAACCGGTGATACTAGGATCATTTTTGCGCAGGGATACGAGGAACTTGCTTTCTTAGCTCCGAAAGGAAGTATAGGCCTCTTCACGATCTTTAATGAAGAGGGAAATGGAAGTTCATTCACAGGAAATCCAGAAACTTGGAAATACTTGCTTAAGAAAGGAGAAAATTACCAAAATATTAATTTATCAGAAGAGCAGTTGATCAGCATGGGAGATTCCAATGGGAACTGGAATATTCGACTTGTCTTGGAAGATACGCCTCTCCCTCCTGATCCGACTCCTGATGAAATCATTGTTTATGCAAATCAGCATGAATCCATTAGCGACCTGTTAGTCAAAGTACGCCTTGAAGGAGGCACGCTTGATGCTACATCTGTTGATCCCTCAACTCCTCTCACCAATAGTGTTATTAGTGGCAGTGACGGTCTACTTAAAATGACGGCTGAACAAACGCTTTCCCTCCAAGGGAAAGTATCAATTGGCTATGACATCTCCGGTAGCGATGAGGAAGAAATAGCGGGTGAAATAGTTATAGGTAACAAAAACGGTTCACTTAGTCAAACTACTGTATCCTTGAACGGAGAGCGTTATGACGTTCGAGGTCTTAATGTACTGAGTGGTATTGCCATTATCGAAAAGACAGCGGAATTAGGAAAAGCAGACACAACAGACATTATCCTTGGCTCTTCTCAAGAAGGAGAGGTTACAACAACCAGCCTTATCAATGAAGGAACCATCCGCTCTAGAAGCCTCAATATTACTTCCAATGCTGCATTAACAAATAAAAATCGCTTGGAGTCAGGAATAATTAACATTCAGGGGCAATCAGCTCTCTTTAATGAAGGAGAGCTTGTCGCCCACAACATACAGGTTGCTTCCCGTGCTATCTTGAGAAATACAGGAAATCTGCATGGAGATGTTAGTATCCGAGGTACGATGACCAACAACGGAAAGACTGACGGAAGCATCTCCGTGCTTGACGGAGGGCATCTTTACGGTAGTGGGGAATTCGCATCAGTCGCAGTCTCAGCAGGAGCTTGTCTGACAGTGGGTAATAGTGGAAATCCAGGAACCCCGCTTTACGAGAATCTGACACTTGAGCAGGGATCATTCATGATCTTCTCGGTAGACGGAATTACTCCGGCTTCAAGCAATTCCAGCAGAAATGGTACCCATTCACATGCAAGAGTAACAACGTTGACTGCTAATGGCACGCCAACTGTTGGTATAGACATCAGCACTGGCTTGATCGCCGCAGGATCCGATTCCTTTACTCTTACCCTTCTAAACGCTGGTAATGTCGTCGGAGACGGAGCCTTCAATCCGAATGCTTTCACTCTCATGGGAGACATTGAGCTTTTGGAAGAAGGTTCCACTCTCCTCTGGGATCCTATTTCTGGAACTCTTTCCTTCACTGGCAAGGTAAATGGTAATTATGCATCTTTCCAAGCAGGAAACGATGCTGCTCTTATAGCAGATACACTCTGGTCTAGCACTTCCTCCGTTGTCTCTTTTGCCCGTACCGCCGTTTCCCAAGGACGTATCTCTGGAGATGATTCCTTCCGCCTCTGGATGTCAGGTCTAGGACACTTCACGACCATGTCTTCCGCAAATACCCTCAGCGGATTTTCTTACAATGGAGGAGGCTATGCTGTTGGTAGCGACTTTGTAGCTGACAGAAACTTCACTTTGGGGGCCGCTTTAGGGCAAATGTTTGGATCTCATGGAAGCAATGACAAACTACTTTCCGACAAGCAACGATCTCTGATGATAGCATTCTACGGTAATTATAAGGAAGCCATCGATGATGACAATGTTTTGGATATTTCGGGGGTTTTCTCATATGGTAGCGTCGACCACACGGCTAGAACGCATATAGGCGGCTCTTTTGATACACCAGGCCGTGCCTACTGGGATGACAATGTTTACTCCTTTGGGCTTCAGGCCAACTGGAATATTAAGGTCAGCGATACATTATCTGTAGTCCCCTTCACTGGAATAACTTACATATACGGAAACCAAGGAGCTATTGATGAATCATTCTCTGATGGTTCCCGCCGTTTTGAAAATGGAGGCATGCAGTCGTGGAGTATTCCTTTAGGCATCACACTAAAAACGTTCTGTGAGCTGGGAGATAACCAGATATTGGTACCCGAATTGAGTGTTGCATACGTTGGGGATATTGCTCGAAGGAATCCAACGGTTCGCACATGGGCGAACGGTCAGGAAGTGACGGGACAGGGACATAACCCGGGGCGTAATGCTTTGATGGTAAAGATTGGTCTTGGATGGCAAATCAATGAAAAATGGACGACAGGAGCGTACTACACGCTTGAAACCCGCAGTGGTCAAACAAACCAAAATGTCAACTTAAACGTCTCCTACGACTTCTAGCCTCTCTTTGGCGGGTTGCGGAAAGCAACCGGATTTCGCAACCCGCCAATTGATTCGTTTTAGTGATGCTATTGATCTGGCTTAGCTCTGGATAAACAATGAGTATTCATGCAAATACAATCATGGCAAACAGCGAAAAACACTCTTTCCAGAACCGACTGAAAATCATCACTCAAACCGGTAAGACATGCTTTTGCCCGTAGTTCTTTGTGCGCTTTTTTGGAGCAGAATGCTCAGCGCTCCCTATGAAATGGGTATTATGGATTCAAAATATCAATGAGAGGAGCTATGATTTCGGAATAGGAATTGATGGGATATCCTTTCTTCTGGAGTTCCTCTAAGCTGAGGATAAATAGCCGTGATTTATTTCCTTTGACGACGAAACCGTACGCATGGGAAAGACAGCCGCCTTTCTGGAATTCGCTGTCGATGCGCTCAGCGAAGTATCTAATGGCAGTGTGATGACCTGCTCCTAGCCATGGGATTGAAATAATTTTCCCTACGGAAGTTTTACCTAGCCGCTTGTAAATCAGGAAGCTGGTCACGATGTTTAAATAAAAAATCAGGGAATGCCTTGTTAAGACAAACCAGTAGTTTGTATCGGCGTGGTCGAAGAGCAATTCACGATCACCATGTGCAAAACTGTTGACTTTCAATGATATTGTTCGAAAAATAGGAGATTGAATGGCTCTCCTGATCCATTGGGATGCTAAGGTATTTGATGCTCCAGAATGGTTTGTCCCCAGCCTTTGGCGGTGACTTCGCGGACTTGCAGAGTGGAGTCCTGGATGTCAACGGCGTAGCCTGAGGCGTATTGGAAAAGAGCGCCGAGGTTGACGTAGAGTTTGTCTTGGGAGAAGTGGATGTCGCGGCGGTGGAGATGACCGTAACAGATGACTTCGGCTTCCGGTAGGAAGCGTTTGCGAAAGTCTTTAATGCGGCTTCTCATCATGAGCCAGGCGCGGAGGATCTGAAGCGGCCTTTCCGGAGGCCAACAGGCGTGCTGGAAGAAGCGAACGGGTTTGGAGCGTTTCCATGTCGGAACCTTGGCCGGATCTTCAGGGCAGGTTGGCGGCAGAACGAGCTTGGCGATGGTTCTGGCGAGTTCCATCCTGTGTTCGAGGTTGATATCCGCATCCTTGTACTCGCGGATGGTGCGCTTGTACAGAGCCTTGTTGTTCAGGTACTCACGTCCCCAGGGGGAAACCTGTTTGAAGAGGCAGTGGCCGTGGAGGGCGGCGATGCGACCATCCAGGCAGGTAAGAACGCTGTGTTCTTCATCGGGGTCGTGGTTGCCGGCCAGGATGATCAATTCGACGCCAGCCTCGGAGCACATGGTTTCGAAGTCCCGGCGCAGTTTCCCGGCGCGTTCCAGGAAGTCTTCTTCCCGGGTTTCGGAGAAATCCCCGCAGATGACAAGTATCCGGCATCCTTCCAGCAGGAAGCGTATCTGTTCCACATCGCGGATAGCGGATTTGGCATGCCCGAGGTGGAGGTCGGAGATGAACCGGATGGTTTGGCCGGGAAGGGCGGGCAGGTCTTTCTTCATTCGGTTTTCAGGGAACGCTGGCGGACGGCTTCATAGAGGCAGACGCCCGTTGCTACGGATACGTTGAGGCAGGGCACGAATCCCTTCATGGGAATGCGAATGAGGAAATCGCAATTTTCTTCCGTCAAGCGACGCATGCCGTCGCCTTCCGCTCCCATGACGAGAGCCGTCGGCCCGGTAAAATCCATTTCGTAGAGGTTGCGGTCTCCCTTGTCGGATGTGCCGACGATCCAGACTCCCAGGTCTTTGAGTTCTTTTATTGTACGAACCAGATTGGTGACCTGGACGAACGGGACTTTTTCCGCAGCTCCGACGGAGACGCGGAGTACAGTGTCCGTGATCCCGACGGATTTATCTTTGGGGGCAATGACGGCGTCGACGCCTGCGCCATCCGCCGTCCGCAAGATGGCGCCGAGATTGTGCGGATCCTGGATACAGTCAAGAATCAGGAGGAGAGGGATGGTTTTGGCACGGACGATATCTTCCAAGACCTCTTCTCCCAGTGCCCTGACGGCAATTGTCGGTGCCGGGTTGACATGCTTGTTCTGACGGGCATTGTGATCGTTTCCGCGCGGTCTCATTGTGCAGGGATTATCCTGTTTCTGTCTCAATTTCCAGCCAAAAGACCGTATTCGTTACTTTTATAGAAGGTTGAGGAAACGTATGGAATCGTCTTTCTTATCCCGTTTCCGGGAGTGATCGGGAAGATGAATGGGGAGAAGTAGACATCGGGGAGATATATTGTTTCTCCCGTATGGTACCGGATTGAGTGTAATTGAGGCGTGACTTGTCCCGGAGGGGGGCGTAGAGTCGCCCCCGGAGTTCAACACATGAGAACAAGCGACTTCCTCGTCATTGGATCCGGTGTGGCCGGATTGAGTTTTGCCTTAAGGGCTGCCAAATATGGCAGCGTGGTTGTTATTACGAAGAGCAGTGCGCTCGAATCGAGTTCCGCGAAGGCTCAGGGCGGTATTGCCGCCGTGATGGACAAGGACGATTCGTTTAAAGAGCATATCGAAGACACATTGGTAGCCGGTGCCGGACTTTGCGATGCAAGTGCTGTCCGCGTTATTGTGGAGGAAGCGCCGGATGCCATTCGCGAGTTGCTTGACTGGGGAGTTGCCTTCGACCAGGAAGAAAATCATCATTACGAACTCGGACGCGAGGGTGGGCATTCGCATCGCCGGATCCTGCATGCAAAGGATACGACGGGATTGGAAATCAGTACCAAACTGCTTGAAGCAGCCAAACGTTCCCCTAATATTACGCTGTTGGAACACCATTTTGCAATCGACTTGATTACGACGGGCAAGCTGGGCCTCGTGACGGAAGATCGCGTGTTGGGAGCCTACGTTCTGAATCGTGAGACGGGAGATGTGGATATTTTCCGTTCCGATCGCGTTTTGTTGGCAACTGGCGGTACTGGTCGTGTGTATCAGTACACAACCAATCCGAATTCTGCTACGGGCGACGGCATCGCGATGGCTTGGCGTGCCGGGGCGACAATTTCCAACATGGAGTTTGTCCAGTTCCATCCCACTTGTTTCTACAACAAGCGAGCCGAAGGGGCGGAGTCCCGCTCATTTCTGATCTCCGAGGCCGTGCGCGGTGAAGGAGGGGTGCTGATCGGTGCGGACGGACAGGAATTCATGTCCCGCTATGACAAACGCAAATCCCTGGCTCCCCGCGACATTGTGGCGCGAGCCATTGATTCGGAGATGAAGCGGACAGGCAGTCCGTGCGTGTTTGTCGACATTTCCCATAAGCCCGAGGGCTTTGTAGAGGAACGCTTCCCTTTGATTTATGAAACGTGCCGCAAGTACGGTATTGATCCTGCACATGAACCGATTCCGGTTGTCCCGGCTGCCCATTACCAGTGCGGCGGTGTCTTGACGGATATCAACGGTCAGTCTACTCTGAGAGGTCTTTTCGTTGCCGGAGAAACGGGCTGTACAGGATTACACGGCGCTAACCGTTTGGCTTCCAATTCTCTTCTGGAATGTGTCGTTATAGCCAAACGTTCTTTGAAGTCGATGTTGACCAAACTTCCTCTGGGGCGTGGTGAACCCCACGAATATCCGATTCCGGAATGGCACCATGGCGATACGGCTCTGCCCGATGAGCTTGCTATCATCTATCACAATTGGGATGAAATCCGTACGCTGATGCAGGATTACGTTTCCATCGTCCGGACGGACAAGCGCCTCAAGCGGGCAGCGGCCCGCTTGCGCATGCTGCACCGGGAAGTCAAAGAATTTTATTGGGGATATAGAATTACGCCGGAAATACTTGAACTCAGGAACCTGATTGCCGTAGCATCACTTATCGTGGATTGCGCAATCAGGCGCAAGGAAAGCCGTGGCCTGCATTATACGTCCGACTATCCCGCTCCTGCCAAGGACAGCGCACCGTCCACAATACGACGTTGGTAATTCCCCCGTAGATGCGCATTTTCATTCCAGTTCTCATCCTGATTGGTACATCCTATGCAGATATCCAGTCTTCCCCTTCTTCTCCAGAGGGGAAGGTGAAAGGTCCTATTGTGGCCGTACCGACACGCCGGAATGTCCCCTCCTCGCCATCACCCCGGGTATCAACATCTTCCATGCCATCGGCAGGTTCGTCCGGAAGAGCGCACTCCGCTGTCCCGAAGGTACCGATTATAGAACCCAGAAGCCGGACTTCCATCGTTAACGGGGTTTATCCCTGGCGGAAAAACATTACAGCTACGGTTTTTTGGGTCGGGGAAAGTGCTACGTGTCGCAATCCCGTTTCCAATGACAAGAGTTCCTGGGATGCTTCCTGGCAAGATAGTTTCGGAGGGTTTGACGATCCGGATCCAACGAAACGCGGATTGAATAGGCCGGCGGGATTTATTCCCAAACAGAATCCGTTTTACGTTGCCTTACCGTACAATGATGTTTCCAAGGGGCGTCACAAGCCGGAGGCGTCGCGCGTGATCCCGTGGTTCAACCGGGATTTCGAACGACCGGGCAAGAGCGTTTGCAAGGGCAAGTGGGTTCAGATCTGGTACAATGGTAAATATTGTTTTGCCCAATGGGAGGATTGCGGCCCGTTTACCACGGAAGACTGGGAGTATGTATTCGGAGATTCTCCTCCGAAGAACAAGGCCAATTTCGGGGCGGGAATTGATATTTCTCCTGCCGTCCGTGACCACCTCGGCATCAAGGGAGGGCATGCCGTTGTCGATTGGCGGTTTGTAGATTTCCACCGGATCAAGCCGGGCCCTTGGTCGAAGTACGGAGACAACAATCCCTTTCAGCGTCCCGAACTGGCTCCCGAGAAGATTCGTACGGATCGTCTCAAACGCCAAAGAGATGGCATTGAAAAGAAGTTGCTCCAGTCCGACATTGATAAATTGAGGCGGGAATTGCAGGGTTAAGTAGCTTGTTTTGCCGGCCTCGGAGTAGGCTTTCTTTATTACATTTAACGCCCCAGAATGGCGTAGGCTTCCGTCCATACGTCATCCCATGGAAGGTGTGCCAGCGCTCCGTAGAGAGGGTGGCTCCAAAGCCTGGCCCGCATAGCGGCCGGGCCGGGCTGGCCGATGAGGAAGCGTGTGAGTTGTTCCGCCCGGGCCAGCGAAGGGTAGTTGCGGGCAACGAGTTCTGCCAGGGCCAGGCGTTCTTCGTCCGTCATGGCGGTAGCAGGGCGTGTTTCTGGGATTTTCATCTGGTCATTCCGACAGGCGGAACAGTGACCGCACGGGGAACTGGGGAATCCGAAGTAATAGTCGAGATTGGCACTGAGACAGGATCCGTCAGTCAGGAAGCGCATGATGATGTTAAAGCGTTCCTGTTCGTGTTGCATGCGTTCGTACATCAAACGGACGTAGCGGTCGCGCCAGACGGTCGGAGGCAGTGCGTCGGGCGAGGGTTCCAGCTCTATGGCGATTTGGCGGAAAGTCGTCTTCCATTCTCCGGTGGCGTCCAGATCTGCAAGCCAGGCACAGGCCTCGGCAAAAGAGATTCCGAAGGCGATAGCCGCATCCTCGACTTCACCTTCGCGGTGAGCGTCCAACCAATGCAGACGTTCCGTTTCTTCGTGGTTCCGTCCGGAGAGGATAGTTTCCAGCGGGAAAAGGGGTTTGACTTTGTAGTACTGGTAGCCGGAGCCGGTTTCTTTCAGCGCGCCTTCCCTCTTCAGGTCGAAGAGAAGCCTGTTGAACACTGTTTCCGGAAGATCCGATTCCGTTGTTGCTGCATAGTAGGAAACGACGTGTCTTCCCCGGATGAGCAGGCGGGACAGGGCGACGTCCAAAGACCGCTCATCCGGCAGAGATGCGCGGATCCGGTTCCCGGCGGAGATCGTGTCTCCCGGAGAGATGAAGATAAGGCTCTGGGCGGGCTGCCCGTCGCGTCCTGCCCTGCCTGATTCCTGAACGTAGGCTTCCGGTGATGTGGGAGGATGAAAGTGGACGACGGAGCGCACATCCTGTTTGTCTACTCCCATGCCGAAGGCGATGGTAGCGACAAGGACATCGGTTTTCCCCGCGAGGAAAGAGTCCTGGATGCAGGCTCGGGCTTCCGTCGGCATGCCGGCGTGGTAGGAACGTGCTTTGATTTGGCGATTCTGAAGCCATGCGGCCAGGTTGTCCGTGTCTTTTCGGGTACGGACATAGATGATGCCGGGGGTATTGCCGGGAGACTGCAGAAATTCAAGCAAAGCATCATTGCGAACCTCTTCATCGACGAAGCGTACGCTACGGCGGATATTTTCCTTGCTTGGCGGAAGGCAGAAGGCATCGTTTGCCCGGATGTCGAACAGGCGGATCAGGTCTTCCCTGACGCGGACGGTAGCCGTGGCTGTTAGAGCCAGAACTGCATGAAAAGGGCGCGTTTTGGCATAAGAGGGCAGTCCCAGGTAATCCGGGCGGAAACTGTGCCCCCATTCTGACAGGCAGTGAGCTTCGTCTACGACAAACAATCCAAGGGGGACCCCTTCCATGGCTCGTTGGAGTTCCTGCCTTTCCAGGGATTCCGGAGCGACGAATACCATGCTCAAGGTTGCGGAGGAAATTGCATGAAGGACCTCGGTTTTTTCTTCATCCGTCAGTGAGGAATCATACCGTGCTGCGGCAATTCCCAGGCGGACGAGGCCGTCTACCTGGTCGCGCATTAGGGCGATCAGGGGAGAGACGACTACCGTCAATGCGTTCAGCATGACGGCAGGAAGCTGGTAGCATAAGCTTTTCCCCGATCCCGTGGGCAGGACCCCCAGACAAGAGCGTCCGTCCAGGATTGTTTGGATTATGTTCCTTTGCAGGGGGCGAAAATCCTGTTTTCCAAACAGGGGAAGAAAGGATTCCGGAGTTTGCAGAGGATGTGGCATGAGATGCATGGTACAGTTCAGGCCGACGGATGGCGAGTCCGGTACCTGTCACGCCGGGGTTTCCGGTTTACCCGATCAGATATTTGCCGAATCTGGGAATAGAAAGCAGTCTGGCAATCAGGTAGGTGATGACAATGGTGCTGATTCCGATGGCAAAAGTACTGATGGGGAAGGGAAGTGAAGCGCTCAGAAGTTTGAACATCATGTTCAGAAAGAAGATGTGCATTAAATACATCCCGTAACTGGCTTCGGAAACCTTCCTGAAAAATGCATAGACGCGACCCTGGGAGGAAGGAAGGGCCTTAAAGAGCAGGAAAATGCCCGTACACATCAAGGCAACGTTGAAGGTGCAGAAACGCCAGCTCAATTCCAGTTCCGGTACCAGAACGGCTGTTTCCGTGCGATGATGGAAAACTCCGGCTGTAATGGCATAGCCTGCCAGAAACAGGAGTAGTCCGGTGACGACGCTCCGCCGGGGACTCCAGTGGATGTAGGTTCTGATATAGTGGCCGAGAACAACGTAACCGATAAAACCAGAGAAATACCAGAGGGTTCCGAATTCATTCCAGTCGCATTCGCCATAGAATCCCGGGACAAGTTCTCTTCCGTAATGGTAGAAGGTTGTCAGGAACCAGACTGCTAGAAAGGCAAGTTCGAATTTTCGGGAACATTCCCGGAGCCAGGGTGAAATAACAGGCATGAACAGGTAAAGCCCGAGCAACATGTACACAAACCACAAATGACCGCTAGCATCGGTAAAATTGTAGAGCAGGCGTTGGAGATTGCCTGTAGCCTGGTCAGTGGAAATTTCTCCCCAGGACAGCGGCAGGAGTGCGTATAGCAGGGACCAGATAGCGAAGGGGATGACGACACGCGTAAAACGGCGGCGATAAAATTGTCCGGGACTTTCCCTCAGAGGGACAAGCAAATAACTGGATACCATGACGAATAAAGGAACGGCAATGCGAAGGGCACTTGCAAACCACGTGACCCATCCTGTTGCTTCCGGTCCCGAAAAGTTGACTTTTCCGCCTTCTCCGATGTAATAAAATTCAAAAGAATGGATCAGGATGACCATGCAGCAGGCTGCTGCGCGGAGATAATCGAGGAAGACGATTCTGTCTTGTTGTACCGGTACCGTGTTCATGGGAAAAAGAAACGTTGGAGATGACCGTTAACTACGGTGACTAACCGGCGTTTCTTTCAGATGCGGTACCCTGGTCTTTTTAGTGTAGGAACTTCCGGCTCCCTGCTATAGCGAATTACCGAACAGGGTGGAGCCTGACATGGTCCCGGGACGCATCGTCGGATCGTTACGCTGGTCCTTCATGTCGAGAGGGTCGACGATGGAATCAGGATCTTTGCCGGAGGTTGGAGAAGGTGCCGTCTGTTTCGGTTGTCCGGTCGTTGAGGATGACTTCCCGGGATCCTTTCCAAAAGGAGTGATCGGTCCGAATGAATCCGGAACGGAGAATTTGCCGGAAGTCGTATCGTCGTCCCTCCAGAGATACGACTTCTGGGAAGAGACTTCTTTGTCGTTGATCAGCAACGTGACTTTCCAGGTCAGGACGGGACCTTTTGTGAAGTATTCGTCCCCAATCACCGTAAAACATGTTTTTTCTTCTCCGCCGCTGCGGCCTTTAGGGAAGGAAATGATTTTTTTATGGACTTTGGAGCCTGTGTTCCCTTGTTGATATTCGAAGACGAGCCGGGCCGGGAGTTCCGGTTGCCCGTCTGTCCACGTGACGTAATAATACTGTCCCAGACGATTGCGGCGTTCTTTGGCCGTGATGGCTCCGTACATGATGTACGTTGTCTGGGCTCGCATGAGACCGGTTTCGAATGCCGAGGAATCCGTGGACTTGACGGGAACTTCCCGTACGGATTCCAAGCGGGATTCGTAAGTGCATGAGGAAAGCGCGCAGAAGGCGCCTGCGCAGAGGGCGGGAAGCAGTCTCATGCCGATATTGAACCGTGGCTGCTTCCGGGTGTCAAGGCCGGAGCAGGTCGGCGGCTTGCAGAGTTTACAGGACAAATTTGAAGCCAACGGCCAGCCAGACAGGCAGGGTGAGGAAGGAAACGAAGGTCGTTACCAGGCACACCTGCATGGCCAGTCCCGGGAGTCCTCCGAATTGTCGTGCGATGATGACCGGAATCATGGCGGAGGGAATTGCCGATTGGATGACCATGATCTGCTTGATCTCTGTACTGAAGGGAAGCAGCCATGCCAGGAGGAGGATCAATACCGGGGCGACTATCAGGCGCCCTACGATGCCGCTGATAATTGTTTTGGGTTTCCATTCGACGCTTTTCCAGGAATCGTACATGGTGGCACCGAAAAGAAAAACGCACAATGGAATGGCGCAGTTGCCCAGCATCTGCAGCGTCTGTTTGATGGGGGCTGGCGTTACGTAGCGGTCAATGCCTGTCCAAACCAGGAAGAGACCGAGCGTTACCCCGATCAGAGGCCCGCGCAGGAAGACTTTCGGAGAAATATTTTTGAATCCGCCGGAGAGGATAATGAGTCCTACCGTCCAGATAGCGATTTCACAACCGGTGTTATGGGTCATTAGGATACCCATCATCGGATTGCCCGGTGTGGTGAACATGACCGCAATGATGGGGATGACGAAGAAGCTGTAGTTCTGAATACCTGCCGCCAGAGTGAAAGTACGGAGTCCAGTACCGATATGGTACCCGAACAATTTGCCGACGAGCCATGCTGAGGCGATTCCCAACATGCACCCGGCAAAGCCCGCTCCGGCCGCTTCCAGCGAGAAGGCCGGGCTGCGCAACATCTCGTTGCCGAGCATGCTGGAGAGTACAAGACAGGGGTAGCAAATATCAATAGCCAGTTTGCTGATAGGCTTCTCGTGGTTCGGGAGCAGCCAATGCATTCTTCTGGCCAGCCAGCCGAGCCCGATGATGAGATAGACCGGAATAATAGCCAGGAAGGCGACGGCAACGGGATCGGTAGAGTTCATACTGTTTGTTTTTTGTTTGCCGCCCTGTCCGGGTGATCGAGGGCATCAAGGGGGATCAGCTCCGTGGCCTTATCTCATCCGATTTGATCCGGTAATTCGAGGGATTTTTCCGGCATGAAATTGATTTGCCGGGCGGGTTGTTGAACTGGGGATGCCGGGGAATTGAAGGGAGGTTGATATTTTTGGTCAGATAATTGCACAGTTCCCGGACAGAGCGGAACACACGGGAAGGATTGGCCGCTTCCAGTGCAGGGATGTCTGCCGTTGTTCCCCAGGCGGCAGATAGACAATCGACTCCGGCTTCTCGACAGGCGGAAATATCCGATACGGTGTCTCCAATGTAAAGGAAGTTGTCCGGACGGAGGCGGAATTGGCGCATGAGGTCGACGATGGCCGGTGCTTTACTGGAATACTTGTCCGAACCGGTTTTGATGGTACAAAACAGACCGGACATTTTGAATTGTTCCAGAGTGATGCGACAGCTTTCCTTTCCCTTGCCCGTGACGAGGGCAAGACGAATTCCCCTGGCATGCAGGGTATCAAGCAGTTCGAGGATACCGTCGAACGGACATGGGCATTGATCATGCAGGCGGCGATAGGCAGTGAGAAAGTCCCGGAGGGCCTCTTTCCATCGGTCATGGACGATTTGGCGGATCATACCGGTTTCATTCAGTCCGAAAGTCTGGACGATTTCCGTTTCGCTCAACCTATGTCCGGCATGCGGGGAAACGGCTTCTTCAAATGCCTGGAGGCACATTGGAATTGTATCCCCGATAGTACCGTCCAGGTCAAAGGCGATCATTTTGATCATTGTTGTTGTGTTCCATTGATGTTCCTGATGACGCGACAGGGATTGCCGGCGGCGACACAATGGGAAGGGATGTTCCTCGTGACGACGCTGCCTGCCCCGATGACGGTACCTTCTCCAATGGTGACGCCGGGGAGAACGATAACCCCGCCTCCCAGCCAGCATCCATTGCCGATGCGAACCGGCAGGGCGCGGGTATGGCAGAAGTAGGCGCCACTTTCCGGATTCCAGTCGTGAACGAGTCGTTCCTCCAGATCGATTGGGTGGGTCGCCGTGTAGATTTGCACGTTGGAAGCGATCAAAACATTGTTGCCGATCCGGATTTCATTGCAGTCTACAAACGTGCAATTCATGTTGATCGACACATTATTGCCGAGGTGCATATTGCGGCCGTAATCGCAGAGGAACGGTGTTGCAACTGATACGTTCGTCCCCATGCTGCCGAAGAGTTGCCGGAGAAGGTGTGTTTTTTCCTGTTTCCGCCCGTAGGGCAGGGAATTGTAGGATGCGAGCAGTTCCCGGGTTCTGTTTTTGTAGTCCAGAAAGATCGGATTGTGGCAGTCGTAAAGTTCACCTGCCAGGCATTTTTCGAGTTCAGTCATAGTACCCCGTATCATGAGGAGTGCTCCGTGACATCTCAAGTAACAGGGTGTTTCAAATTTTGGGGAAGCGGGGAGGAGTTTCTTCAACAAGTCTCCGTGCAATTGCCTCTATGATAAACAGAGCGGGGACTTGAGTCGTCGCGTTGTATCCTCCGTTGATCCTTTGCTGTTTAACGTTGTAGTCGATATTCTCGTCCGACAGATGGGCCAGCGTAGTATTCGGAGAATTGGTAATGCTCAGGATGCTGCATTGCCGGAGACGGAACTGCTGGACGATATCGATCACTTCTCTCGTTTCCCCGCTTTCGGAAAGGGCGATGACGACTGTATGTGCGTCCTCGGATTCCGTGATGGGATAATGCGTGTCTTCCAGACCGATAGAAAATTTTCCCAGGTTGGAAAAATACCGGGCTCCGTATTTGGCTAAAGTGCCGGATGAGCCCTGTCCGACGAAGATGACTTTTTGCGCGGTACGTACCATTTCCACCGCCTGGCTGATTTTTTGTTCGAAGGCACTGGTGGCCGTCCTTTGAAAATACAGCAGCAATTCCCGCAGATCCTTGCGGGCCGGTATTTTTTGAATCAGTTTCCTTTCCCTTTCCAGATGTTTCTTGAAATCGGAATACCCTTCGCATCCCACCTTGATGCAAAACCTCAAGATCGACGATGTGGACATATGGAGCTTGGCTGCCAGCTCGCGGATAGTCATGTAGCGGACCTGGCCCATGTGGGCAATGACATACTTGTAAATCCTGATATCCGTCTCATTGAATGCATGGACGGTTTCATAAGGGAACAGGCTGCTGCCATCGTGCTGGGAAGATTGATCATTCATGGTAGCAATCCAATTATCGACTCATATCCGATTTCATATTCCTCGTCAATCAGGACGTAAGGAAGACCGTATTCGTTGCAAGCCATGAGATTAGCCCTGTTTTCAGCAATGAGTTCATCCTGGGATGGAGTATTACCGGGAAGGCGTTTTTCCGTGATGTTGGCAAAGGCTTGGATGTCTTCGAAATGATTGAGGATGTACGTATCGCTCATTACGAGGCAGATGAAGCGGATAGATGTCATATATTCAGAGGTAAAATCCTTGTGCCAGCTAAAGGGGATGTAACAGCCTTCAACAATCAGATTCTGCCCGTTTTCGATATTTGTCCTGATGATTTCACGGACAATTGGCCACAGGAATTCCGTTAATACATTATCATCATTTTCTGGCGTCAACGGGCAATGCCCGCTCCGAATGAGTCCCATCTTAAGATGGTCGATGGAGAGATAGGGATACTTGTACCGTTCCAGCAAGTGCTGTGCCAAAGTCGTTTTGCCTGTGTGGGTACTTCCGGTAATTAGAATAATCATGTTGAAGGGGTGTTTCTCTTTATTTCTCCTATGGGGCTGATTACCAAAATGTGCCTTTCAGTTGGAATCCCCAGTAATTAACGAGCCGCAACCGATGCTTGGTCTGGATTCTTTGGTTCCTGCTTTTTCAGGGAGAGGACGGACAGAATAGACTCAAGTTCAGTGCCGGGTTTTCTACTCATTGCAGGAACCTGTCGTACTCCGACCAGTTGGGGAGAAGTTCTTTTAATAAGACGGTTTTTCCGGATTCATAGTCCAACATGATCTGAATCTCTCCGCTGTGTTCATCCAATTGCATCATGTATTCGCGGCAGGCTCCGCATGGCGAGGCAGTTTTCCCATCAGGTGCTACGACAATGATCTTGTTGATTCGGCTTTCTCCGTTTGTAATCATATGGGCGATGGCATTTCTTTTCGCACACATACCCAATGACGATGATGTGTCGATGCAGACGCCTCCATAAATATTCCCCGACTTTGTTAATAGGGCGGCAGTGACTGCCCCTGCATCGATGAAGGGCGAAATGACTCTGCTATGGTGTACTTTTTCAGCAGCCTGATATAATTTATCCCAGATATCCATCTGTCGTGAAAGTTGATAAGGGGCTCCTGAAATTACAATTTCAAGGTTTCCAGATCATCGGGAATAAAAAGATTACCGGAGTAATACTTTTCCCCTTCATTCATGTAAAGTTCTTTGCGGTTATGAATGTTTTGATCCTCCGTGTGGTACAGAAGTAAATTTTCAACATCCAGATTTTCAGCCAGCTCACAGGCATCTTTAACCGTAGAGTGGTGTTTCTCGTAGGGCTTAAAGATATCTGCCTGGGAAAATAAACAAAATGCTTCATGCAAAAGCCATTTGCTATGCCTGGCATACTTTTCTGCTCCTGAATTGTAGGGTTCATCGCCACAGCAAGTGAGCTTTTTCCCATCGTCAAGTTCCATGCAAAAACCGAATTGTTTTGCTTTGGAAGAGTTGATATCAAAGAATATCACCTTCCTGCCGTTGATTTTGCGTTCTTCGCCATCAGATACGGTAACCAGATGAAACCGATGATCAAGGAAGCTTGCTTCTTTTTCCGAGAGAAGTTTCCCGGCCATGTCTCGAATTAACGCAATCACTTCATCGTGGGCATAAATATGGGCTTCACCTTCGTATTTGCCGCTTTTCATGAATTGGCAGATCAGGCGGACCATCCAGATGATTCCCATAAGATGGTCGATATGTTTATGCGTCACGAAAATTTCTTTGATATCCATCCAGTTTAATCCTGCGCACTTGAGTTGCTGAAGGATGGCATTTCCACCGCCTCCATCAACCATGAAGTATTTGCCGTTTTCCTCCAGGACAAAACAGGTGTTATAACATTCTGTTACAAGGGCATTGCCGGTTCCCAGCATTGTTAAATTCATAAATTGTCACCTCGAAAATGAATCAATGGAGTGCGTTTTGTCGGAGTATACGCACTTCTTTCCATGTATGCTATCACGGATTTCTGCATTTGCCTAGCTGGGAAAGAGCCGATAAAATACCCTGCCGAATGGAGATCCAGCAGGGTAGAAAGCTTGTCTTGATGTGGGGGGAGTACGCTGTTTTCCAGTATTATTCCCACTCGATGGATGCCGGGGGCTTGGTAGAGATATCGTAGAGGACGCGGTTGATGCCTTTAACTTCGTTAAGGATCTTGTTGCTGATTTCCCGCAGGAGGCTGTAGGGCAATTCCACCCAGTCGGCGGTCATGGCGTCTTCCGAGACGATGGCACGGAGGTTGGTGGCGAATTCGTAGGAACGCTCGTCGCCTTTGACTCCGACGGTCTTGACGGGGATGAGGCCGGCGTAGGCTTGCCAGATTTTGTCGTACCAGCCATGTTCTTTGAGTTTGCCGATGAAGATGGCGTCACAGTCGCGGATGATGTCGAGACGATCTTTGGAAACGGCTCCCGGGCAACGCACGGCGAGTCCGGGGCCGGGGAAGGGATGTCTCCACAGAATGTCGTGTTCGATGCCGAGGGCGGCGCCGAGGGCACGGACTTCGTCCTTGAAGAGTTCCGCCAGTGGTTCCAGGACCTTGCCTTGGGACTGGAGTTCCAGAATTCGGCCAACGCGATTGTGGTGCGTCTTGATGGTAGAGGCTTTGGACTTGGCGTTGGAAGCGCTTTCGATCACGTCCGGGTAGAGGGTCCCCTGAGCGAGGATTTCGGCATCGCCGACAGCGTCCCAGAAGACGTCAATGAAAAGTTCTCCGATGATTTTACGCTTCTTTTCAGGTTCCGGTACGCCGGCCAGAGCATTGAGGAAGCGTTCTGAGGCATCGACGGTTTCAATTTCGACGCCCATGCGCTTGAAGTTGGCGCGGACTTCGTCAGCTTCGTTTTTACGGAGGAGACCGTTGTCTACGAAGATGGCACGGACATTGACCTGGGCTTCGTGCAGGAGGACGGCGAGGACGGTGCTGTCCACTCCGCCGGAGACGCCGCAGACGACCTGCTTGTCGCCGACGCGTTCCTTGATTTCGCGAACCATCTGGTTTTTGAAGTCGCCGATGTCGAACTTCTGGAGGTTTTTCGCAGTGGCAAGGAAATTGCGCAAGATGGTGTTGCCTTCATGCGAGTGGGTGACTTCCGGGTGGAACTGGATGCCGAAGCAGGTCTCGCCCCATTGCAGGGAGACGGGAATGCCGCTCTGGTTGCGAGCGATGATGCGACAGTCTTCCGAGATGTGGTCGACAGTGTCGGAATGGCTCATCCAGACTTGGGAGGTTGGGGAGACATCCTTGTAGAGGCCTTCGCAGGCACAGGGACAGAGGTCGGCGGGGCCGTACTCGCGCTTGTTGCTGGGTTTGACGGTACCTCCATGCTTGATGTTGAGGAGCTGCATGCCGTAGCACACGCCCAGGATGGGTACGTTGAAGGAGGTCAGCCACGTGTAGTCAAGATCGGGAGCATCGGCATCGGACGTGCTCTTGGGACCTCCGGAGAGAATGATGGCTCCGGGTTCTACGATATGGTCCAGATCTTCCAAGGCATACAGTTTGGCACTGTAGCCGAGTTCGCGTACGCGGCGCACGATGAGCTGGGTATACTGGGAGCCGAAGTCGATGACGGCAACGATGTGTCGATCGTCCATGGATATTGGGGTCGGTGGGGAAGGATTAGCAGCTGTAGTTGATGGGCTCTTCCGTGATCTGGATGTCGTGCGGATGGCTTTCCTTCAAACCGCCGGATGTGATCTGGACGAAACGGGCTTTCTCGCGGAGGTCGGCAAGATTGCGGGCTCCGACGTATCCCATGCCGGAACGGAGCCCGCCCATGAGTTGGAAGGTGACGTCGCCGAGCGTTCCTTTGAACGGAACCCGGGCTTCGACGCCTTCGGCGACGAGTTTGCCGGAGCTGTTTTGACCATAGCGGTCTCCGGAACCGCGGCGCATGGCGCCGATGGAGCCCATGCCGCGGTATTGTTTGAAGTGACGGCCCTGATAATGGACCATTTTGCCCGGGCTTTCTTCCGTTCCAGCCAGGAGACCTCCCAGCATGACGAGGTCGGCGCCGATGGCAAGGGCTTTGACGATGTCTCCCGAGTAGCGAATACCTCCGTCGGCAATGACGGTGACTCCTGCAGGCCGGGCCACGCTGGCTACTTCCTTAATGGCGGTGAATTGGGGCATTCCAACGCCGGAGATGATGCGCGTCGTGCAGATGGAGCCGGGGCCCACGCCTACTTTGATGGCTTGAACACCGGCATTGATAAGATCGGAGGCTCCTTCAGCCGTGACGACATTGCCGGCTATGACGGGTTTGTCGGAAAGTTCGCGCAGTTTACTGACGACTTCCATGACGCGGGTAGTATGACCGGTGGCGGCGTCGATGAAGAGAGCGTCCGCTCCGGCCTCAATCAGGGCTTGGGCACGTTCGTAATATTCAGGGCCTACTCCGACGGCGGCTCCGCAACGCAGGTGGCCGCTGGAGTCCTTGGATGCGTCGCCGAACATGGCGCGTTTCTGGATGTCGGTTTCGGTGATGAGGCCAGCGAGACAGCCGTTGGCATCAATGAGTGGCAGTTTTTCGATGCGGTGCTTGTAGAGGATGCTGCGGGCTTCTTCGATCGTGGTCGTAGGGGCGGCCGTTACCAGCTTGTCGAGGTGGGTCATGACGTCATCGACACGGGTTCCCTCGTAGTTGTCAATGCCGCGCATGTCGCGTCCGGTGATGATACCCTGGAGTTTGTTGTTGGCATCGACGACCGGGAAACCGGAAAATCCGTGTTCGTTCATGATATCTTGCACTTGGGCAAGCGTCATGTCCTTGGAGACCGTGAAGGGCTTGGGAATGACCGCGTTTTCGAAGCGTTTCACGCGGGAGACCATAGCTGCCTGCACATCGATGAGATTGTTGCGATGGATGACTCCAAGGCCGCCTTCCCGGGCGAGGGCGATTGCCAGTTCGGACTCGGTCACTGTGTCCATGGCGGCCGAGAGAACGGGAATCTTCAAATCAAAACCGGGAACAAGCTGGGAGCTGAGATCGGCTTCACCAGGGAGGATGGCGCTCTTGCGGGGCAGCAGGAGCACGTCGTCAAAACTTAAACCAATGTTAAAATCCGCCATGCGCGAATCTAATCTCTTCGGGGTCCAAAATCAAGACGAATTCCGTGCTTTGAATTGGAAAACATGCAAAGATTCCTGTTGCTGACGTAGAAAACGTTTTCCGGGACACCATGGCCATGCTTTGGCGACGGCCATGGTGTGAGGCCGGGTATTTCCCTGCCGGTTTTTATTTGCGGGGAGAGAATTGTTCGGTACGGAGCTCCTTTTTGTCCTTGTCGTAGTGAATGACTTTCATTTTCTGCGGATTGGCCGAGATGATGACGGCTCCTTCATTGTCGTTGACGAGGATGGGGAAGGGGACGTCTTTCTCTTTGCCGCCGGGTACGAAATAGTTTTTGTGGGTGTGGGCCGAGATCATGATGTCTACACCTGCTTTGGCCAGTGTGGGAACGAACATGGAACGGACGAGCTTCTCCGCATAGCCTTCTTCGACAAGGGCAGGAATGTGGATGATGGCAACGCGGTATGGAGCGGTCGTGAATTCACGTGTCCGGACAGCCTGTTTCAGCCATGCCTCCTGCTTCTTGAGGTAGGGGGCGAAATCGGTGACTCCTCCGAGTTCTTTTCTGGTGTCGGCTTTGTCTTCGCCGGCATCCAGCACAACGAAACAGACGGGACCCTGACGGAGCAGGAAGTAATATTCGCTGCCACTGTTGGGAGGGAATACATTGGGAAGATCCAGCGCGTTGCTACCGCGGTTTTCATGATTTCCGCGGACAAAGACGAAGGGAACATCCTTGGCGAAATCTTTGGCAGGATCGACGGCTACTTTGTAGAGCTGATCCTTGCCGCTGAGGTAGGAGACGGTATCCCCGTTTAGAATGCAGAAATCCGTTTTACCGGGTTTGACGTGCTGTCCGAGCAGATTGACGAGGCGTTTGGAATCCCCATGGATATCGTTGATGATGAAAACTTCGCATGTTTTGCTGGAAGGATTTAGAGTACGGAATGTACCGTCTGCCGGTTCTGACGAGGGCGGGATGGGATCTCCCTTTTTACCCCGGTCTCCGGCAAAAACCTTGTATTGGTAGACGGCACCCGGTTTGAGACCGGAGATTTCGACCTGGTGAGCATTGGTTTTGGTGCGCTTGAGGCCGTAGCGGGAATCCATCAGGATAGTCCGGTTCGTCGGTTGATCCTTGTCCCACAGTTCCACCCAGGCGGCTGTAGGTTTTTCCGTTGTCCACATGACGGTGGCACTGTCAGGGGCGATTCTTTGGAGATAGGGGCCATGGACGGTGGGTTCGTATGGTTCATCGGCATGTGCGGCTATCGCTGTGCAGAAAAGAGAGCAGGACAGGAGGGAAAGGGTCAGTTTTTTCATTGTATATCTGTTACTGCAAAATAGATATCGATCTTTCATGCGGGAGGATAAAATCTCAATTGCTCCTATGATTTGATCAAGGATCCCGGAGGAAAAAGAGGCTCGTGGGAAATTATGAGGACGTTTCAGTCCGAGGGGTTGACTTTGTTCAATTTGATTGTTAACAGAGGGTTCGTAACAGGAGAAAAAATATGGTTAATAAGGATATTCCCAGAAAGTTCATGCAGGAGTTCAAGGCTTTTGCTATGAAAGGCAATGTGGTAGATCTTGCGGTGGCCGTTGTGATCGGCGGCGCCTTCGGCAAGATCGTCAATTCCCTTGTTGCGGACATCATCATGCCTCTGGTCGGTTTGTTGACCGGCGGTCTTGATTTGACGAAAGATGTTTGGGTTCTTCGTGCGGCGGAGGACGGTAAGCCGGCTTTGACGCTGGGCTATGGCCTGTTTCTTCAATCCGTGATTGATTTTGTGATTGTGGCGCTGGCTATTTTCATCATGTTGAAGATTTTGATCAAAGCTCGTCTCCAGCAGGAAGCCAAGCCGGCTCCTGCCCCGGTCAAACCTGATGATGTCGTCCTGCTGGAAGAGATCCGCGATATCTTGAAACAGCAGAAATGACTTCTTTATCCACCGACTCCGCACATCGGGAAAAAGCAAGGGCGGCCATTTCATCCGTTTTGTGGTCGCTCTTTTTGACGGGTATCAAGATTTGGGCGGGTCTTGCAACGAACAGTCTCGGTATTCTGTCGGAAGCCTTGCATAGCGGATTGGACTTCTGTGCGGCGGCAATAACGTTCTATGCTGTTCGGATGGCGTCGCGTCCGGCGGACGACGACCATCAGTATGGACATGAAAAGGTGGAGAACCTTTCTGCTCTGGCGGAAACGGTGCTGTTGCTGGTAACGTGCCTATGGATTGTCTGGGAGGCATTGGACCGTCTGATCTTTGGAGCGGGGTCGTTGGAACTGACTTGGTGGGCATTTGCGGTAGTTGCGGTGTCCCTGGCCGTGGACATCAACCGTTCTGCAATGTTGCGCCGTGTGGCGAAGGAGCACAAGAGCCAGGCCTTGGAGGCGGATGCCATGCATTTTACGACGGATATTTATTCGTCGGGAGTCGTCTTGCTGGGATTGGTTTGCGTGGGATTGTCGCGTTTTGTCGACGAGGGAAGTATCTGGCGTACCATGCTGGAGAAGGCGGATGCGGCAGCGGCTCTTTTTGTGGCCGGGATTGTTTGCGTTGTGGCGTGGGGGCTTGGGAAACGTTCGATCCATGCCTTGATGGACGGAGGATCGTCCGAAGTGAATGAGAAGATTTGTTCGGAATTGAGGACCAGTGCTCCCGAGTACCCGCTGTTGAGTCTTCGTTCCCGGGATATAGGTGCTAAAACCTATGTGGAAATGACAATTGGAACACCTCCGGAGTTACATGTGGAGGACGCGCACGAAGTGACGGAACTGATGGAGTCTTTGGTGCGCAAGGTTGTTCCTGATGCGGATGTTTTTATTCATGTGGAACCTTGTAGCATGCCTTTGCATGCATCTCCTGATATGGTGGCTCATGCTCTTGCTTTCCGTTACCATGTCCGGATTCATGGGTTTAGCGAAATCAGGAGGGGAAATGACCTTGTCCTGTTCATGGATGTGGAGATGCCGCCGGATATTTCCCTGAGAGAAGGTTATTCACGTGTCCGGGCATTCCAGGCTGATTTGGAGCAGGAATTGCATGTGACTGAAGTCGTGCTACGCATTGAACCGGACAAACGCGACTGGCCGGGGAAGTCGGACATAGGGAAGCTTTCCGAAGAGGAGGTCAGCCAGGTTGTGGAGAAACTTGGCAAGCAGATTCCCGACATTGTTTCAATTCGTGAAATTCGGTCGGATATCGTTAGCGGAGCCCCTATGATTGCCGTCCATGCGGTTGTTCCGGGCGGCTTGTCCATTTCCAGATGCCATGAGCTGGCTTCCGTTTTTGAAAAACGAATTCATACCGAACTTTCGTTTATGGGCAAGGTGGCTGTTATTCTTGAACCGGAAGAATAATTGCCGCATTTCTTTGTGTACCCGGCTGTTTCAGGCTTCAGGCGTTTGTCCTGTTTTCTGCGCAATGAGGCGAATAGTATTACGGAAGGCTTCGCCGCGTATATCGACGTATTTTCCCGTTGAGCTGCTTGTCTCGGTTTGATCTGCATCGTTAGCGGGATTGTCGGGAACCCATACCTTGGTTTTCGTCAGATCGAAGTTGGCCAGGTAAGCAGTGTATGCCAGCCGGGCAAGATCCAGTGCAGATTGACCATTCTTGTTTTTAGCATTGAGGTCGGCTCCGGCCTCAATCAGGAATGCGATGGATTTGTCATTGCCGCGCATGGCTGCCAGCATGGCAGGCGTGTAGCCATTCTTCTCCGCAAGATTGATATCCAGGCCCGCTTTGATTAATTGCGAAGTCACGGAGGGCAATCCGCTCCAGGATGCCCAGTGCAGAGCGGTCCATCCGTCATTGTCGCGGGCTTTGGCATCAAGGCCGGAAACGGCGAGAAGTTCGGTCGTGTAATAATGCCGGATCTTGTCCTTGGCGTAGGTAAGTTCCGGGTTGTTATAGTGGGTGTAGGCTGCCCACATGAGAGGAGTGCGTCCGCTGAAATCGGGAGTGTTGGCAAGCTTGGCGGCTTCCCCGTTATGATTTTGGCCGAGGGCCTGCAGGAAAACGGGGTCTTTACCGTCGATCAATTGGCCTTTTTGGATGGTTGAGATGAGAGACTGGGCATCATTGGTGACGGAAAATGCTTTTTGGATGCCGATGGCGATCCCCATGAGAATGCCACTGAAAAGGAGTAGGATGCAAAGATCCAGGAAAATGATTCCCCAGCGGATCCCGTGTTGCGTGTCGGATTCCTCATTCATGGTATCGGAAGTGGATTGAGAATGGTCGGACATAGGAAATCAGGCGTCTTGTTGAATGGCTTCGGCTTCGGCAGGGGGCGGAGGTATCGGTTCCAGCTCTTTAGCTGCATCTTCTTCCGGATGGTCGGAGGCGATCGACTTCCTGGTTAGGATAATGGCAATCGGGCTGAGGACGGCCAGAGTCAGGTAAATAAACCACATGAACGAAGGCGATTGCCAGAATCCGATATGGCCGGTGTCCATTTTGGCGGCGATGCCGTCGTAGCAGAGATAGCTGATCAGCAAGCCCCCGATGACACCGTTGATCGGCTTGGCAATGAACATCGGCAAAGCGGCAATCGACATGTAGGAAGCGACTTTGTCTTTAGGGGCGACGCGTGCCACATACTCTGAAAAACGTGGCGAAAACAGCAACTCGCCAAAGGCGAAGATGACGATCTGCGTGATAATGGCAACCAGAAAGGCCTGGGATCGTGTCTCGATGCCCGGAATGATGTAGTACCACTCAATGGGAACGGCCATGAAGACGAGGGAGAAAGCTGAGATCGACATGCCGACGATCATCAGCTTGACTGTTGAGTATCTGTTAATGATCGGAATGAGCAGAATCAAGCCCAGAACGATGATCATCGGGTTGAGTGAATTGACAAAACCCAGTGCAAAGTCGTCATAGATCGTTCGCGAGTAATACTGGGGCATGATCAGGAACTGCAACGTGAAAACGATGCGTACTCCCAGCGTCAGTACGAGGAAGATGATCAACTTGCGGAAGGCGGATTCTTTCCATACTTCGGCGAAGAGCTGGAGCGGCCTGCGCTCCTGATCCTTTTTCTGCATGCGTTCGCTGGGCTCGGCATAGTAATCGTCGTCGAGGAAGCGCGTCAGGATGAAGACGATGATGCACATAACTGTGCCGAAGTTGATGACATAGTAACAGCCGTCGACATCGCCGTAAGCTTTACGGAAGCCGTCTACGATAGCCCAGCCGGACAACCAGGCGGCGATGTTCATGAAAAGATAGTAGAAATTAAAACCTGTTGGCCGGACTTTGATCGTTGTAAAACGCCGGATGGATGTCTGGATAACGGGACTCATGAAGGCTGTACCGAAGGACATGATGAAAATGCCGACCATGACGATAGGTCTGGAGTCTTCTATTTTCAAGTGCATGATATCTGTGGCGAAGTTCGTTCCGAGTCCCAGGAAAATTCGCCCGATTAGTAGCAAAACCAATCCGATGGTATAACTTTTCTTGATGCCGATAATATCGCAAATCGTTCCTACGGCAAAGACCAGCGCCGAAATGAAAAGGGTATAAAGACCGACCCACAGGGTGGAGGAGGCATCGTCAAATCCACAATACTTGTTCAGAAAGAGCGTGAAGATCGTGATCATGGAAAAGTATGCCAACCCGTCGAAAAACTGGATGAGGTTGGTAATCCAGAAATTACTGGATGCTTCTTTGAGAACCTTGAATTCGGAGAAGTATTTGACGATGGCGTTTTGATGGTCGTTGCTCATGTAGGCAAAGGGGCAAGGCTTAATGATCGGTTTTTCCCCGAGCGATTGCTGCGAGGCGGAAAGACGGAGGAGAAGTAGAAAAAGAAATGGGCACAGTCGCCTGTCTGATGGGAAGACCAATCATGATGGGACAGTGTGCGTTCATTGATCAAAGAGATATAAAAAAGAATTTTTCCGGTTCTGAAAGTGGGGTAGTTCCCGGGCAGATTCAAGCATTTTCTTCCCGAAAGAACGAAGAAAAGAATCCGGGAATTCAGGAAAAAGACAATATAACTTATTGGAATTTAGTGATTATATATAATTGATCTTCCGCTCTCCAGCATTCAGTCGGGCTGGGAATCACCTCTATTTTTTAAACAAACGTTCAATAAATGGATGGATTGTTTCAGCCATGAGGCGCTGGCCTTTGGTATCAGGGTGAAGGGGGCCTGCTTTTTGTCCGTTGATGACGACGACATGGGGATCGTAGAACAACTCTGATCGGAGGGAGCCATCCGGGTTGAGGAAAACGTGGCGGATGTCCAGGAAAGTAACATCGGAGCGGTCGGAATAGAAGCGTGCCAACCGGTCGTTGACTTTCATATCGGTCTGGAATTTTTTAACGGGTTCGGCTGCTGCGGGGACATGCCAGTGATGGATGTTGCTGGGCAGGATACCGATCAGAAGAATGTGTGATTCCGGGAGTTTAGCCCGGACTTTATCGACGACCCGGCGGATGCCTCGGAAGGTTTCCTCCTCCGAGATTCCCTGGCCCGTATCGTTGGTTCCGATCATGATTTGAACAACTTTCGGGGAGATGTGGTCCAGGATGCCCTGATTGCCGATGCGTGCAAGAACATCATCGGTTGTATTGCCGCTGACTCCGAGGTTAACGGCATTGTACGGGGTGTAAAATTCTTTCCAGATAGGAAGGAAGTCCTGATAGGGAGGTTGGGCTTTGTGATAGTTGTCCGTGATGGAATCGCCGATGGCGGCCAGTTGGATTTGCTCGGGGGCTATGCCGTCGATCGTTTCGGGTCGTGGAACCTTTCCGCCTTTGTAGGATGAGTCGATGCGAGAGAGTGTGCCGGCTATTTCTTCTCCGAGAATTCCATATCCCGTTGGTTTCAAGTGAACACCGTCTGATGTGCAAGTATTGCGGATGATACCGGGTTCATTGCTTTGGAGGGCCAGTCCCGGATTTGCGAAAAAGATTGTTTTGTTGTCGGCGAGGCTGGCGAGACGCTTGTTCGTATCGGCGATGACCGGGCCGAGTTCTTTTTCCCGGCGGGGGAGGATTCCCAGAATGAGAATTTTCGAAGCCGGCGTTTTTTGACGGATGAGTGAGACGAGGGCTTTCGTATTGTCGGCACATGCTTGGGCTGAATCTTTACGATGCCCGAGATTGTTGGTTCCTATCATTAGAATAACGACGCGAGGGGAAATACCGTCCAGTTCTCCCTGTTCGACGCGGTAGTAGGCGTTGTCGACATAGTCGAATCCGAACCCCATGTTGGTGACGGTATGCGGTCCAAACAATCTTGCCCATGAGGCTTGCCCATATTGGCCGAACCGGTCTGCCGGTTCCCCTCCCCAGTGGTGGGTGATGGAATCTCCGATAATAACATATTCCGGTTTGACGGATTGATGGCGCAGTTTAATCGCTTCATGCCGATCTGTCCATGTATAGGAAGTCTTGTCTCTGTCCTGTGATTCAGGTTTTAGTGTAGACGGGACGGCTTCCGTTAGATGCGTCAGGCATGGCGCCAGGACAAGCATGGCAAGAAGGAGGAAATGTTTCATCATGATGGAGGTCTTTTTTAAAGTACTAAAAATACTAATGTCCCTCGTCCGCCAAATCAAGTCCTTGTCGATAGTCTTCGTACTGGATCATGGCGATTGTTGGGCTGGATTTCAAATCATCAGGCATCTTAAAACAGTTTGGGGCGACCCCTCGTTGTGTGGAGGAGCCGCCCCGCTGTGTTTCTCTTTTATTGCGTCTTCTGTTCCTATCAGAAGTTGTACCGGTAGC